>RRZT011610226.1_pt1 | contig 19610 bp, 22 predicted proteins | sample 2165551 | NCBI WGS metagenome assembly RRZT01 (sample SAMN10456910, study PRJNA506462) | wastewater metagenome | biome: wastewater; feature: sludge; material: wastewater sludge; isolation source: wastewater sludge with Escherichia coli K12::gfp cells carrying plasmid... | place: USA: Moscow, Idaho... | reverse complement strand
CCTCGGTGAGTTCGGGCAACACGACCCGGATCGCGACGCCGTCGCTGCCTGGGTTGACTCCCAGGTCAGAGTTGCGGATCGCCTTCTCGATGCCCGGCAGCGCGGCCCGATCGAACGGCATGATCAGCATGACTCGCGGCTCGGGCGACTGAAAGGTCGCCAACTGCTGGATAGGGGTCGGGCTGCCGTAGTAATCGGCCTCAAGCTTGTTGAACATCGCCGGGTTGGCGCGCCCGGTGCGAACCGATGCGAAGTCTTGGCGGGCGAAGTCAATGGCACCGGCCATCTTCTTGGTGGCTTCCTTGATGATGTCGTCTATCACGGCTGGTCCTTCCGAAGCTATTGATAGTGAGGTTACTGGCTGGCACTGCTTGTCCGGGTGACCCCGTCGGAAGCGGCGTCAGCTCAGGCGTGCACCCAGGTGCCGATCTTCTCCCCAGCGACAGCGCGTCCGATGTTCGACTCATCGTCGAGTCCGAAGAAGAGCATGTCGAGCTTGTTGTCTCGCGCCAGACTGATCGCGGTGGCGTCGGCCACCTTCAGGTCCTTGGTGAGGAACTCGTCATAGGTGAGTTCGTCATAACGACGGGCGTCCGGGTTGGTCTTCGGGTCGGAGTCGTAGACCGCATCGACGCCGTTCTTGCCCATCAGCAGGATCTCCGCCTTGATCTCCAACGCGCGCTGCGCGGCCACCGTGTCGGTGGAGAAGTAGGGCATCCCGGAGCCGGCTCCGAAAATGACCACTCGCCCCTTCTCCAGATGACGCTCTGCCCGGCGGGGGATGTATGGCTCGGCCACTTGCCCCATGGTGATCGCGGACTGAACGCGGGTGGGCACGCCTTCCTTTTCGAGGAAGTCCTGCAGTGCCAACGAATTCATCACGGTGCCGAGCATCCCCATGTAGTCAGCGCGGTCACGGTCCATCCCGCCGCGCTGCAGTTCGGAGCCTCGGAAATAGTTACCGCCACCCACCACCACGGCAACCTGCGCGCCGGTGGCCACCACCGCAGCGATCTGTCGGGCCACCGAGGCGACGATGATCGGGTCTACGCCAAGCTTGCCGCCGCCGAACGCTTCACCGGACAACTTGAGCAGGACGCGACGAAAGGGCTCGGGCATCAGGTTCCTCCACTCACTGCTGGGCACACTGCGCCTCACTCTAGTGCCCAGTCCCGACTCCGAACCACCGGGGCAAGGTGACCCCGGATCGGACGGGCACCCGAGCGGCGCAGCAAGTCACCCGACGAACAGAGGCGGCAGCCCCGAAGGGCCACCGCCTCTGCCGCGATCTGTGTGTTCAGCCACCGACCACGAAGCGGACGAAGCGAACGATCGTCACACCCGAGGCTTGCGCCAACTGCCCGACCGTCTTCTTGTCCTCGGAGATGGACTGCTGCTCCAGCAGGCAGGCCTCCTTGTAGAAGGCGTTGACGCGGCCCTCGACGATCTTCGGGATGATCTTGTCGGGCTTGCCCTCCTCCTTGGCCGTCTCGGTGGCAATGCGCTCCTCACGCGCCACTACCTCGGCCGGCACGTCCTCACGTGACACGTAGTCAGGACGCATCGAGGCGATCTGCAGGGCCACGGCGTGGACGAACTCCTCGTCGGTACCCTCGTACTCCACCAGGACGCCCACTTGGGGCGGCAGGTCCTGGCTGCGGCGGTGCAGGTAGTTGTGCACCGCGCCCGGGAAGCGAGCCACGTTCGACAGTTCCAGCTTCTCGCCGATCTTGGCCTCGAGTACTGCGATCGCGTCCGCGACCTTGCCGTCACCCAGCGGCAGCGCGAGGGCCGACTCGACGTCGGCGACCTTGCCGGCCTCAACAGCGCCGACGATCATATCGGCGAGGTTGACGAATTCGGAGTTCTTGGCCACGAAGTCGGTCTCAGAACCTAGCTGGATCATCGACGAGCCGACGGCGGCGACCAGGCCATTGTTGGCGGAACGGTCGCTGCGCTTGGCGACCTTGGCCGCGCCGGAGACCCGCAGCAGTTCGGTTGCACGTTCGAAGTCGCCGTCAGCCTCAGTGAGGGCCTTTTTCGCGTCCATCATGCCGGCGCCGGTCTGGTCGCGCAGCTTCTTGACGTCTGCGGCAGAGATTGCCATTTGTGATCCTTTTCGCGATTTGAGTTTGATGAGGGTCAGTTGGTGGAGGTCTGCGTCGGGGCGTCCTCGGCGGCTGCCACCTCGCCGGGCTCCTCGGCCAGCACAGCGGCCTCGTCCTCTAAGACCTGGTCGTTGTCGGCTGCGGCGAGCGGAGCGACAGCTTCGATCTCCTCGACGTCGGCTGCCGGCTCTGCCGGTGCCGCCTCGGTCTGCGGGACTTCATCGCTGGCACCGAGCAGCTCACGCTCCCAGTCGGGCATCGGCTCGGCGGCAGCCTGCTCCATGCCGCCCTGCGAGCGACTCACCAAGCCCTCTGCGACGGCGTCGGCGACGATGCGGGTAAGCAGCGAGACCGAACGGATCGCATCGTCGTTGCCCGGAATCGGATAGTCGACCTCATCTGGATCGCAGTTGGTGTCGAGGATGGCGACCACCGGGATCTTCAGCTTGCGGGCCTCATCGATGGCGAGGTGTTCTTTCTTGGTGTCGACCACCCAGACCGCCTGCGGGACGCGGGACATGTCGCGGATACCACCCAGCGACTTCTCCAGCTTGTCCTTCTCACGACGCAGGCCGAGCAGTTCCTTCTTGGTGAGGCCACCCGGAACGACATTCTCCAGGTCCATCGACTCCAACTCCTTGAGCCGGCCGATCCGCTTGCTGATGGTCTGGAAGTTCGTGAGCATGCCGCCGAGCCAGCGCTGGTTGACGTAGGGCATGCCGACGCGAGTGGCCTGCTCCGAAATGGCCTCTTGGGCCTGCTTCTTGGTGCCCACGAACAGCACCTGCCCACCCCTGCCGACCACACCCGAGATGAAGCCGTAGGCCTTGTCGATGTAGCGCAGCGACTGACGCAGGTCGATGATGTAGATGCCGTTGCGTTCGTTGAAGATGAACCTCTTCATCTTGGGATTCCAGCGCCGCGTTTGGTGCCCGAAATGCACCCCGTTCTCGAGCAGCTGGCGCGTGGTGACGACGGCCATGGTCTGTCCTTTCGTGGCATCCACGGTCTCTGTCGACCGCCCGGGACGCCGGTGCTTGCGTGGGCGAAGCCCGCGCATGGGTTCTTCGACCCCAAGGGTTCCGGGGGCCGCCTGATGTGCCAACTCGTCGCACCTGCCATCAGCGATGCAGGACCGCGCAACGAGAGCCGGGAGCCGGGCGCCCGGTTCAACACATGCGATGTCAATCCGCGTATGCGGACTGCGGGGACTATCTTACGTCCTCGCCGGAAGTCGACGCCAATCGATGGAGTCAGCTCGGCAATCCGAGTTGTCCACAGTGCTGGGCAGGTTTGACGGATCCCGGGCTGCGACGACCATTCTCTCCGCGTGACCAAGGTGATCCGATCGCTGCCGATGGCGTCCTGCCTGGCAATGGTGCTCGTCAGCTGTCTGACGCAGTTGGCTGGGTTCGGCAGCCGACCCGCAGCGGCCAGTCCCGACGACGGCAGCCCACCGCTGCGCGTCGCGCCGCTGCCGGGGCCCCTGCTTCAAGGCTTCCAGATCGGCGAGCAGGATTGGCTGCCCGGCCACCGTGGCATCGATCTCGGCGGCAGCGCCGGGCAGACAGTGGCGGCGGCAGCAGCAGGCACCATCAGCTGGGTCGGGACGATCGCCGGAGTACCCATGGTGACGGTCCAGCATCCAGACGGGCTGCGCAGCACCTACCAGCCGGTCACCGCCATTGAGCCGGCCGGCGCGGCGGTGACGACCGGCCAGCCGATCGGCACGCTCGTCGGAGGCCATTGTGGGACCGCGGCTTGCCTGCACCTGGGCGTGCGTGACGGCGAGCGTTACCTCGACCCGTTGATCTGGTTGGGGGGCCTGGCCGACTCCGAGGTGCGGCTGCTCCCCCGCTCTGCGGTACCCCGACAGCTGCCGCTGCCGGGGTTCACCGAGATGGCCGACGCGCAGCCATCAGCCGCCGGCGGGTTGCCGGTGGCCGGCCCGATCACTTCGGGGTTCGGTGCCCGGACCAATCCCATCAGCGGAGCCGGCGAGTTCCATGACGGGATCGACATCGGCGCTCCCTGTGGCGCTGGGGTGCAGACGCTCTGGCCAGGGTTGGTCACCTTCGTCGGGAGTGCGGGCGGCTATGGCCTGCGGGTGGAGGTCGACCACGGTCTCGTTGCCGGCGTCCCGCTGAGTTCGTCCTACTCACACTTGTCCGGCTTCACCGTCGCTGTCGGCGACCAGGTCTGGGCCGGAGCACCGGTTGGTGCGGTCGGCAGCACGGGGTTCTCCACCGGGTGCCACCTGCACTACTCCACCGTGGTCGATGGCCGATCGGTCGATCCGCAAGCCGTCGGCCGGTGACGAAGCGCCAGCCGAAGCGGTCCGCGACACGCTCAGGCGCGCGGATGCGCCTGTCGGAACGCCTGCTTGAGCCGATCGCCGCTGACATGGGTGTAGATCTGGGTGGTGGCCAGCGAGGTGTGCCCCAAGATCTCCTGCACACTGCGCAGGTCTGCGCCACCCTCCAGCAGGTGGGTGGCCATCGCATGCCGCATGCCGTGCGGGCCAACGTCAGGTGCGTCCGGGATGGCCCTCATCGCACTGTGGACGACTCGACGCACCACCCGCTGGTCCAGACGGCCACCTCGACGGCCCAGGAAGACCGCGTCTCCGGACGCGGGCGTGAGCCACTCGTCGCGCCGCGCCAGCCACGCGTCCACCGCCCGCCGGGCGGGTTGACCGATCGGCACACTGCGCTGTTTGTTGCCCTTCCCGAGCACGCGGAGCAGACCACGTTGGCGGTCGATGTCGGTCAGGTCCAGGCCACACAACTCACCCACCCGCAGCCCCGAGCTGTACAGCACTTCGAGAATCGCAGCATCACGGGCACCCGCCGGTCCGTCGTCCAGTGCGGCAGCGTCCAAGATCGCGGTCATCAAGGTTTCGGTGTCGGTCTGGCTGAGGGTGCGGGGCAGTCGCCGCGGCACCCGTGGCGACTGCAACCCGGCCGCAGGGTCGGTGACACTGCGTCCTTGCGCCCGTGCCCAGCGGAAGAAGACCCTGATGGCTCCGCTGCGGCGCTGCAACGTCGCCGGCGCCAACCCTGCGGCCAGCTGATCGGCCAGCCAACTCCGCAGATCGGGCAAGCCCACCTCGTCAAGGCCTGTGATGCCCTGCGCCACAAGGTGGTCCATCAGGGCCTCAATGTCGCCGCGATATGCCCGGACGGTGTGCTCCGACCGGTTGGCCTGCAGCCGTTGGTAGCTGCTGAACGCGTCCAACGCCTCTGCCAGCGCAGGAGGCAGCGCTACCTCTCGGCTCTGTCCGTCGGCCACGGCCCACCTCCCAGCACGCACAACATTCGGCTACCGTCAGCATCGCGCATTCAGGCGACCCCGTCAGCGTCCGGGCGGGTGCGTCAGATAAGTTTGGTCAGTGCGCCAGACGTTTGGGCACGGTGGGACGTACCCCACCCGAGCAATTGAGGACGGGACAGATGCCAACTCCACGGCAATGGGCTGCCAAGGGCAAGGTGCGGCGCGTGACGCGCTGGAACGAGCCGGTCATGCATGGCCCCACCCGTCCTGTCACCGAGTTCGGTGACGAACTCCACCAACTGATCGCGGATATGTTCGCGACGATGGAGCGCGCCGAGGGTGTCGGTCTGGCCGCGCCACAGGTAGCTGTCGACCTGTCCCTGTTCATCTACCACTGCCCCGACGACCACGACCGGCTGCGCCACGGCGTTGTCTGCAACCCGGCGGTCACCTTGCCGGAGGGCAACGATCGCCGACTGGACTCCACCGAAGAGGGTTGTCTCAGCTGGCCCGGCGCCTACCAGCCGCTGGCCCGCCCGGACCGGGCGATCTGCGAGGGTGTGGATGAGAACGGCGAACCGGTGCGGATCGAGGCGACCGGGCTGCTTGCCCGCTGCGTCCAACATGAGACCGACCACCTGAGTGGCACCGTCTTCGGTGATCGCCTTTCCACCCGTTCTCGTCGGTTGCTTGATCAGCAGAAGAAGCAGGCCGCCCACCTGTACCCAGACGACTGGCCGATCAGCCCCAAGGGAACCCGATCGGCAATGTAGCCACCGCGGCAGAAAGGCCCCGAACGTGTCAAAGGATTTCGAACTGCTGCGCCGCGACGGGCGTGACGTCTTACGCGTCGCGTGCCGTGGCCGCGATGTACTGAACAACCCGATCATCAACTTCGGCACTGCATTCACCACCGAGCAGCGCAAGGCCCTGGGCATCACCGGACTACTGCCGAACGCGGTGATCAGCATGGACGCCCAACTGCGCCGCGTCTACCGCCAGTTCAGTCAAGAGCCCAGCGACTTGGCCAAGTACCTCTACCTGACGACGATGCAGGACCGCAACGAGACACTGTTCTACCGGCTGCTCACCGAGAACATCGAGGAGATGCTGCCGATCATCTACACCCCCACCATCGGGCAGGCCATCCAGGAGTACAGCCACTGGTTCCACAAGCCGCGCGGCATCTACCTCGACATCGACAATCCGGACGCCATCCGGCCGGCGCTACTCGCCGACGGCAAGGGTCCAGACGATGTCGACCTGATCGTGGTGACAGACTCCGAAGGCATCCTGGGCATCGGCGACCAAGGCGTCGGGGGCGTCGCGATCTGCGTCGGCAAGTTGAGTGTCTACGTCGCCGCTGCCGGCATCCATGCCGACCGAGTCATGCCGATCGTCTTGGACACCGGCACCGACAACCTCGATCTCCTCAACGACCCTACCTACCTGGGTGTCCGGCATTCCCGCGTGCGAGGCGAACGCTACGACCAGTTCGTGGACCGCTTCGTGCAGGAGGTCACTGCCTGCTTCCCGAACGCGCTGCTGCACTGGGAGGATTTCGCGGCGGGCAACGCACACCGCATCCTGAACCGCTACCGCGACCAGATCTCGACCTTCAATGACGACATCCAGGGCACCGCCGGCGTGGTAGTCGCAGCCATCCTGTCGGCAGTGGCGACCTCCCACACCGAACTCGCCGACCAGCGCATCGTCGTTCACGGCGCCGGCACGGCGGGAGTGGGCATCGCGAACCTGCTGGTCGACGCCATGACGGCCACCGGGATCAGCCGTGAGGCTGCGTTGCAGCGATTCTGGGGATTGTCCAGCCGCGGCCTGCTCGTCCAGGGCGGCCGGATGCGCGACTTCCAGGAACCGTTCGCCCGACCGGCCGATGAGCTGGCCGGCTGGCATTGCCGTATCCCCGGAAGATACGAGTTGGCCGACGTGGTGCACAACGTGCAACCCACCATCCTCATCGGCACCTCCGCCCAGCCGGGCGCGTTCACCGAGCAGATCGCGCGCGAGATGGCGTCCTACTGCGAGCGTCCGATCATCATGCCGCTGTCGAATCCCACCGCCCGAGCCGAGGCGCTACCGGCCGACTTGCTGGCGTGGACCGACGGCCGGGCAATGATCGCCACGGGATCACCGTTCGGTGATGTCATTCATGACGGCACGCGATTCGAGATCGCGCAGGCGAACAACGCACTGATCTTCCCCGGAATCGGGTTGGGCGTAGTCACCTGCCACGCCAGCCGGGTCACCGACACCATGGTCGCCGCGGCAGCGGCAGCGGTGTCCTCCGCGGTCACCGACCGGCGCAGGGGCGCCTCCCTGCTGCCGAGGATGTCCCAGTTGCGGGCTATCTCCGCGAGAGTCGCCCTGGCGGTCGCCGAGACCGCGGAGGCTGAAGGTCTGGCCGGACGCGCACTGGACAACCCGGTCCAACAGGTCTACGAGGCCATGTGGCAGCCGCGCTACCCAGAGATCGAGGTCGTCGCACCCAAGGCGTAGCAGGCGACCGCCGCCGCGGCCGCCACATTGAGTGAGTCGATGCCCCGCGCCATATCGATCCGGACGACGATGTCGGCCTGCCCGAGCCAACGCGAGCTCAGACCGTCACCCTCGGTGCCGAGCAGCAACGCGATCGGCCTGGGCCGCGCCCGTAGGTCAGCGGCGTAGTCCGGCAGACTGACCGCGTCCGGGCTCAGCGCCATCGCGACGACCTCGAATCCGGCTGCCTGCAGCCTGGGCAGGTCGTGCCGCCAGTCGGCGAACCTGGCCCATGGCATCTCCAGGACCGCACCCATCGAGGTCTTGATGGCGCGCCGATAGAGCGGGTCGGCTGCCCGTGGCGCCAACAGAACGCCGTCCCAGCCGAGCGCCGCTGCACTGCGCACGATGGCCCCGACGTTGGTGTGGTCGACGATGTCCTCGCAGACGACCAGCCGTTGCGCGTCCAGCAGGTCTTCGAGGCTCCAGCGGATGTGCCGATGCATGGACGCCAGCGCCCCCCGGTGGACGTGGAAGCCAGTCACCAGTTCGGCCACCTCCTCGCTGACCACGTAGACGGGGGCCTCGGTGGCGTCCAACAGGTCTGCAAGCCCGGGCAACCAACGTTCGGCGAGCAGGAAGGACCTTGGCTGATAGCTGGCCTCGACGGCACGGCGGATGATCTTGGCGCCCTCGGCTATGAACAGCCCGCCCTCGTTCTCCAGCTGGCGACGCAGGGTCGTTTCGCGGAGCCTCACATAGTCGGCGAGCCGTTCATCGGCGGGGTCCGCTACCTCGATCAGGTTCGCCATGGCGTCCGATCATAATCGTCCAGACCGCGCGTGCGCGGGGACCCGCCAGCCACAGGCCCTATGGTGTGGAGGTGATCAAGACCGCACCTCGTCGACCTTGGTGGCAACGCATCGACCGCTTCATGGTCTCCATCGTGCTCGCCGCCATCATCGCGACCCTGCTGCCGGCGCGAGGTGCCGCGGTGCCGGTGGTCGATTGGGCCTCACGGATCATGATCGCGGTGCTGTTCTTCCTCTACGGGGTGCGGCTCAGGCCCGACGAGACACTCGCGGGCCTGCGGCACTGGCGGCTTCACGGGGTCATCCTCAGCTTCACCTTCCTGGTCTTCCCGATCCTGGGGCTGGCGATGCGTCCGCTGGTGCCGGAGCTGATCAGCGAAGACATCTACCGGGGTCTGCTCTGGATCTGCCTGCTGCCATCGACGGTGCAGAGCTCCATCAACTTCACCTCCATCGCCCGCGGAAATGTGGCCGCAGCAATAGTCAGCGCCTCCATGTCGAACATGCTGGGCGTGTTCATCACCCCACTGCTCGCGATCGCACTGATGAGTACCACGGGGCTCTTCCTGGACGCCAGCTCGATCCTCGACATCGCCGCCCAGATCCTGTTGCCGTTCGTGCTCGGCCAGCTTTCCCGGCACTGGACCGTAGATTTCCTGTCCAGGCACCCCAGGCTGAAGCTGGTCGACCAGGTGTCCATCGTGCTGGTGGTCTACAAGGCCTTCGGGCAAGGCGTGCGCGATGGCCTGTGGCAACGCACCGGATGGGCGGACATCTTGATCATCCTGATCGCGACCGCGGTCATCCTCGCATTGATGCTGTGGCTGACCTGGTGGGTGGCCGCGAAGCTGCACTTCAACCGCCGCGACCAGATTGCCATCCAGTTCTGTGGCACCAAGAAGTCGCTGGCGACCGGTGTGCCGATGGCCTCCGTACTGTTCCCCGCGGTGCAGGTCGGCATCATCGTGCTGCCGCTGATGATCTTCCACCAAGCCCAGCTGATGACCTGCAGTGCGTTGGCCAGTCGCTACGCCAAAAGGGACCAGGCGTGGTTGGACGTCACGAATCGTCCGGGCTACTCGAATGACGCCCCGGACGACGGCTCGGCGGACGCCGACCGACGATAGGCGCGCGCGGCCCAGCGTCCACCATCCTTCGAGATCTGCAGCGGCATGTGGTACGCGGTCGACAGATTCTCGCTGGTCAGCACCTCTCCAATCGGCCCGGCGACGAGCACCCTCCCCCGGTCGAGCAGCAACGCATGGGTGACACCCTCCGGTATCTCCTCGATGTGGTGGGTGACCAGCACGGTGGTGGGGGCGTCGGGGTCCTGGCAGATCTCGGCCAAGGTCTGGACGAGGATCTCGCGACCGCGCAGGTCAAGGCCCGCGCCGGGCTCATCGAGCAACAACAGTTCCGGATCAGTCATCAGTGCACGGGCGATCTCGACACGCTTTCGCTCGCCCTCCGACAGAGTGCCGAAAGTGCGGTCCACCAGGTCGTCCACGTGCAGGGCCGACATCAGGGAGCTGGCACGTGCGTAATCCAACTCGTCGTACTCCTCGCGCCAGCGACCCATCACGCCGTAGGACGCGGAGACGACCACGTCGCGTACCGCTTCACGTGGTGGGATCCGCGAGGCGATCGCCGAGGACGAGACACCGATTCGCGGTCGCAACTCGAAGACGTCGACCGCCCCGAGGTACTCTCCAAGCAACTCCACCACACCGCTGGTGGGGTGGAGTTGGGCGCTCAACAGTTGCAGCATGGTCGTCTTGCCGGCCCCGTTCGGGCCGATCACCACCCAGCGTTGGCCCTCGTCAACTCGGAAGTCCACGTCATCAAGCAAGAGCTTCTCGCCCCGCCGCACACTGACACCCGCCAACTCGGCCACCGCAACCATGGCCCTGACGATACCGGTCTACCGAACCCGCCGCAGCCGGGGTCCGGTTCAGAAATGCAGGAAGAGCCCGACGAGCCAGACCGCGATCGCGGTGCCGGCGCACGCGAACTCGATCAACATGCCTAGCCCAACCGACTTCATCGCCACCACCGACGCGTCCCATGCCTGCTTCGGATCACGCAGCCGGTACCACTCACTGGCGTACAGACCGAGCACGAAGCCGAGGAGCAGCCCCACCACCGGGATCACGAACGCACCCACAATGCCGACGACAGCTCCGGTCAGGATCGAGCGGTTGGGGATTTCTCGCTGCTTGAGCCGCTTGCCAGTCAGCAGTGCCGACGCCGCCATCCCCGAGCCGCTGAGCAGCAGGCCGATGCCGAAGACCGTCCAGCCGACAGGTCCGCCGATGACGATCGCCCAGATCAGCAATCCGATGATCACCAGGATGCTGCCCGGAAGTATGGGGAAGATGGTGCCCAACGCGCCGATGACCAGCAGCACTCCGGTGATGACCGAGACCAGGATGTCCATGTAGGAAGGCTACCGAGTAACCTGCACTGACCGTCCGGTCGAAGACTGCCAGATCAGCGCTCGACCAGGGCTCCGACGGGCTTGGTCTCAGCGGCCGCCGACACCGACCCGAGCGGGCCGCCGCCCACCCAGCCGACCAATGCTGAACCGTTGAGGGTGGCATGCATCCGGCCGGCAGCCTCGATCACTGCGGACGAGGCCCACAGGTAACCCAGGCGCCAGCCAGTCATCGCATAGCTCTTCGAGAGGGTCTGGCAGTAGATGGTTCGCGCGCGCAGTTCCGATGGATCGGGCGAAGACGATGTCGGCGGATGGGTCGCGTTGGCGGGTCGGGCAGGAACCCCTGGACGATGGCGTCAGGGCGCACACCGGCGATCGCTGGAAGCGCCCGCGCCGTTCGTTGTCCGGTTCAGGCGCCGGTCGAGTGCAGCCCACCGTCCACATAGACCATGGTGCCAGTGGTGGCCGGGAACCAGTCACTGAGCAGCGCGACGACCGCCTTGGCCACCGGCGCGGCGTCTGAGGCGTCCCAGCCCAGCGGGGCACGCTCGCCCCAGATGTCGTTGAAGGAAGACGCACCGGGGATCGCCTTCTTGGCGATGGTGTCGACCGGCCCGGCCGCAACCAGGTTGGCGCGGATACCGTCCGGGCCGAGGTAGCGGGCCAGGTAGCGGTTGGTGGACTCCAGGGCAGCCTTGGCCACACCCATCCAGTCGTAGGTCGGCCAGCTGACGGTGGCGTCGAAGGTCAGGCCAACGACCGAGGAACCGCGTCCAAGCAGTTCGCGCACCGACATCGTCAAGCTCTGCAGCGAATAGGCCGAAGTGTGCAGGGCGACGGCGACATCGTCCCAGCCGGTCTGCAGGAATGCCCCGCCCAGTGCCCGCTCGGGGTTGGCGAACGCGATCGAGTGCACCAGCCCGTCGAGGTGGTCGAAACCCAACTCGCGGAGCTGGCCCGGCAATGCAGCCAGTTGCTCTGCGTCGGTGACGTTCAGATCGAGCACCTCCGGAGCCGGGTCGAGCTTCTGCACCACGCGTCGGGTCAGGCTCATCCCGCGTCCGAAGTTGGACACGATCACCTCGGCGCCCTCCTGCTGGGCGATTTCCGCCACTGCGTAGGCGATCGAGGTGTTGAGGGTCACGCCGGTGACCAGGATCTTCTTGCCTTCAAGGATGCCCATGCTTCAGTGTCCCATCCCCAGGCCGCCATCGACCGGGATGACTGCCCCGGTGATGTAGCCCGACTCGTCGCTCACCAAGAACTTGACTGCATTCGCCACGTCGGCGATGGTGCCCAGGCGCCCGGCCGGGATCCGTTCGGCGTACGACTTCTGAGTTGCCTCGTCCAGCACGTCGGTCATGGCGGTCTGGATGAACCCGGGGGCCACCACGTTGAACGTGACGCCGCGGCTGCCCAACTCGCGGGAGACGCTGCGGGCCATGCCGATCAGGCCTGACTTGGAAGCCGAGTAGTTCACCTGCCCGGCCGAGCCGAGCAGCCCGACCACCGAACTGGTGGCCACGATGCGACCGAATCGCTGCTTCATCATGCCGCGGGTCGCGCGCTTGACAACACGGAAGGCGCCGCTCAGGTTGACGTCGATGACCTTTTGCCAGTCATCGTCACTCATCCGAAGCAGCAGCGTGTCACGGGTGATACCGGCGTTGGCGACCAGCACCTCGACCGGGCCAAGCTCGGACTCCACCTTGGTGAAGGCTGCGTCCACCGAGACGCTGTCGGTCACGTTACAGGCGACACCCAGCACGCCCTCTGGGGCCGCGTCGGAGATGTCGAAGCTGGCGACCCGGTAGCCGGCGTCGCGCAGGGTTTCGGCGATTGCAGCGCCGATGCCGCGGCTGGCGCCGGTGATGACGGCCACGCGACCACTTGCAGTTTTGGCATTCTCGCTCACCCGACGAATCTATCGCGGCAGCCGCCGCCGATGCCGTGGTCGCCGGCACAAATTCCGTCGCCCAACCTTGTTCGGTTCATCCCAACACCCCGGACGGCACGGTTGGCACGGTGGGTCAGAATATGGGTCATGCGTCTGGGATTGGGCGGGAAGGTCTTCGTCGTGACTGCGGCCAGCGAAGGGCTCGGGTTCGCGGTCGCGCAGGTATTGGTGGATGAAGGGGCCGGCGTCCTGCTGGTCTCTCGGAATCGGGACCGGCTGGGCGAGGCCGTCAGCCAATTGGGCGGCAGCCAGCACGCCATCGACTTGGTCGCCGACATCGCTGATCCGCGCACCGCTGAGCAAGCAGTGGGGACTGCGTTCGAGGCGTTCGGACGGCTGGACGGCGCGTTCATCAGCGCCGGCGGCCCCGCCCGTGGCGGCGTCCTGGATGTCGACGACGACACTTGGCGGCGATCCTTCGACGATGTCTTCCTGTCCGCGCTGCGGATGGCGCGGGCCACGCTGGCCGTCAATCGCGCGGCCACCCTGGGGTTCGTGCTTTCGACATCCACCAAGTCGCCCCTGACCGGGATGGCGGTGAGCAACGGGCTCCGACCCGGCCTCGGAATGCTGGTCAAACAGTTGGCCGACGAGATCGGCCCCCACGGCGGCCGGGCGTTCGGCTTGATGCCGGGCTCGATCGGCACCCAGAGGCTGCTGGACATCCACCAAGCGGCCGACAACCCGGCCGCAGCCCGCAAGGCGGCCTTGGTCAACATCCCGCTGCGCCGCTTCGGTGAGCCCGCGGAGTTCGGTCAAGTGGCGGCATTCCTGCTCTCGGACGCGGCGTCCTACGTGACCGGGTGTGTGATCCCGGTCGACGGCGGCGTGCTACGCGCGCTGTGAGCCGCAGCCCAGCGCCGGACGCGGCACCGATCGATGCCGCCCTCGACCTGCTGGCCTGCCCGGTCTGCGGCCTGCCACTGGGACGTCACGATCGGACGCTTCGCTGCGCGTCCGGCCACAGTCACGACCTGGCGCGGCAGGGCTACGTCAACCTGCTCCACGGCGCAGCCCCGGCGAACGCCGACACCACCGAGATGGTGGCGGCCAGGCAGCGGTTCCTCGACACCGGCGCCTACCAACCCATCCGGGACGCAGTGGTAGGCGCGTGCTGCGCGGCCACCCGGGTGGCCGAGGTCGGCGCCGGCACCGGCTACTACCTGTCCGCCGTGGTGGCCGAGCAGCGTCCGCCAGCCCACTTGGCGCTCGACGTCTCGGTAGCCGCCGTGCGGCGGTCGTCCCGACTGGGGCTGGCCAGTGCCGTGGCCGACACGTGGGCAGGGTTGCCGGTGCTGTCCGGGCGGCTGGACCGCGTCCTGTGCATCTTCGCGCCCCGCAATCCAGCCGAATTCGCCCGAGTGCTGAGTCAGGGGGGCCGCGTGGTCGTGGTCACTCCGCGGCCTGGCCATCTCGCCGAGTTGCGGGCGCGGCTGCACTTGTTGGATGTGCCCCCGGACAAGTTGGCGCGGCTGGATGCGTCCTTCGCCGACGTTGGCTTGGTGCCGGTGGGCCGAACCGAAATCGACTTCGGCTTGGAGATGTCACCGCCGACGGCGGCCGATCTGGTCGCGATGGGGCCGAACGCCTTCCACGGCGAGCACGCGGTCCTCGACGAGGCCGTTGCGGTGCAGGTGTCAGTCACGGTGAGCAGCTACCAGCACCTGTGATGCGGGCACTGCGCGGTTGCCGAGTCTGGGCAGTGCCGACACAGCAGCGAGCATTAGCTCGTTGCGTCCGGCTCCCCGGAGTGGGACTCAGCTTTCTGCGAGGTACGTGCCCCGCCGCGGCTGCGAAACGTGACGCCGGCATCCTTCAGGACACTCTGGACGAACCCGTAGGAACGCCCTGATTCGGCAGCCAACGAGCGGATCGATTCCCCGGACGCGTATCGTTCGGCGAACGATTCGCTGACCGCCGCCCGATCGGCACCGACAATGCGCTTTCCCTTGTCAAGCTTCATTTGTACACTCCCGTCTCCCGACACAAGTGCGATGACACGACAATAGCCCCACCAAGATCACCAACGCGAGGGTCCGGGGTCAATTCGTCTTCGGGTGAGCGATCGGGCCTGGATCAACGCCAAGGGACGCCGACACTGCTTCAAGCTCAGGCCAGCGCCACCAGTTCGGCGTAGTCCTCGCTCCACAGGTCTTCCACTCCGTCGGGCAGCACGATGACGCGGTCCGGCTGCAACGCCTGGACGGCACCCCCGTCGTGGGTGACCAGCACGATCGCGCCAGCGTACCGCTGGATGGCGCTGAGCACCTCGGCCCGCGAGGCCGGATCAAGGTTGTTGGTCGGCTCGTCCAGCAACAGCACGTTGGCCGCCGAAACCACCAGGGTGGCCAACGCGAGCCGCGTCTTCTCCCCTCCGGAGAGCACTCTGGCAAGCTTGTGGTCATCGTCACCGCTGAACAGGAACCCGCCCAGGACGCGGCGGGCCTCAGTCTCGTTCAAGTCGGGCGCGGCCGACAACATGTTCTCGAGGACGGTCTGGGTGGGGTCGAGTTGGTCGTGTTCCTGGGCGAAATAGCCGAGCTTGAGTCCGTGACCGGGTAGCACCGCGCCGGTGTCGGGTTCTTCCAAGCCGGACAGCAGCCGCAGCAGGGTGGTTTTGCCCGCCCCGTTCAGGCCCAGGATGACCACCCGTGAACCACGATCGACTGCCAGGTCGACACCGGTGAAGACCTCCAGCGAGCCGTAGGTCTTGGACAGATCGTGCGCCATCAGCGGCGTCTTGCCGCAGGGCGCCGGTGTCGGGAAGTTGATCTTCGCCACCCGGTCGACGACCCGTTCGCCCTCGACGCCGGCCAGCAGTCTGTCGGCGCGCCGCGCCATGTTCTGAGCGGCCACCGCCTTGGTCGCCTTGGCTCCCAGCTTCTCGGCCTGCGCCTTGAGTTGGGCGGCCTTGCGTTCGGCGTTCTGCCGCTCCCGTTTGCGACGTTTCTCGTCGGTCTCGCGTTGCAGCAGGTAGGCCTTCCATCCCATCGAGTACTGGTCGAGCGCCGCGCGATTGGCGTCCAGATGGAAGACCTTGGTCACGGTCTGGTCGAGCAGGCCGGTGTCGTGGCTGATCATCATCACCCCGCCCGCGTAGGTCTTGACGAACTCGCGTAGCCAGACGATCGAGTCAGCGTCCAGATGATTGGTAGGTTCGTCGAGCAGCAGGGTCTCTGCGTCGCTGAACAGGATGCGTGCCAGTTCGATCCGACGGCGCTGGCCGCCGGACAGTTCGCGCAGCGGCTGGGCCAGCACCCGATCTGGCAGGCCCAGGTTGGCGGCGATCCGGGCGGCTTGGCTCTCTGCGGCATAGCCGCCGGCAGCGATCAGTTCGGTCTCGGCGCGCGCATAGGACGCCATGGCGCCCGCCTGCTCGTCACCGGTCGTGGTGGCCATCAGGGCCTCGTAGCGGCGCAGTCGCTCAAGGATTCGGTCCAGACCACGCACCGACAGGACGCGATTGCGCGCCGTCATGGCGGGATCGGCCTCCCGAGGATCCTGCGGCAGGTAGCCGATTTGACCCGTACGGCTGACCTGGCCGGCCGCGGCCAGGCCTTCACCTGCGAGTATCCGCATCATGGTGGTCTTGCCGGCGCCATTGCGGCCCACCAAGCCGATCTTGTCGCCGGGGTTGACCCGGAAAGTGGTGGGTTCGAGCAGCAGCCGGGCCCCTGCCCGGACCTCAAGTTCGGTCGCCTGGATCATGTCGGAGCCAATTGTCCCCCGTCGAGGACTCGGGTTCAAAGCCGAAGGCAACGGCTTTGGGGACGGCAGTTACCCTCAGGGGTATGTCCACAACAGCTGAACTGATCGCCCAACTCGAACACTCCGACGCCGGCCGGCGCCGACAAGCCGCTTTGGCGCTCGGATCGTCCGGGGACGAGACGGCAGCGCCCGCACTGGTCGCCCGACTGGGCAGCGAGGCGAACTCGTGCGTTCGCGAAGACCTGACCTGGGCAACCGTCCAAATGATCGACGCCACCCTGCCCGCGGTCTTAGCCATGCTGATCAGCGAGAACCCGGACGTTCGGCGCACCGGCGCCCATGTGCTCAGCAAGGTCGGCGACCCGGCCCACTTCGAGCGGCTGGCACCGTTGGTGGACGACCAGCACCCCGATGTTGCGATCAAGGCCTACCGAGCGCTGGCGAACACCGCTGCCCCGCAGGCCCCTGCCCGGCTCGCGACGCGTCTGGGTGACGGCGATGCGCTGCAGCGTGATGCCCTGTCGGCGGCGTTTTGCCGATTGGGTGAGCCCGCGGTTCCGGTGCTGGTCGAGGCGCTGGATGCCTCCGAGGCGCGGGTGCGCGAGCACGCGGCCGAGGCACTCGGCTACCTCGGTGGGGCCGCGGCCGCCGCAGCAGCGGCGCTGACCACCAGCGCCCTGACGGACGAAGCCGCCGAGGTCCGTCTGATGGCGGCTTCGGCGTTGCGCCAGCTCGGCGAGGCGGCGATCGAAGGCCTGGGCCAGCTCAGCGGGTCGTCCGATGCCACGGTCGCCGCTGTTGCCGGCAGGTCCCTGACCTGCTGAGGCGACCCCGTGACATCCCGCACCACCGGCACCGGATCCCCGGTGCGGCGCATGTTCGTTGCAGTGCTGCCGCCGCCTGAGCTGGTCGCCGCGATCGGCGACCAACTCGACCCGCTGATGACCCGCTGGCCCCAGCTGCATTGGACCGATCCCGCGGGTTGGCACCTCACGCTGGCCTTCCTGGCCCGGGTGGACGCGGCCCAATACCGCAGACTGGTCGAGAACATGACCGAAACCACCGCCCGGACGGCCCGCTTCAGCGTGTCCTTGGCCGGTGCCGGAGCCTTCCCGGCTGCCCCGATCGGACGGAACCTGTGGCTCGGCGTCTACGACCCCACCGAGGCGCTGACGAAGCTGGCATCCAGCACCAGACGTGCCGTCGGGCGAGCCGGCATCCGGGCGCCCGACGAGAAGTTCACCGCGCACTTGACGCTGGCCCGGGTCTCCCAGCCCACCGACCTGTCTGGGCAGGTCGCGATTGTGGAGGAGTGGGGGTTCGGCCCATGGCCGATGGACGAGTTGGCGCTCGTCGAGTCCCAGCTCGGGCAGGGTCGGGAAGGACGCCCGCGCTACGTGGTGACCGACCGGTTCACCCTCGCCGAGCACTGAACGGGCCAACTGGTCGCCAACCGGAGACCGATCCGCCAGACCGCCGGCGTCTGATGACCTACCGGAAGGGTCAGATCATGAAGCCGATGGCCTGCAGCTGCTCGCGTCCGTCGTCGGTGATCATGTCGATCGTCCACGGCGGCAGCCACACCCAGTTGATCGTCACCGAACGGGCCAACTGGCCCAGTGCGGCCTGCGCCTCCCACTCGATCTGGTCGGTCAATGGGCAGGCTGGGCTGGTCAGCGTCATGTCGATCGTGACGTTCAGGTCCTCGTCGATGTCCACGTCGTAGACCAGGCCGAGGTCGACCACGTTCACCATCAACTCTGGGTCGACGACCTCTTTCAGCGCCTCCAGCAGGACGGCCTTCTTCTGTTCGGGGGTCGCCTCAGCCCACGTACCACCAGCGGGGACGGTGCCTGGCAGGGCATCCCTCACCAGGTCAGACGGATTGGTCATCGGTCACTCCTTGTCGTCGGTCGTAGTCAGCTCGGCGCCTGCCCTGGCCAACGCGTCCCGCAACGCGGACCAGCCGAGCATGGCGCATTTCACCCGGGCCGGGAACTGGGCGACCCCGGCGAACGCGATGCCGTCCTCCAGGCGGTCCTCGTCGGGCTCGACGCGTCCCTGACCCTCCATCATCTGGCGGAACTCCTCGAACAAGGCCATGGACTCTGCGACCTCGCGTCCGATCACCAGGTCGGTCATCACCGAGGTGGACGCCTGCGAGATCGAGCAGCCCTCCCCCTCGTAGGAGACGTCGGCGATCGAGTTGCCGTCGAGGCTCACCCGCAGGGTCACCTCGTCACCACAACTTGGGTTGACGTGGTGCACCTCGGCACCGAACGGCTCCCGCAGACCGGCGTGGTGCTTCTCGCGGTAGTGGTCGAGGATGATCTCCTGGTAGAGCTGTTCGACGCTCATACTGACCTCCGGTGGCCCGAGGTTGTCGCACCCGTGCGGGTGTTGAAGAAGTCGTGCGCCCAAGCAACCGCCTCGACCAGCGCATCGACCTCCTGCGGCGTGGTGTACAGGTACCCGGACGCCCGGCTGGAGCTTTGCACGCCCAGCCGACGGTGCAGCGGCGCAGCGCAATGGTGGCCACCCCGCACCGCCACCCCACGGCTGTCCAGCAACTGCATCAGATCGTGCGGGTGGACGCCGTCCACCGTGAACGCAACAGCGCCACCCCGGTCGTCCCGATCGGTCGGACCCAGGATATGGACGCCGGCCAAGCCGCCGAGGCCGGCCAGTAGGCGGCCGGTGATCTCGGTCTCGTGGGCCTGGATTTCCGACATGCCCAGCAACGACAGGTAGTCGATGGCTGCCCCCAGCCCGACCGCCTGCGCGATCGGTTGGGTGCCCGCCTCGAAGCGGTGGGGCGG
>RRZT011692695.1_pt1 | contig 19618 bp, 17 predicted proteins | sample 2165551 | NCBI WGS metagenome assembly RRZT01 (sample SAMN10456910, study PRJNA506462) | wastewater metagenome | biome: wastewater; feature: sludge; material: wastewater sludge; isolation source: wastewater sludge with Escherichia coli K12::gfp cells carrying plasmid... | place: USA: Moscow, Idaho... | reverse complement strand
TCGGTTCAGCGAGTTCCGACACCGTCATCTTGCGGAGCTGTCTCGCCTGCACGTCATACTTCGTGGCGATCCGCAGCCGCGCCTGCTCCTCTGCCTCAGCTTCGCTGAGGTAGTCACTCTCACGAGCATGCCGAGCCGCCCACTCAAAGACTGCGCGCACCTGAGGCCACAGACCCTTCAAGGCCCTTGCAATGGAAACCACTAGCGCGACGTCCGCTGCCGAGGCACCCCACTCGATCTCAGAGACTCGGATGTCGATCACGTAGCCATCACGATGCGGATAGAGCTCCATCGCCTTGTCGCGGAGATCGGCCAGCTCCCTCAAGTCTGGCCAACCCTCACAGTCCAAGATCGCCGCATCAGTGGGGTAACGATCGGGGCCTTCAACGAACTGGATCTCAAGGAGCACGAGGACGAGGATACTGAGCTCGACGGTCAACACCGTCCGAGGCTTGTGGGCTCACCGTCCGAGAGCCTGTCGACCACGCCGAAAATGTTGTGGAGCTAACGGGATTCGAACCCGTGGCCTCTTCCATGCCATGGAAGCGCGCTACCAACTGCGCCATAGCCCCATGCCCTTGCGGACGAGGGAACATTACCCGAACCTCCACACCGATGTGAAATCCGCGGGTCGCCCGATGCCGGTCAGCTCACGCGCTTCGACACCCGGTTGTTCCACGACTCCAGCCGCCACTGGTGGTGCCGCCGCTGCAGCGAGCTCCACGCACAGTTGTCGAGCCCGCCGAGCTGGTGGGCGATCTCGACTGTCCAGCCGAGGAACAGCGCCGCCCCCACCCTGAGGCTCAGCCCGTGGCCGACCACGATGACGGTCTCGTCGGCTTCCAGTGTTTCTGACAGCGGTCGCAGCACGGACGCCACCCGCTCCCCTGCCTCGGCGCCGGTCTCGCCCTCGGGCGAGCGCCGGTGGTCGCGTCCCTCGGCGAGCGAGGCGGCCCACTCGGGAAACTCGGCCGCCACCTCGTCGCGGTGCCGACCCGACCAGGAGCCCACGTCGATCTCCCGCAGCCGCGGGTCGACCTCGAGGCAGGCGGCGTCCCACCCCAGGCCCTCGGCGATCGCGGACGCCGTCGAGTGCGCCCGGAGCAGATCTGAGGTCAGGATGCGGCTGGGCTCGTACCTCCCCAACCTGGACGCCAACCGCGCGGCCTGGCCGCGCCCGGTCTCGTCAAGATCAATGTCGGCGTGACCCTGGAACAGCCCGGTGTGGTTCCACGCCGTCCGGCCGTGTCGGACCAGGATCAGCCTGCGGCTCATGCCGACGCCGTGGCCTCATCGGGGGTGCGTTCTTCGATGGTCAGCTCGATGCGGGGGCAGTCACGCCAGAGCCGCTCGAGCGAGTACAGCGCCCGCTCCTCGCTGTGCTGCACGTGCACGACGAGGTCGAAGTAGTCGAGCAGCACCCAGCGCGCCTCCCGGTCCCCCTCACGCCGCACGGGCTTGTCACCGTGGCGCAGCAGCGCCTCCTCGATGGCGTCCACGACCGCCGTCACCTGCCGCTCGTTCGCCGCGGTGACGATCAGGAAGACGTCGGTGATCGCCAGCTGCTCCGACACGTCGTAGGCGACGATGTCCTTGCCGAACTTGTCGGCCGCAGCCTGCGCTGCGATGGCCGTGAGCTGCCGTGCGTGTTCAGTCGCCGTCATCAGGTTCCTTGCTGGCCGGCGCCCCGGCGTAGAGTCCGCGTTTCTGGATGTACTGGACGATACCGTCCGGCACCAGGTACCAGATCGGCTGCCCCTGCCGCACCCGCGTGCGGCACTCGGTCGAACTGATCGCGAGCGCCGGCACCTCGACCCGGGTCACCTTGTCGGGAGGCAGGTCGCTGATGTCGGTGCTGCGCAACTGGATGCCCGGCCGGGACGCCCCCACGAAGTGGGCCAGCTCGAAGAGCTCGTCGGCGCCGTGCCAGGTGAGGATCGAGCCAAGGGCGTCCTCACCGGTGATGAAGAACAGTTCGGCGTCGGGGCCGCGTTGGGCCCGCAGGTCGCGCAGCGTGTCGACGGTGTAGGTGTCACCGTCGCGGTCGACATCGACCCGGCTGACGGTGAACTTGGGGTTGGACGCGGTGGCGATGACCGTCATCAGGTAGCGGTCCTCGGCCGGCGAGACGTCGCGCCCGGCCTTCTGCCACGGCTGCCCGGTCGGCACGAAGACGACCTCGTCGAGGCCGAACAGCGCCTGCACCTCGCTGGCCGCGACGAGGTGGCCGTGGTGGATCGGGTCGAAGGTGCCGCCCATCACGCCCAGCTTCAACGCCCCGGGCGGGTGCGGCAGACCTTCGGTCACTCGCCCTCGCTGTGCGGGCGGTGCGAACCGAACTGGGTCGCGGCCCACAGGCCTAGCAGCAGCAGGAGCAGCGTCGGAATGCCGACCCACAAGGACTCGGGCGGGAAGAGCCACCCGGGCGGAGTCTCCAGAAGGAAGTTCATGCGCGGCATGCTATCCGCACCCGGCCGGTCAGGGGCGAATCTGGCCGTCACCGGTGACGACGTACTTCGTCGACGTCATCTCGGGCAGCGCCATGGGGCCGCGGGCGTGCAGCTTCTGGGTCGAGATGCCGATCTCGGCGCCGAACCCGAACTCGCCCCCGTCGACGAACCGGCTGGACGCGTTCACCAGCACGGCGGCGGCGTCCACCTCGGCGACGAACCGGTCGGCGGAGCGCCGGTCGTCGGTCACGATCGTCTCCGAATGCCCGGTGCTGTGCTCGCGAATGTGGTCGAGGGCCTCGTCGATCGAGTCGACGACGCGGGCGGCGATGTCGAGGCTGAGGTACTCGCCGTCGAACTCGTCGACTCCGGCGGCGACGACGGCGGCGTCGACGGCCGCCACCTCGGGCGTCCCGTGGACGGTCACGCCGGCGTCCGAGAGCGCCGCGATGGCGCGCGGCAGGAAGGCCGCCGCGGCTTCCTTGTGCACCAGCAGCGTCTCGGCGGCGTTGCAGACGCTCGGACGCTGCACCTTCGCATTGAGCAGGATCCGAAGCGCCGTGTCGAGGTCGGCCGTCGCGTCGACGTACACGTGGCAGTTGCCGGTGCCGGTCTCGATCACCGGCACCTTGCTGCCCTCGACGACGGCGTTGATCAGCGACGCGCCGCCCCGCGGAATCAGCACGTCGACCAGTCCGCGGGCGGCCATCAGCTCGTCGGTGACCTCACGGCCCCCCTCGACGAGCTGCACGGCGTCGGCGGGAAGGCTGGCCGCAGCGACCCCGTCACGCAGGGCGACCACGATCGCGCGGTTCGACTCCAGCGCCGAACTCGAGCCGCGCAGCAGCGCGGCACTGCCCGCCTTGAGGCAGATGCCGGCGGCGTCCGCGGTCACGTTGGGGCGCGCCTCGTAGATGATGCCGATGACGCCGAACGGCACCCGCACCTGACGCACCTGGACGCCGTTGGGGTTCGTCCAGCCGCGCACTACGTCGCCCACCGGGTCGGCCAACACGGCCAGCGCACGCAGACCGTCGGCCATCGCGGCGAGGCGGGCGGCGTCCAGGCTCAGCCGATCAACCATCGCCTCCGAGACACCGGCCTGGCGACCCCGCTCCACGTCGGCGGCATTCGCCGCCAGCACGGACGCCTCTGCGGCGAGCAGGGCGTCCGCCATCGAGTGGAGGGCCGCGTCCTTCGTGGCGCGGTTCGCAGTCGCGAGGGCACGGCTGGCCACCTTGGCGGCAACCGCCTGGTCGTGGAAGGTCATGGCGCTCAGGTTACCGAGCGTGCCCCGGACTTCACGATCAGCTCGTCTCGATGGACGAGCGTCCGGTCGAAGCCGGCGCCCAGCTCGGCGACGAGCTCGTGGGTGCTGCGGCCGAGGATTCCGGGCAGTTCGGTGGCGTCGTAGTTGACGATGCCGCGGGCGACGACCTGCCCGCCCTGGTCGGTGAGCCGCACCGGATCGCCGGCGTGGAAGTCGCCGGTGAACGACACGACGCCGGCCGGGAGCAGCGACGCCTTCCGCTGGACGACCGCACGCACCGCCCCGTCATCGAGGACCAGCGAGCCCCGCGCCTTGGACGCGTACGCCAGCCACATCAGCTTGCGGGAGCGACGCTTGCCGTTGGGCAGGAACAGGGTGCCGACGTCACGGCCGGCGAGCACGTCGCCGACCTGGTCGGCGGACGCCAGCGCCACCGCCACCCCGGAGTCTGTGGCGATGCGGGCCGCCTCCAGCTTGGTGGTCATGCCTCCGGTGCCGACGCCCGACCCGCGCCGGGAGGTGTCGACGTCAAGGTCGTCGACGCTCTCGACGACGCTGATGCGTCGCGCCCCCGGCTCGGACGGGTGGGCGGTGTACAGCGAGTCGACGTCGCTGAGCAGCACGAGCGCTTCGGCGCCCACGAGGTGCGCCACCAGCGCGGCCAGCCGGTCGTTGTCGCCGAACCGGATCTCGTGGGTGGCGACGGTGTCGTTTTCGTTGACGATGGGCAGCACCCCCAGCTCGAGCAGCCGGGTGAACGTGCGCAGCACGTTGGAGTAGCTCGACCGGCGGATCACGTCGTCGACGGTCAGCAACATCTGGCCCACGGTGAGGCCGTGGCGCCCGAAGAGGGCGGAGTACTTCTCGATGAGCAGACCCTGCCCGACGGACGCCGCCGCCTGCTGGCTGGCCAGGTCACGGGGGCGCGCCCGTAGGCCGAGCGGCGCCATGCCGGCGGCGATCGCCCCGGAAGACACCAGCACCACGTCGCGACCCTCGGCGCGCATGGTGGCCAGCGAGTCGACGAGCCGGGTGATGCGGTCGTCGTCGAGGTGCCCTGCCCGGTGGGTGAGCGACGACGAGCCGACCTTCACCACGACCCGCGGAGCGGTGCGGATGATGTCGCGGGCGTTCACTCGGCGTCCTCGCCCTCGCCGTCGTCGTCGCCCAGCCCCTCGGAGGTGTAGCGGGTCTCCCGCTCGGCCTCCTTGGCGGCGTGGTACTGCGCATCCAACTCGCGGCGCCGACGCACGGCGGGCCGCTCCCCGATCAGACGCTGATCTTCGCCACGCCGGGCCAGGATCTCGGCTCCCGACTCGATCTGCGGCGCGAAGTCGAACACGACCGGGTTGTCTCCCCCGCCGATCGCCACGGCGTCACCGGCCCGGGCGCCGAGCCTGAGCAGTTCGTCCTCGATGCCGAGCCGGCTGAACCGGTCGGCCAGGTAGCCGACGGCCTCGGGGTTGGTGAAGTCGGTCTGCCGCACCCAGCGTTCGGGCTTGTCACCCCGCACCCGCCACACGAAGCCGCCCTCGCCGTCCCCCTGCTGTTTGATGGTGAACTCGGGCCCGGACGCCGCCCCGACCGGCTCGGGGCGAATCACGATGCGCTTCGGCGCAGCCGGCGCGGCGTCCGCGCGGCGCGCCGTGACCAGCTCGGCCATCGCGAACGTGAGGGCCTGAAGGCCCTCGCCCGACTTGGTCGAGATCGGGAACACGCGCAGCCCGCGGGCCACCAGGTCGGGTGCCACGATCTCGGCGAGCTCGCGGCCGTCGGGCACATCGATCTTGTTCAAGGCGACGAGGCGCGGCCGGTCCTCCAGGCCTCCGTGGGCCGCCAGCTCGCCCTCGATCACGTCGAGGTCGGAGACCGGATCACGGCCGGGCTCGTAGGTGGCGCAGTCGATGACGTGCACGATCGCCAGGCAGCGCTCGATGTGCCGCAGAAACTCGTGACCGAGCCCGCGCCCCTCGGACGCCCCCTCGATCAGCCCCGGCACGTCGGCCACGGTGAACGTCGTCGAGCCGGCGACCACGACGCCGAGGTTGGGCACGAGGGTGGTGAACGGGTAGTCGGCGATCTTCGGACGCGCCCGGCTGATCGCCGCGATGAGGCTCGACTTACCGGCGCTCGGGAACCCGACGAGGCCGACGTCGGCCAGCACCTTCAGCTCGAGCAGGATCGAGCGCTGCTCGCCTTCCTCGCCGAGCAGCGCGAAGCCGGGCGCCTTGCGGGACGCGGACGCGAGGGCCTCGTTGCCGAGCCCGCCGCGTCCGCCAGCAGCAACCACCACCTCGTCGCCCTCGCCGACCAGGTCGGCCAGCACCTCACCGGTGTCGGCGTCGGAGACGACGGTGCCCTCGGGCACCAGCAGCACGACATCATCGCCGTTCGCGCCCGCCTGGTGGTCGCCGCGCCCGGGCTGGCCGTTGTCGGCGCGCCGCTGCGACTGGCGGTGATAGTCGACCAGCGTCGTCAGCCCGGCGCCGACGCGCAGTACGACGGAGCCGCCGTTGCCGCCGTTGCCGCCGTCGGGGCCGCCGAGCGGCTTGAACTTCTCACGGTGGACCGACGCGCAGCCGTGCCCGCCGTTGCCGCCCGACACTCGGAGCGTGGCACGGTCGACAAATGAAGGAATGGGCACCTGCGGAGTCTACCGGCTGCCCCCCTCGCCCCCGAATGCGACCGGACGCCTCAGCCGCGGCCGCGGAAGGCGTCCATCACCCGTCGCTCGCGCTTCGTCGGACGCCCCGCGCCCCGGTCCCGGACCGCGACCTTGCCGGTCATCTGCACGATCGGCGGCGGCTTGACGGGCGTGTGGTCGATGTAGGCGGCCTGCGCCACCCCCGCACCGACACGTTTGACCAGCGTGGCGTCCACGACCTCGACGATGCGTTCGTCGTCGTCGCGGCGCACCCGCAGCCGGTCGCCGACCGCGACGAGCTTGGCCGCGTTGGCGGGCTGGTCGTTGAGCCGGACGTGTCCGCCGCGGCACGCCGCCGTGGCGGCCGAGCGGGTCTTGTAGAGCCGCACCGACCACAGCCAGGCGTCGACGCGGGCCATGAGGTCAGTACCCCAGCCCGTGGCCGAGCCGGTAGGTGTTGCCGTCGGCGTCCACGTAGGCGTAGGTCTGCCCGTCGGCCATGTGGAGGTGTTTGTCGTAGCCGGGCACGTCGTTCGGCGAGGCACACCGGCCGTCGGCGTCCACCGCGATGACGGCCTCGGACGCCGGCAGGGTGATCGGCAGGCGTCCGGTCGGCGCGAACGCGCCGGTGAGGACGTCGTACTGGCCGCGGTAGAAGGTCGAGAAGCCGGCCACCAGCGCGTCGGCGAGCGGCTCGACGTCGTCGAGGATCCACGGCAGCGACACGTTCACCGACACGATCACCTTCGCCCCGCGCTCGCGGGCGTCCGAGCAGATCTGCCGGAACCGTTCCACGCCCGCGATGGTGGTTTCGGTGTAGGGCTCGCCGGTCAGCGACGTCAGCGGCTTGCCTTCGCAGATGGTCAGCTCGAGCAGGCCCGGGGTGGCGTTGAAGTAGTCGCCCGACTGCGGGTCGAGGAACAGCAGCACCCCGTCGGCCGCCTCCGGCTTCTCGACGAGTTCGATGCCGGACGCCGCGCGCGCCTCCTCCCGCGCCTGCGCGGTCTTGATCTCGGCCTGGGCGGCGTCCTTGTGGAACACCTCGACGTAGACCGTGGACGCCGGCGCGAGCGGCAGGGCTCCGCCGGAGTTCTTGAGCACGACCACCGACTTGCGGTGGGTCTCCTCGGCCAGCTCCCAGCCGGGGGACGCCGCGACGACGCCGTCGGCGGCGTCGGCGTCCACATAGGTGCGCTCGTCGAACAGGCCGAGGGTGAACATCTCCTCCAGCAGCCGGCGGCAGGCCAGCTCGACGCGGGCGGGCGAGATCCAGCCGTTCTCGATCGCCGCCTTGAGGTCGTCGACGTTGTTGCTGTCGGCGATCAGGTCGGTGCCGGCGTTGACCGCCTTGGCGAACCGCTCGGGCCGGCTGAGCTCTTCGACGCCCCAGCACATGTTGTCGGTGATGCCGGAGTCGGAGTTGATGTAGCCGGTGAACCCCATGCGGCCGCGCAGCAGGTCTTCGATCAGGTAAGTGTTGAAGGCGAACCCGACCTCTTCGTACGGGATCTCGACGCCGTCGACCGCCTGCACGACGCTGCGCCTGATCGACGGGGCCGAGTAGTAGGGCATGAACGACGACGTCTTCACCGCGGCGCGGAACGGCGGCAGGTGGTAGGTCTCAAAGCTGCCCGGCGTCGGGTAGCAGTTCCACTTGCCCTCTTTGTAGTGCGGGTCGAAGCCGTTCTCGCGGGCGCCGCCGCCCGGGAAGTGCTTGATGGTGGTGGCGATCGAGTCGGGGCCGAGCTCGTCGCCCTGCAGGCCGGAGACGAGGCGTCCGATGATGTCGCTGATCAGGTCGGGGCTCTCGCCGAACGTGCCGTAGATGCGCTGCCAGCGCGGATCGGTCACCACGTCGGCCATGTACAGGTAGCCCTTGCGGATGCCAGCGGCGAGCCACTCGGTGTGCACGGCGTCGGCGAACCGCGAGATGAGCGATGCGTCGCCGCCCGCCGCGATGTCGCCGAGGGTCGCCGCCGCCAGACCCATCGTGGCCGGGAACGTTGAGAAGATGCCGACGGCGTCGTTCATGCCGAACACCAGCTCACCGTTCTCGTTGCGCGAATTGGACGCCGCGAGCGTCGGGATGCCCAGCCGGGACGCCTCGGCGAGCTCGTTCATCGCGTTGTTCCACGCGGCCAGCTTTGACGGGGAGTAATTGTCGCGCAGGATGAAGTGCCGCAGATGCATGGTGCCGACGGTGTGGGTGGTAGGCCACACCTTGCGCGTCGCGAAGATGCTCGTGCCCGCCTCGATCACTCGCTCATCAAGGACGCCGTCGTCGCTGGTCGGCTCGCCTTCAGGGACGCCATAGCCGGTAAACCGGGTGTTGATCAGCATCATGCCGACCTGCTCGTCGAGGTTCATGCGGGCGGCGAGGTCGGCGGCGCGTTCGGCGGGGGTGAGCCGCCAGTCCTCGTACGGGTCGAGTTCACCGTTGCCGTTGAGATCCTTGAACCGAAGCCCGTCGACCTCGATCAGGTGCTTGGACCGCACCTCAAGCCGGGGTTGCTTCATCGCCACACCTTTCTCGCTTCTCGCGGCAGCCTACTCGGCGTCCCGGACAAGCCGAAAGGCGGCCTCCCGGATTCGGGAAGCCGCCTTTCGGAGCGTGATGGGGGCTCAGACCTGTGCGGCCTCAGCGATGTTGACGACCCGACGCCCGCGACGGGTGCCGAACTCGACCTTGCCCGCCTTCAGTGCGAACAGGGTGTCGTCCTTGCCACGGCCGACGTTGTCGCCCGGGTGGAAGTGGGTGCCGCGCTGGCGGACGATGATCTCGCCGGCGTTGACCTCCTGGCCACCGAACCGCTTGACACCGAGCCGCTGTGCGTTGGTATCCCGACCGTTGCGCGAGCTGGCCGCGCCGTTCTTGTGTGCCATGTCGCACTACCTCAGCTCTCGATTCCGGTGACCTTGACCTGGGTGTACCGCTGGCGGTGACCCTGGCGCTTCTTGTAGCCGGTCTTGTTCTTGTACTTGAGGATGCGGATCTTCGGACCCTTGGTCTCGGCGAGGACCTCGGCCGTGACCGACACCTTCGCGAGCTTCTTGGCCTCCGAGGTCACGGCGTCGCCGTCGACCAGCAGAAGCGGGGTGAGTTCCACGTTGGAGCCGACCTGGGCGTCGAGCTTGTCGACCTCCAGGACATCGCCCACGGCTACCTTGTGCTGGCGTCCGCCGCTGCGCACGATCGCGTACACGCCTGACCTACTCTCTGCAAACAGTCCTTGTGATGGGAACAGGTACCGCAGCGACGAATGAGCCAGCCGACCAGCACCGAAGGTCTAGATTACGGTCCCGCGGCGCCGAGGGTCAAACCGGGGTTCGCTTGTATCACCGGCAGGGTTGCCGGCTCCTTCCTGACGTGAACACCTACTCCGCGCGACAATCAGGCATGACGAGCGACTCTGCTGCCGAGGCGACCCCGTGGGACGCCGCCGCTCACGCCTTCGCTGCCTGGCGCGACGGCGACGCGTCAGCCTTCAACGTTCTCGTCCGCACGCTCACGCCCGTGCTCTGGCATGTCAGCCGGTCCTACGGGCTGCCTCAGGACCGCGCCGAGGACGTGATCCAGGGCGCCTGGCTCGCGCTGGTGCGGGGCGCGGCGTCCGTTCAGGACCCGCAAGCCGTCGGCGGCTGGATGCTCACGACGACACGCCGGGCCGCGTGGCGGGCCTCGGCGAGGGACGCCGCCGTGAAGGTCGTCAGCGACGAGCAACTCGCCCAACAGCCGGATCGCGCCCGCACCGACGACACCGTGCTGGACGGGATCGACACCCGCCGGATGTGGGCGGCCGTGGCCGCACTGCCCGAGCGCTGCCAGCGGCTGCTGCGCATCATCGCCTTCGACGACCGACCTGACTATGCGGGTGTCGCCCGCGACCTCCACATGCCCATCGGGAGCATCGGGCCGACCCGCCGCCGGTGCCTCGACAAGCTCCGACTCGAACTCGAAGGTGCCTGACATGACCGAACGCGACCCCATCTTCACGCGGCTTCGAAGCTTCTGGGAGGCCGCCGACCCGATGCCCGCCGACCTGCCCGACACGATGATCGCCCGCGTCTGGGCGGCGTCCCTCGACGAGGCCTACGAGCACCTGGTCCTGATCGAGCAGACCACCCAGCTCGTCGGCAGCAGGGGCGCCGCGGCGTCCGTCGACGCGCCGGCCACGGCGTCCGCACTGCTGATGCAGTTCGGCTCAGGCGCCGACAAGGTGCTGCTCCGCGTCCACGCTGGCCCCGGGGGGACGCTGCGGGTCGACGGCTGGCTGTCGCCGGTCCGGGCGGCCGTCGTCCATCTGGAGGGCCCCGACCGGCTCACCACGCAGGCGTCCGCGGGAGGACGCTTCGCGTGGGTGGGCGTCCGGCCCGGCTCGCACCGGCTGCGCGTGGAGGCGGCCGCAGGGGCGTCCGCGCTGCTCACCGACCCGTTCGACCTGTAGGAGACCGTCGTGGAACCCACCTCCCCGAACCCCAAGCTGTACGACCGCGACCCGCTGTTCCCCGAGCGGCGCTTCCTCGACATGGTCGGCGCGCGCGTGCTCGACCCCGGCACCGCGGTCGCTGTCGAAGGGGTGCTCCCCCGCCCCACCGCCTACGTCGGCGGCCGGCTGCTGATGACCGGGACGCCCCAGGCGTGGAAGGTGCTCGAAGCGATGCGCAGCCTCGCCGAGGACGAGGGCTGGGTGATGAGCGAACCGCGCCCGCTGATGCCGCCCGGGGTCAAGCTGGACATCCCCGAGGTGTACGCCATCGAGCTGAGCGTCGCGCCCGGGCGGGCGGCGCCGCGTCCCGATGCATGGGTCGTGCTGCAGAAGGCGCGGGCCGACTACGGCTTCGAGGCCGTGCGTCCGTTCGGGCTCGACCACGTGCTGCTGGCCGACGCGCCCCACACCGACTCCTCACCCCACACGGATTCCTCTCCGCACACCGACAGCTCGCCGACGTCCATGTACGCCCGGCAGGGCGGCGGCGCCCGCCAGCCGATCGCGTTCATCGGCGACCCGCCGCTGCGGCGCCCCGACGAGGCCGTGGTCGGTCGCCGCCCCGTCGTCGCGATCATGGATTCGGGTTGCGGCTACCACCCGTGGCTGGAGCACGTGGTGCGCACGGACGTCTCCCTCGACCAGGCGATCATCGGCGCGAGTGACCCGTTCACCGACCCCGAAGTGCACGGCGACCAGATGGGACCCCTGGACGGGGTGCTCGACAAGAACGCCGGCCATGGCACCTTCATCGCCGGGCTCGTGTTTCAGGCCTGCCCGGACGCCGACATCCTGTCGTGGCGGGTGGTGCCGGCCGAGGGTCCGATTCTCGAGGTCGACTGGATCCCGCCGCTCGCCCAGGTCGTCGAGCTGGTCCGCCGCCATCAGGCCGGCGAGCCCGGCGGGCACCCGGTCGACATCCTGACCCTGTCGCTGGGCTACTACCACGAGACGCCGGAGGACGCACTCACCGACCCGATCGTCGGTGCGCTCCTCGACCGGCTCGGCGAACTCGGCACCATCGTCGTGTGCGCCGCCGGCAACGAGGCGACCGCGCGCCCGCGCTTCCCGGCAGCCTTCGCGCCGTGGCGCTACGGGCCCGGCACCCGCGCGGCCGAGGCGGGCCGCGTCCCGCTGGTGTCGGTAGGTGCGCTGAACCCGAACGGCCTGACCGACGCCCTGTTCAGCAACACGGGACCATGGGTGCGAGCCTGGTCGCCCGGAGCCGCCGTCATGAGCACGATGCCGAGCTTCCAGGGCGGCCTCGAACCCGTCGCCCGCACCTGGGTCGAGGGACGCCAGCGTGAGTCGATCGACCCAGACGACTTCCGCAGCGGGTTCGGAATCTGGAGCGGCACGTCGTTCTCGGCGCCGCTGCTCGCCGGCCGCCTGGCCCGCGCGCTGACGCCGCTGCTGGAGAAGACGGCCCTGCCCCAGGACGCCGTCGACCGCGGTTGGCGGGCCGTTGAGGCGCTCACGGACCTGCGGCGTCCCTGAACCGGGAGGGCACAGGCACTGGTGTGCGACAGGTGTCCGTGCCACAGTGAAGCGTGTTGTCCGCGACCACCCTGCAGGAGCGTGCGAAGGAGGCCACCAACGCCGGTCGGCATCGCACCGCGCGCAGGCTCCTCGTGAGAGCGCTCGGCCTGACCGACGACGATGCGGAGTTGGCCGGCATCGAGGGCACCCTCGCGTACGTCCTCAACGAACTGGGCGAGCGCGAACGTGCGCTGGAGCTGTGTGACACGGCGCTGCACCGGGTCGCCGACGACCTGCACCGGGTCGGCGTCCTGAGGGTGCAGCGGGCCGTGATCCTGCTGCGCAACGGCGATCCACGTGCCGCGATGGGCGACTTCAGCGCCGCCATCGAGCACCTGCAGGAGCAGCCCCAGTACCTCGGGCGCGCCCTGATGAACCGAGGCACCCTTCACCTGGAGACCGGGCACGTCGACGACGCGATCGCCGACCTGACAAGGGCGTCCGAGCAGTTCCACAGCGTGGGTCTCGAGGTGCAGGCCGCGAAGGCCGTCCACAACCTCGGCGAGGCCCACATGCTGGCCGGCGACCTGGTGCAGGCCCTCACGCTGCTCGACGAGGCCGACGGCGTCCTCGGCCCGATGTCGGACTTGTTCGACGCCATCGGACGCCAGGCGCGCGCCGAGGCGCTCTTCCTGGCCGGACGCCGCGAGCAGGGCACCGAGCTGCTGGAGGGGGTGATCGCCTCGTTCCAGGCCGCACGGATGCGCCGTCACGTCGCGGACGCCGAACTCGCGCTGGCCCGCCATCTTGCCGGCTTCTCGCTCGACCGGGCGCGCCGGCTCGCCGAGTCGGCGGCCCGCCGCTATGCCCGCATGGGGGTGGAGGCGCAGGAGGCGCGCTCCCGGGCGCTGGCGATGGGGTGCCGGGCGACGCTGACAGCGTCGGCGCTGGACCAGGCGATGGCGCTGGCCGACGAGCTCGACCGGCTCGACTTTCAGCGCGAGCGGGTGTGGGTGGAGCAGCGAGTGCTGCACGAGCTGATCCGGCGCGGGCAGCTGCCGTCGGCGCGGGAGCGGCTGAACCGGCTGCGGCAGGCGCCCACCGCGCCGACGCGGCTGCTGGTCGCCGGCGTCCGGGCGCGCCTGGCCCTCGCAGAGGGCCACCCGGGCCGGGCGCGTCGTGTGGCGGCGTCCGCTTTGACGGGTTTTCAGACGTGGCAGGCGACGTTCGGCAGCCTGGACCTCAAGGCGTCGACGTCAGCCATCGCTGCGGACCTGTGTGCGGCGGCGCTGGCGTCGGCGATCGCCGACGGGCGTCCGGAGGTCGTGTTCGAGTGGGCCGAGCGGGCGCGCGGGCTGGCGTCGCGGATCGTGCCCGTGCGGCCGCCCTCCGACCCCCGGACGCGGGCTGACCTGGCGGAGTTGCGCCAGCTCTCGATGCTGGATCCGCTGCCGGGGACCCCCGAGGCCGCGCGCCAGGCGCGCCTGCGGGCGGCCGTGCAGGAGCGGTCGTGGCACGGCGGCGGCGCCGGCCATGTGCGCGAGATCCCCAGTCTGGACGCCGTGTCGGCCGAGCTCGGACGCTGCGGCTCGGCGTTCGTCGCGCACCTCACGGTCGGGGATGCCGTGTGGGCTCTGGTGGTCACGGACACGGCGGCAGAGCTGGTGCCGCTGGGTCCGCTGGACGACCTGATGGACGAGCTGGGGGGCCTGCCTGCCGAACTCGACGTGGCGTCGGCCGACGTACCCGACGATCTGGCGGAGGTCGTGCGGTCCGGGTTGCGAGCTCGGCTGGCCCTGTTGGATGAGCTCCTTCTGGCGCCGCTGGCGGTGCACATCGGGGGGCGTCCGGTGGTGCTCGTGCCGTCCGCGCCGCTGCGCGGCCTGCCGTGGCCGATGCTGCCGAGCCTGCTGGGGCGTCCGGTGACCGTGCCGGCGAGCGCGGCGGCCTGGCTCGAGGGACGCCGCCGCACCCCCGTGCCCGGACGCGTGGCCTTCGTGGCCGGCCCGGGACTCGCGCGCGCCGACGACGAGGTGGAGGCCTCCGCGCGGTGCTGGGGGTCGTCGCTGGTCCTGTCGGGAGTCCGGGCGACCGGGTCGGCCGCCCGGAAGCTGGCCGAGCGGGCGTCGGTATTCCATGTCGCCGCCCACGGACGCCACGCCCCCGACAACCCTCTGTTCTCACAGGTGCAGCTCGCCGACGGGCTGTGGTGCGCCTACGACCTCGACGACCTGTCGCACGCACCCACGACGGTGATCCTGTCGGCCTGCGACGTGGGGCGAGGTAGCTTCGACGTCAGCGAGGAATCCCTCGGGCTCGCACTGGCGTGGTTGGACGCCGGTGCCCGCGCCGTGATCGCCGCCGTCGGGCCGGTGTCGGACGCCGGCGCTGCGGCCCTGATGCCGCTGTTGCACACCGGGCTCGCCGCCGGGCGCGCTCCGGCCGTGGCGTTGGCCGACGCCCTGGCCGAGGTGGGTCCGCTGACCGCCCCGTTCGTGTGTCTGGGGGCGGGGTGGTAACTCCCGCTTCATCCCGGTGGAGTAGGCCGAATACCGCTGCCGGCCGACGCGTACCGCTGCGTCCGATCGCATGATCGGACCAGGTCACGGGGCCGGTGGCGGCCCACCCTGACTCAGCAGCCCCGGCCCGTGGCCGCTGCTCCACCACCCGCCGCCACAGGTCAGGACGGCGACATGCTCCAACACACATCTTCGGAGGCCGTGGTCCTCGAGCACCGCGACGCCGTCATGCAAGACACCGCGCTCGCCACGGACACCGCGCCACTCCAGGACACGGCGACTGTCGAGTACGCGTACCAGGCCGGCTCGGGCAGCGCACAGCCGCTGCGCATCGGGGTCCGCACGACGCGGTCGGACCTGGCACCGGCGTCCTTGTACGGCCTCGGACTCCGCAAGTTCCGCGACAGCCTGCGGATGCCACCCCTCATCCGGGCGTGGCGCGGTCAGCGTCCGGTGCGGGTCCGGGCCCAGGTGACGGAGGTCCAACTGCACGCTGATCTGCCGGCCGTCCCCGGCTGGGGCTACAACGGCTCGATCCCCGGACCGACGATCGAGGTGCGGCGGGGGCGTCCGACCCTCATCGACTGGGAGAACGGCCTCGGCACGATCACGGCACCGGAAGCGCTGCCCTTCGACGTGGTCCGGGTGCCGCTGCTGCCCAGCGGCGCGCCCGACTTCCTGCGCGCCAACTCGCCGGGTGGCTGCTCGACCTCTCGCGGATCCGGCGCCGACGCGTACCCACCTCTGCCGGGCTGCGACGAGCTGATCGGCGCGACGGTCGTCCATCTGCACGGCGCCCTTACCAACGGGCACGACGACGGCTGGGCGCACAACGTCGCCCTGCCCGGCGGGGTTACCCGCTGCCGTTACCCCAACGATCAGGAGGCGACGACGCTGTGGTACCACGACCACGCGATGGCGGTGACCCGGTTCAACGTGCACGCCGGCCTGGCGGGGTTCTACCTGATCCGTGACGAGGTCGAGGACGCCCTGTGTCTGCCCTCCGGCGACCGGGAGCTCACCTTGATGATCGCCGACCGGAACCTGGAGACCCGGCCCACCCCGCCCGACCACCAACCCATTCCATCCGACCGGCAAACCACCTCGTTCACCGGACGCCTCCTCTACAAGCACGCCGCCTTCGCCTTCGGACCCGGGACGCCGATCGGCGAGATCCCGGTGACCGGCCCGTTCAACACCGTGAACGGCACGATCTGGCCCACGCACGCGGTGCAGGCACGGTGGTACCGGCTGCGCGTCGTCAACGCGTCCGGCACGCGCATCCACCGCCTCGCGCTGCACGACACGACCGACGAGGTGCTCATCCCTGGCACCCCCGTCCTGCCCGACGACCCGGCGTTCTCCGCGAACCGGCTCGCGGACGCCCTCGTCGTCATCGGCACCGACGGCGGCCTCCTGCCGGCTCCGGTGCGCCCCGACGGCGTCATCGAACTGGGCCCCGGCGAACGCCTCGACCTGCTGGTCGACTTCGGCGCCCTCCGCGGCCGCACCCTCGAGCTGCGTAACGAGAACGGCAGCGTCCTGAACGCCCAGCCCGGCCAGGCCGACGCGACGATCATGCAGTTCACCGTGTCCCGGCGCCGCAGCAAGGACCACTTCGTGCTGCCGGACGTGCTGAACCCGCACTACCGCCGCTACACACACGAGGAGCCTCACGAGCACGTCTGGGTCGCGGTGGTGCCGCCCGGCGTCCGCGGGTCGCTCCACCCCGAACTCTGGGAACTGGCCGAAGTTCACGACGAACACCTGCCGGCGTCCGACCTGATCCGGGTCGCGCGCGCGGACGGCTCGGTGCTCTCACTGCACCCCGTCGCCAAGATGTTCGACGACGCGACCACGATCTTCCTGGCCGAGGGCGACTGGGCGGTGTGGAACATCCTCCATCTCGGCGGTCCCGACCACCCGATGCACATCCACATGACCGAGTTCCAGATGATCTCGCGGCGCGCCTGGCCGGTGCCACGTCCGGGCGGAACACTCCCCGAGTTCGACCCCGCGACCGGGTCCACCCGGACGCCCCTGCCGGCCCCGGCGTCCGGCCGCCCGATCGACGCGCTCGCGGCGGGCAGCAAGGACACGTGGGTCGTGAAGGCCGGCGAGTGGGTCCAGATGATGGGGCGCTTCGTCGGCGCGACGGGCAGCTTCATGTACCACTGCCACATCCTCGACCATGAGGACCACACCATGATGCGGCCCTTCGTCGTCCTGCCCCGAGAACTCCTCGCGTTCCACCGCGGGCACGGTGGCGGACACCACGGCTGACCCGTGACGGCGTCCTTACCCCACCACCGCATCGACAAAGCCGGCCACGGCGTCCACGACCACGGGCAGGGTGCGGGCTGGGAACGAGTGCGTCGCGCCAGGCACGACCACGACCTGCCGCGGGCCGGCCTGCGGCACGGCCGCGAGGGCGGCGTCCAGTTCTGCGGGGCTGCCGAACGGGTCGCGTGCGCCGATCACGACGAGCACCGGCGCCGCGACGGACGCCAGCTCGGCGATGCGCGAACTCTCCGGCTTGCCCGGCGGGTGCAGCGGAAAGCTCAGAGCGAGGACGCCGGGTTGCCCGGCGCGGTGGGTGCGGCAGGCGATGCGGGCCCCGGCCGACCGGCCGCCGCCCAGGATCGGCGCCCCGGGCCAGCGGGCGGCGACGGCGTCCACCGCTGCCTCGACGTTCGGGTCCGACAGGGGCGCCCGCGGCCCGATCTTCTTGCCCGCGACGCGCCAGGGCTGCTCGAACCGGATGACGCCGACACCGCGTCCAGGCAGCCCGGACGCCAACGCCACCAGATCGCCGGAGGTGATCACCCCGGACGCCCCACCGCCCAGCAGCGCGATCGCGCGCGGGGCGTCCGGGACGTCGGCGTGGAGGCGTCCGACGCCGTTCGGGGTGGTCACGTCGATCACGGTCGGGCTCATGGCGACCATCCTGACGCACGCTCGGCGGCCGTGACATGCTGGCCCGCATGGAGTTCAGCAACCTGTACAGCCACGGGTTCGCCCGCGTCGCCGCCTGCACGGTGCCGATCACGCTGGTGCAGCCGTCGGCCAACGCCGCCGGCATCATCGCCGAGGTCCGCCGGCTGCAGGGCCAGGGGGTCGCGGTCGCGGTGTTCCCCGAGTTGTCGCTGACCGGCTACTCCATCGAAGACCTGCTGATGCAGGACGTTGTTCTGGACGCCGCCGACGCGGCCGTCGGCGAACTCGTCGCCGCCTCCGTCGACCTGGCACCGGTCTTCGTCGTCGGCGCGCCCTTGCGCTCGCTGCACCGCATCTACAACTGTGCGATCGTGATCCACCGCGGCGAGGTGCTCGGCGTCGTACCCAAGTCGTACCTGCCGACCTACCGGGAGTTCTACGAGAGCCGCCAGATCGCCCGCGGCGACGACGTCACCGGCGAGATCCGGGTCGCCGGACGGGACGCGCCGTTCGGTCCCGACCTGCTGTTCGCGGCGTCCGACGTGCCGAATCTGGTGCTGAAAGTCGAGATCTGCGAAGACATGTGGGTGCCGATCCCGCCGTCGGCCGAAGCTGCGCTCGCCGGCGCGACGGTGATCGCGAACCTGTCCGGCTCCCCCATCACCGTCGCGAAGGCCGTCGACCGGCACCTGCTGTGCGCGTCAGGCTCGTCGCGGCTACTCGCCGCCTACGTGTACGCGGCAGGCGGCGAGGGCGAGAGCTCGACCGACCTGGCGTGGGACGGCCAGACGATGGTGTGGGAGAACGGACGCCTCCTCGCCGAGTCGGAACGCTTCCCGCAGGGCGCCCGCTCGTCGATCGCCGACGTCGACCTCGGCACGCTCGCCCAGGAGCGCCTCCGCCAGGGCACGTTCGACGACAACCGCCGCACCCATGCGGAGCGCCTCGACGGGTTCCGGACGATCGAGTTCGAGCTCGGCGTGCCGACCGGCGACCTCGGTCTGCGCCGCGAGGTGCCGCGCTATCCGTTCGTACCGTCCGACCCCGATCGGCTCGAACTCGACTGCTTCGAGGCGTACAGCATCCAGGTGTCCGGCCTGGAGCAGCGCCTGAAGTCGATCGGGCAGCCCAAGGTCGTCATCGGCGTGTCGGGCGGCCTCGACTCGACCCACGCGCTGATCGTCGCGGCCCGCGCCATGGACCGGATGGGACGCCCGCGCAGCGACATCCTCGCCTACACGATGCCCGGCTTCGCCACCTCCGACCACACGAAGAACAACGCCACCGAACTGTCGCAACGGCTCGGCGTCAGCTTCGAAGAGCTCGACATCAAGCCGACCTGCCGCTCGATGCTCGAGGCGATGGGCCACCCGTTCGCCGACGGCAAACCGGTCTACGACGTCACCTTCGAGAATGTGCAGGCCGGCATGCGGACCGACTTCCTGTTCCGCATCGCCAACCAGCGCAACGGCATCGTGCTCGGGACCGGGGACCTGTCCGAGCTGGCGCTCGGGTGGTGCACGTACGGTGTCGGCGACCAGATGAGCCACTACAACGTGAACGGCGGCGTCCCGAAGACGCTGATGCAGCACCTGATTCGTTGGGTGATCAGCCACGACGTGTTCGACGACGCCGTCGGAGAGGTGTTGACCGACATCCTCGACACCGAGATCACCCCCGAACTCGTGCCGACGACCGAGGGCCAGAAACCGCAGTCGACCGAGGCGTCCATCGGGCCTTACAACCTGCAGGACTTCACCCTCTACCACGTGTTGCGCCACGGCATGTCGCCGAGCAAGATCGCGTTCCTCGCCCTGCACGCCTGGTCGGAC
>RRZT012301994.1_pt1 | contig 19620 bp, 18 predicted proteins | sample 2165551 | NCBI WGS metagenome assembly RRZT01 (sample SAMN10456910, study PRJNA506462) | wastewater metagenome | biome: wastewater; feature: sludge; material: wastewater sludge; isolation source: wastewater sludge with Escherichia coli K12::gfp cells carrying plasmid... | place: USA: Moscow, Idaho... | reverse complement strand
CAACTTTACAAAGGACTCCTTCCAGCTTTTGGTTTAACCGTAGCTGAGAATGATAAAATCTATATTGGCGGTGGTGAACTTAAACCCATCACCGCTCCAGTAATTGATGGTAAGAATATTTTCTTACCGACCGAAGAGTTTTTAAAGAACTCTGAGTTCAGAGACCAGATAGCCTTTCACCCTTTAGTTGAAAACTGTCTTAAACAACCGTCTCAAGTTTTACATATGCTGCAACAAGCTTTAACTACACATCTGTTCATCTCTGGACAAATGATCATTAAAGCTTTACTGGCTGTGTGCGCAAAGCAAAAGAAAGGAGAATCAGTCTCTTCTCCGAAACTTCTAAAGTTCCTATCTGGCAATGAAGAAGCCGATGAGAAAACTGCTTTGTTCTTTAATAACCTTTGCGCGGTTATTGAAAATGATCTTTCTAAGAAGATCTTTTCCGTATATCTAAAGTTTGGAGGTAAAGTAAATGGAGTTGAAGTTTCTCGTCAATGCTCTATCACTTCCCCTCTATTAGAAGCTTTGGAACGAGCGCAAGCTTTGAGTACAGCAAAAAGTGGTCCAGCATCAGTCTGGGGAGTTGAAGCTCCTCGTAAGAAAGATATTGAATTATTGATCAATGTAATCAAATCTGCTTTTCCTTTATTAGAAGAGAAAGGTTATACTCGTGGTTCGGTTAATAAAATCGCTCCCTATTGCGAAGCTTTGTTTGATTCAACATTTGCTATTAACGAAGCAATTGTAGAAGCCACTTGCGCGCTTGCTAAACAAGAGCCAGTTTGTTCATTAGCTAACTATCTTCTTGTTGATGTAGCTCCGCTAGAAGAACTTTTAGCAACTACAAGTGAATGGGATTTATATCGTAACACGATCATGAAAACTGCCTATAATGAAGGCGAAGGTTGGAATGAGGCTAGAACTGGGGCAGTTGTTAAAGAAGAGTATAAAGTAATTCGTGAGGAAGGTGTAGTAAGTCAAACAATTGATGCTCCTGCTGATACGCACGCAATTACTAAAACCATTATTGCCAATCAAGTTAAACGAGTACCAGGGACACGTCAACCTCTTGTAACATTACCAGAGGAAGAAATGACCCCATTAGTTCGTGATGGTGGACGTCGTAGCTATGGCAATCGTTATGAGGAAAAGCGTGGTTATAGCTTAGATGATCGTGATCGTGATGGTGGACGCTTTGAAGGTCGTGTTGCTCGTAAACGTCAAGACCCTCGAGACATGGATGATCGAGATTTAGAGGACTTACGCAAAGAGTTAAAAGATGAGATCTACGATATCGAGCGCAACGGAACTCGAGAAGAACGTGATTCCATCCGTGGGCTTGAACGTGAGTTAGATGATGTTAATGATGAACTTCGTTATCGTGACCGTAATGATCGACCTCGTCGTGACAGCGGTCGTAGAGATGATGATCGTCGTGACAGCGGTCGTCGCTATGGTTCTCAACGTCCAATTCCTCGAGCAGTAACTGATCGTGATGGTGGACGTCGTGGTGGTCGTTTTTCTAACCGTCGTTAAAAAATAAATAGATTAAAGAAGCCCCTAGGGGCTTCTTTATTTTTTAAATTTTACCTAATCATATATTTGTTTGAGTGACTGCTTTGTTTAGTCCCAAACGGTATATAAGATCAAAGTCTGGAATAAGAATGTGAGTCATATCTTTCTTATATTCTCCATAGTGTTGCATGTTATTTACACGCATCACAATCCAAGAAAGATTAATCGGTATGTCTAAAAAAGCACACACTTTTCTAAAGTCTCCTTCACAAGCAGCTGCTTCTGAATCTGGGACTGCAACCGATTGTAAAAAACCTTGCTCATTTGAAGAGTTGATTTTAATGTAATCTAAGTTTTGTTCTACTAGAACTTTAAAATCTTCTTTTTGAAAACTGGCACTAGATCTATCGTTTGGGTAATCGGCTAAAGATTCTTTGGACATAACTTAACCTCTAATAAATTATACATACATATTATCAATATGCAACAACACTATTATCAAGGAGATAACATGCAACAACACATTGTTGAAACCTATCTGGATCAGTTAGGGTGGAAAGACAGTGAGATTGACAATCGAGCATTAGCTTCTGCTAGTCTAAACATTACTCCGTCTAAGACGAGTTCACAGCGTTTGCATATGGACTCATCGCATCTCAAACAACATTTGTCTTTGTGTGATGGGGATTTAAGACGGTTCTTTACTGGGGTAGAAAGGAACTATGGCGAAGAAGCCCATATGGCACAATTCCCAGTTGATTGTATTCGGGTAATTGATGTTATTACAAAATATGCTGGTATCTTGCCAAGAGACATGGAATCTCCTTTAACTTTAATTGTCTATGAGCGAGGGGATAATAATCAAATTGATGTGCTAGAAGTAAATGCAAATTACTTCCAACATCAAAAGTTTGGTTTTCCTTTAGTCAGAACCCCTGAGTCTAAAGGCATTATCAGACATCGTGCTTTTAGAAAAGGAACAATCATTGCCAAGCCTCCAACAATTACAGATGAGTTGGATTATAAGTTTGGTAAAGAGTTAAAAGTGTTCCTAGGTAACTGTAAAGCTGGTATTGAGGATGGGGCTTGGATTTCAGATGAAGCTGCTTACTCAATGCGCGCTAAAGCTTATGGTGAGTTGGAGATGTCTTTAAGTAAGAAAGATATTCCCCTAAACATCAATGGCACAGAAAATCACTTTAAACCAATTCCAGATATTGGAGACTTCCTTCGGGATGATGGTCTAGTGATGGCTTGGCGTGAATACCATCGTGACTTCCCAATGTCTTTATACAACAATAAAGCATTGATGCAACACTCACAATTAGATAACTTACGTTTTGGAGAAATCCCAAATGAGTTAAAGTTTGAGAACAATGATATTGTCTTTAAACCAAATGAAGGCGAAGAAGTTATTATTCGTCCTCGAGTTGTCGACATTGAAGTTCTAAAAGGCGGAAGTTCTCGTGTTCCAATTACTAAGTCTGAAGAGCAGCTAAATCGTTACTGGGAAAGAACAGTTCGTTTTTACGAACAGATTAAAGCCTGTGATGAAGAGTTAGAACGATTAATTCCGGGATATGAATTATCTCCAGCTTGGCAGCGCTGGTGTGACTCAGCTCAATTTTACGCAAACACTCCAAATGGAACTCGCCAAGAAATCTTTAAGCGAGATACTATTCCAAATTGGTATGTTAAGATTAAATTTGAGTATACATTTATTCCGGGTATTGGTTCCAAGTTTACCAACATCCATGCTGGTAAAACTGTTGTTGTTAAGAAAACTCCTCGGAGCCAAATGCCAAGAGACAAAGATGGCAATTACGCTGACTTTGTGGTAGAAGACATTTCAGCAATTAACCGAATGAATCCTGGAGTTCTGGATGAGATGCGTTTGGGTAGTTGTGAGTTAGCTACCAGAAAGCGCATTAAAGAGATGTATAATACCGGCGTTCCAATTGATAATATTTACGAATATTACGCTGGATTCATGAAGATCGTAAGTCCAATGACTTATCATCATGTAATGAGTCCTTTGATTGATCGTAAAGCTGCCGTTGAAGAAATCTTGGTTAATGGTATTGATGCTAAGGTACCTCCATCGCTAAGTCCAATGATGATTGAAATTCTTAAAGAGCTTACTGAAAAGTACCCTCCTTGTAGAGATGTCATTGAACTTACTCGTAACGACGGCACCAAAACATGGACTGAAGATCCAGCCGAGATTGGTGTTCTGTATATGATGTTATTGGAACGAGTTGGTGATACGTTTGCAGCAGTAAACTCAGCCAAGCGTCAGCATCACGGCATTCCAACTAAGGCTTCTAAAACGGATAGACATAGTTTCCCAGTTAAGATCTCAAGTACCCGTTTTCCATCAGAAGCAGATACAAAATCAATTCAATCTCATTTAAACAATGAGGCAATTTCAGAATTGATGGATCGTAGTTTAAATCCAGTTTCACATCGGATTGTTTGTAAGGAGTTAGTAAGAAATCCGAATCCCGGACAAATTAAAGATGCAGTTCCAAGAGATAAGTTCCCACGAAAAGGTAATCGAGTTATTGCCATTCGCGACAATATGTTATTTACGGCCGGCTTAAGAATTAAAGAAGGCAAAGACGGTAATAAGATTCTACCAGGGGATGAAGGTTATAATGAGTAGTTTATCTATTTCGTTTGACGAAGCAATTAAATTAAGTTCTGATGAAGCTTATAATTACGTTTTAAAGGAGCAAGATGTTTCAGTTAAATGTGATGATGGTTATCTAGACGTTAGTCCTGAAGAGTTCTTTATTGATTGCATCTGTTGGCAAATGTTTGATGTTTTAGAACCAGGCTTTCCATCAAGTTCTCGTTATTCAGTTAAACATTTTGAACACGTTGGTGTACGCACTCATTTGGATATATGTGGTCTTATTTTAAAGGACTATGTGTATTGGAAAGAGAACCGTGGTGAAATAGCGATAATGGAGCCTATTCTAAAACGTGTTTATGAAATAACCAACGACTTGGATAATGAAATTGACAATAGAATGGATGCGCAAGTTACCGACTTGTGCTTTGACCATCTGTTAGAGATATACGAACACGAGCCAGTTCAAACCGCAAACAACTTTGTACAGTCTCAAGGGGTATCAGCAACCCATGATGATATTCAAGATGTTTATAAGGCAATTACAAACACAGCAGTTGTCGAAAAGAGTTTTAGCGAGAATCCACTTTGTATTGCAGCTCGTTGTGGTGTAATTAAAATGACTCAGCTCTGTATGGTGCTAGGACCAATTGGTTTCTGTACAGACATTAACTCTAAGATTATCAACAAACCAATTACTGTTGGTTTCTTTAGAGGTATGAGTAAATTAGACGACATGCTTTATGAATCTCGTAATGCTTCAATTGCGGCTTTATTTAATATTGTTATCATGCCATTAGCCGAGTATGCAAACCGTCGTTATCAGTTACCTTGTGAGTACGTTAAGAACATTGAGTATAAAGATTGTGGAGGACACTCTAGTAAGATCTTTATTCAAGATTCCCAACAACTAAAAACTCTTGAGGGCTTTAACTTAACAGACGGTCCTAGCGGCAAACGTATTGGGTATCTCGATGCAAGTCGTAAAGACTTAATTGGTAAGCATGTGTATATCCGCAGTATTAATTACTGTAGAGCAAAACTACGAGATACAGTTTGTCATGTATGTCTAGGGTCACTACACTACTCTTTCCCACGCGGCTCTGTTATCGGACATATTGCCGCAACGCAATTAGGTTCTAAGACTTCTACCGTAGTTCTTCAGCGTAAACATGAAAACTTAACTTCGCAATCAGCCAAGATTGTAATTGATGATGTCTATGCTAAATACTTTAAGCCAGATCAAATAAACTATGGTTTTAGATTTGCAGACGACTTTGATTATTCTAAATGGTCAATTGTGCTTAAGCAAGATGCGGCGTTAAACTTCAAAGAAATTCAATCTGAATATTTTGATAGTCTAGTTCCTAGCCAGACTACTAAGATTGAAATGATTGAACTGCGAAGTAAAGATGGTTTAGAATCAATTACAATGCCTGCTGGTTTTGGGCAACGTGCTGGATTCCTAACTAAAGAAATGCTGGAGTTCTACCGAATTAAAGGTTGGAACTTCTTAGATGGTCAGCTATATCAACTAGATCTTGAAGGTTGGAATAATAGTAAACCATTCCTTTCTATTCCTAAGATTGAGTTTACCCCACCCGATCTTATTACAAGTTTAACGGAATTTATCTTTAGTGGTAGTAAAGATGATTCTAAGAAAACATTTAAAACACCATTGCTTGTTAACTGTAGAACAGTTGATGAGTCATATGCGACTTTTTATGATCTAACTAAGGAGCACTTAAAGGGAATCCACAGTGCTCACCTTATGTTGATTATATTAGCAATGAGTGTACAAGATGCAGGTAGTTATGATTACCGTCTACCTTATCCAAGGGAAAACGGAAGAACAGTTAAGTTAGATGATTTAATGCGTTATCGTTCTCTTTCTGGAGCAATGGCGTATGAAGAACAAAACCGACTATTCTTAGACCCGATTACTTACCTAGTTGATCGACGTCCTTCACACATCTACGATAGCATCTTAATGGGGTAAAGCATGGGAATGACGATCCATGTGTACAGCCATGGTTTCGTGGTTTGCACAACAGAAAAACGATACAAGTGGATTCTAGCGGCATTTATACGAAACAGACTTACCGTGGAGAAATTCTCAATTGGTAAAGGTAACAAAGGCGGAGGGGGTACAGTGTACTCCGCCGCCGACGCTGCTAGAACAAACATTTATCTACACATTCAATTGTTTGAGGAGTTTAAGACAGTCTTAGCTTCTCAAGGAGTAAATAGTAATGAATATGAAATAGTATACCATAGAGTAAAGAAAGGGCAAAAGGTAGAGATTAAATTTATTGCTCCCTTCTCAATGTCTGAATTGCAGGAGCGTTGTTTAAACTTCGTTAGGGAACCAGTTCCTTGGCGAATTGCTCCTTTACAGACCGGTAAGGGTAAAACCGCACTAGCTCTATACTTTATGTGCGAATATGGTGAACGTACTTTAATCACCATGAATGCTAAATACATCCCTAGATGGATTCAGGATTTAGTAGGGGAAGAAGCTAAAGTTGACTTAGCCAATGAGGACTTATTAGTTATCAAAGGAATGGATCAGCTTAAGAAGTATCTACTCCTTGCTAAACAGAATGATCTTCATTTCAAAGTCATGATGATTAGTAACACTACCCTAGACAACTTTCACAAGGATTACTTAGCTAATCCAAAACCGTGGAAGAAGTATGGGCTTAAACATATTACTGACTTCTATACTATCTTTAAGATAGGTTTTAGGATTAGAGATGAAGCACACGAGCACTTACATTTCAACTTTAAGTTTGATTTGTTCACTCACGTTGGAAAGACCTTAGACTTATCAGCTACTTTAATCTACGATGATCAAGGTACTGAAAGGATAAGTAAAATCATTTATCCGGTTAACGATCGTTTTGATCAGGGGAAATGGGATACTTATATTGAAGTTATGTCAGTTGAGTATAGTCTTAAACCAACAACCAAAGGTTTAAAATGGACTCAGGGGTTTAATGGTCCCTACAACCATAACCAATTTGAGTTATCTATTTTAAAGAATAGAGTTTTAACCGAGGCTTATTTAGGGATTATTAGAGCGATTGTTCAAGAGTTGTTTATTGACGTTCGAGCTGATAATGAAAAGTCATTGGTTTATTGTAGTACGAAAGAGATGTGTAGCAAAGTCTCTGCTTATCTTCAAGATCGCTTTTCACATATTACCGTGAATCGTTATATCGGAGAAGATGAGTACGACAATCTCTTAACAGCTGAATTGGTAGTAACAACGCCAAAGTCAGCAGGAACTGGAGTAGACGTCCCTAACCTTGGTGTTATTATTAATACTGTAAACATTTCATCCACACAGGCAAATGTTCAACTAGCCGGGCGTTTGCGTTACAATGAAAAGATAGCATCAAGGTACTATTACTTAACCTGCGTTAACATCCCACACCATTTAAAATATGATGCTGAGAAGAGACACAAGCTAAGGAATATTGTAAAAAGTATCGGAACTTTAGATACTGCCCATAGGCTATAGTAAGGAGCATGACCATGGATAAACAATACAAGTTACACTTGGTTGATAAACTGCCTCCACAAGACAGTATCCCAGAACAGAAACTTCCAATTGGAGGTTTTGGTTTATCGGAGGATGACTTAATCTATCAGATGGTTGTCAAAAATCTGAAAGAAGATGATCATTCAAAACCAATCGGTCGGCACAATAAAGAAAACGCGGACGACTAATAACAGCCAACCACTCGATTGAGTGGTTGGTCTATTTATTTTATCAGGTATTGACATGACTTACGCAAAACAATTGAGCTTTAAACTAAGAGATGGACGATTTGGGGATGGGGTACATTATTCAGTTACGCAACCTTTTTATAAAGTAACTTTAAATGACTTATCCCGATTAACAGATAAGCCTTGCCTGTGGGCTGTGACAATGTGGGTTGATAATTTAAAAAGCGGAGAGGTGTGTACTCTTGATTTCATTATGTCAATCTATTACACTTACAAACAGATTAAATATTTCTTAAGCCCAGTCCTTAAAGATTATGTAAATAACTTTCACAGTGAATTAGACTTTGATGATCTTAGCGGAGAAACATGGACTGCTTCTATATCAGTTAGAACTTTAACTCGAAGAGAAACAGAGCAACTCATTTTACAAGGCGCTGAAATATTCCCAGGTCCTCAGCAAGGGGAAACCTTTGAAATTCGATATGATGGGGAGTTACAAGAAAATGAAGTTTGCGATTTTGATTGGCCTCTAATGAACATGAAACCAGATATGGATAAGCTGATGAAGATTAAGAAACGCAAATAATTTCAGATACATATTACTTAAAGGATATGCTAACCTTATTTTATCAAAGGAACAATTATGAACAAAGCTGAATTCATTGCACACATTTTAGAATGGACTAAGAAAGATAATATACCATTATCGGATTTTCATGTTAGTCATGGTGGTAGTTTATTGATGCTAGGTCTTAAAGAAGAGACTAATGACATTGATGTGACTGTTCCTCATTATCTCTATAGAGATTATCTAAAAGAACTTGGGGAAGGTAAACAAAAGAGACTTGGGTTTAATCGGTTTCTTTTACCGGTTACTAATCTAATTGATATTCATGTCAAGGAAGATGATAAAGCTTGGGAGAACCTTCTCATTGATGAGAATGGGATTCAGTATCGTGGAGTAGAAAGAACCATCTACGATTATGAACAACTAAAGCGTCCTAAAGATGAAGAGAAAATTAAATTATTGAAAAATAGTTTAAAAGAAATTTCAGCATAGATAAAAGAAGCCCCTAGGGGCTTCTTTATTTTTTTTTTTATTTCAATGAAGTTGCCCAAGCGATTAAAGCTTCAGTGTATTTGGCTTTTTCACCAGGGAACTTGGCAACAGTAGCTCCAAGTTTAATAGTGCGAACTCGAGCAATACGTTCAGATGGATCTTTGATAAGGTTAAACAAATTACTTAATTGAACAAACATTTGTAGTTCAGCAATATTCCATTTACCGTTGCGAGTATAACGACTAAGGTTATTTACTCGCCAAACCTGATTATTGTTTTCAAAGAATTTCCAAAGTAGAACTTCTAAACCTACGCCACGTTCTAACGCAGGAAGACCAAGAATTTTAATGTAGTTTTTAAATAATTGTTTTTGAAGACTTTCACCAACCATTTCATCAATATTGATGTTAGGGTTCATTCGCTCTTCATAACTATTTAAAAAATCAATTACTTCTTTTAGCTGACCGTCTACATTGGCTAGATCAAAATTGTGTTTATGTTTAACAATACCATCTAAACTAAAAACTGGAGCAGTTGGAATGTTAACATTTACATTTGCTCGAACCAAACCTTTTTTATTTTTAGCATTACGAGCACGAGGAACTTCTGCTGCCGGAACTTCTGCCTCTGGAGCTTTTTGAACAGGGGCAGGTTCTTCTGCAATTGGCATTTCAGTTTCTGTAGGCTCTTCTGCAATTGGCATTTCAGTTTCTGTAGGCTCTTCTGGTTTAGTAATAGGATCATTTTCTAAAGCATCTTCTTTTTCCTCTACAGGATCAACAACGTCATCCAATGGAATCTGTGTTTCGGTTTGAGGTTGTTCGGTTTCAACTACTGGAATTTCAGGGGTAGCTGGTGCTGTGGTTTTTTGTGCCACTTGTTTAGATTTTGACATGGGGACTTCCTAAGTTAAATGAATAGAGGGGATAAATTGGCTGATCTTAAATACGCGACCATGCATTGCTTTCATTCGGTCGTTCATGATCACAGAGCCCGGAAGAGAGGTTTCGATGTGTACTGTCTCTCTAAACTTAAAGAAAAACTCATCGGTACAGCAGCCACAAAAGTTAGGGGCTTTCTCTTTACAACGGCCCGGGGTTCTAATGTTAACTTGCTTGTTAACCAATGTCTTAACCCACTCCTTTGTTATCTGGTGAGTTTTACCGGCATTGTCAAGCATATATCGTCCAACGTACCTTTTCATATTATCACTGGTAATAAGAATAGGAATGCCTTCTTTAGTGCCACAATCATCTTTAGTAATTTTGGAGTTCATGAATACACGGTATAAATAATTTACCAGTTCACCACCTTGAGCTGTTAAGAAACCACGAGAATAAGAAGCTGCTCGAGTAGAGTCAGCAGCGATTGGAAGGCTGTCAACATTCAAGCCTTCAGACAACGCATGTGTATCAATGGAAGGTTTACCGCCTAGACCATCGTCCATACCATACATGATCCTAGCTTTCTTTCTGGACACGGCCCTTGATTTAGCAGATACAAAGAAATCTTCCGCTACGTCACCAACAAAATCTTTAGCATCCTCAGCAATCAATTGACTTTCAATATCCGTCATTACTACTGAGTTACTTAATTCGCTAGCATGATCTTTTAGTAGTTTATCTTTCAAAGCCATAACTGAAGGGGAAACTAACATTGTCTTTGGAGAACCAGTTGGAGTACACACCCCCCATAAGTTTTCAATAAAACCAGCACAGTCACAATAGTAAAGAAACTCATCAACAGTGATATGATCTTCTGCTAAAGCTGTTTCTACTGGACCATTAAAATGCTTAGGCGAACACTTCTTATTTACAAAGGGGAATTTACCAGCAAATGGGACAACACTTAAATACAAATTAGCAATAAAATTACCGGCTGTCACTTCCATTTCTTCAGTGATGTTGGCAAGATCACCAGCTTTAACTTTAAAGATTTCTTTATATCCAATAATAGGACTAAGCTCTTTAACCCCTTGTACAATCGTCCACCCTCCAGTTTCATTGATTGGATCATAACAAACTCTCTTTCCAGAGTTTCGATCAACTGCAACGTCGTATACTTGCCAATCCCTTAGCTCATCGCTAAATGGATGTTTAGAAACGGTAAGTAGCGAGAGAATCCAATCGACATTCATGTGACGACCTTTCTCAATACCTTCTAATAAGACATTAAATCTATTCACTGATATTACTCCGCATACAGACGTTATCAATCTCGTAACTGAGTTCCGCTTTATAAAGAACATCCTCAAACAATTCAGCAGCCAGTTGCTTCATCCCTCGCTTGATATCCTTCCACTGAACATTCATTACCAAGCAACCCTCTAGCAATTTAGAAGCAACACGCTTCTTATCTAGAGAGAATGTCTGATTAACCAGTTCAGCTTTCTTAATCTTCATCCAGACTGATTTCTTAATTGGAAGATTGATTGAGTTTTCAAGGATATAATGTTTCAAGGAATTGATTTCTTTAATGCTCCAATGCTCCATGAGTCTATCTACTTTACGCTGGTCTAATTCTTTAATGGAAATATTATTAACTTCCACCAAGTCAAAATCAGATTGGTGAACTTCATAAAGTCTTTCAATTAAAGAAGCTGGAACGTTATGTAAGATTGGAAGGATATCATTAAGGTCAACAAATAGCACTTGTTCAAATAATGCAAATAAAGCATCTTCTGGAGTTGGGCTATTATCAATGATAGATGCAATCAGTTGACTATTAGAGTGATCCTCTAACTGGTCTAGGTAATAAAGAATATCAGAAGCAGTTCCAATATCATCAAAATTATCAACTTCAAGTTCAAGTTCATCAAATGCTAATTTCTGAAAAGTTCTAATCTTCTCATAGCAGGTTTGAATGATTGTAAATAAGTCGTCTTCCTCTAATCGCCCAAGTAGATTATCAATGTTGAAATCAATTTCAACTAAACCTATTTTTGATAAAGTTTCAAAGCACTTAATAAGCAAACTGCTTTGCTCTACAGTGCAGTTTTTAATAAGAAAATTGTTGAGGATACTCATGTTGAACCTCTGTAAATAAATAATAGACATCAATACATATGAAGATGATTTCACTTAAAGGCACAGACCACTATGAACAGCAAACCAGTAAATTTATACGAATTCTTCAACGGCAAAGAAATCGTTACTCCAACTTTTCTTGATAACGTGACTGAAAATGTTAAAGAACATTTTAACGTAGATCCTAACACCATTGCTCAGGAAGTAAATCGCCAACAATTAAATACTTTGAAGAAGAAAAATAAAGATAAGAACTTTAGTCTTTACTCTCTATTCCAAAGTGTTCAGGGTTTATTAGATCAGTGCAAACCAACCACAGACGAAATGTTTACTAGACATGCAGATGGTTCGTATGTGTTGTCTGAGGCTGGTAATATTGTAGCTTCAACCTCAATTGAGAATAAGACTCTAATGCTAGACTTTATGGAATTATTCAATGAGGTAGTAGATGAACCTGAAATCCTGCGTAAAGGCTTTATCAAAGAAAAGGTTATGCAGAATCGCTATAGTCGTCGTGGTGCCGAATATGCCACATTATTTAACAATATTGGGGATAAGATTTTTGCCTTAACAACCCAATGTTTAAACGTTCAAGTTATTATTAATGATTTGATTCAAAATCAACCAGAAACTGAGGAAGAACAAAATGCCTAAGCCAAATGTAGTAGTTGTATTAAGTCCTAATTTTAACTCTAAAACAGTTCCAATGGATTTACTGTCAGATACGATGTATGCTGACGCTTTAGCGCATGGTGTATATCCTTTCCCAGAGAATGGTCGAGCTTTATCACATGGTATTTGGGTAAAGGTAAATCCAAACCACGCTGAGATGAATGAAATCTTAGCGTTGCCAGATGTTGATGTGGTTGTACAAACACACACCATCGGCGCCATTTCTTTAGCTAGCTCTGATATGTTTCAACAGGATCTGTCAGAAGCTAATATTAGCGACTTCACTCGTGAGCAACATCAGTACAAGCGAATGTTAGCCCCGATCCAAGCGGCCGATAACGTAGTCCTAGTTGAAACAGCTATTGGTACCAAAGAAGCTATCTATAAACTATGGGAAGTTGCTAAAGAAAAGCTAGCCGTGTTTGCTCCAGAACCAGTTACAATAGTAGAGCCAGAAGTTCCTGTTGTAGAAGAACCTCCCTTAGATTTTGATAATCCAGAGGAAGAATCTGTTGCACCAATTATTGAACCAGAACAACCTTTAGCTCCAGTAGAGCCAGAGAAAAAACCAGAGCAGGTAGAAATGCAAGAACAGTCAGAAGAAACTTTTGATCCACTGGCCACACAACATCAACAACCTCAGCCTGAGCCAGATGAAGAAGTGGAAATAGAGGTCATTAAACATTCTATTGAAAATGAAACTCCTTTAGTAGATGAGAACCCTCCGGTAGTTGAAGATTTTGAAAAAGCTTTATTTGATAGTCTAGCCCAAGCAGAGTCTACGATTAATCAGGAAGTTCAAGTTGAAACTCCAATTAAAAAAGCCCCCGCTGTCTCTTATGGCATTCCAGAAGTTTACCCATCTGTAGATCAGACCGTAACTTTTAATGCGGATAAGATTTTCTTAGCGCCAAAAGGTGATGGTGTAGTAGCCGATAAGGCTCTTCATGATTTTGGTGGGAATATTAAAACCTTCCAAAAACTTCACGATATTCTAGCAAACAAGTTAGAACGTGCTGTAGCCAACAATCGTGATGAAGACATCTCTGATTTTGAAGCATCTATTTACAAGTATGGGCAAGATCAGGTATCGGTATCAGATGCCCACCATGTACAATATGTAGAAGGCGCTCGCTGGGCTAACATGGTACAAGCTGGTCCAACTGCTGTTCCAATCATCATGCCTATTCGTGATCCAGAATATGGTGATGCCAAGTATGTTGGTCCAGAATCAGTTTCTTTAATTCAGAACCGAATGAAGACTGGTTGTAAGTTAGGGGTCTGGTTACCACACTCTGGTATTTACTTTATCATTGTATCTCCGGGCGATTCTCAGTTCCTTGACACATTGGCTATTATTAATAACCAACGCATTGAGGTATTGCGTGCATCTTCTGGTATCTTACTTGGCAATAGTAACTATTACATCAACCGTCAGGTTCTTAAACTATTCATTGATTCAATTGTGCATTGTTCACTTAAAGCATGGAACCGTGAGCAATTGATGCGCTTAATTAATGAACGAGACATTAACATTATTGCTTGTGCATTAGGTGCTTCTATCTATCCGGATGGTTACGATTATGTACAAACTTGTGGTTTGATCAGGACTGATAAAAAAGTATGTCAGCATCAAACTAAAAAACTTCTTGATCTTCGTCGTTTGGTATTTGTGGATAATAGTCGTTTAACTGAAAGTCAGCGTACCTTTGCCGCTGGAGCTTTAACCGAACGCTCTATCTCAGAAGTTGAAAATTATCAAGCAGCTAACTACATTGGCTACAAGAAACCTTACGAGATTACTCCGGGGATTCAGTTTGTTTATCGTTCTCAATCTTCAATTGTTTCTATTGAAGCAGGTGAGCAATGGATTAAAGAAATTGAAGCGGTTGTGGATAGCATCATTACATTTAAAGATGATGAAGATACTCGTAACCTAATGATTCAGGAACGAATCAACTTAACTCGTATTCGTGAATTCTCTCAATGGATTGAGGAAATCTTAATTGATGATCAGCCTCTAACCGACCGAGTTAAAATCAATACGCTGCTAAGCACTTTATCTCGTAACAAAGATGTGGTTGAAAAAGTAAGCTCTACATTAACAGAGTTCCAGCGTTTGGCCTCTGTAGCAATTGTAGCTATCCCTCGCTGTAAGTGTGACGGTTGCCAAAATACCGATACAAAGGATCTTGATATCTCAACCCACCTAATTCCACAAGATGCGGTATCACGACTTTTTACCCTCGTCCGCCAACGAGTATAGTAAATAATAAAGAGTACTCCGACTCTCTTGCTGAGCCGGAGACTCATGTCTTAGATATCAACTATGGTTTAAATCAAGAAGATATCCTAAAGACAATTTGTGCCAAAGCGGACGAATACCGAGAACAACTAGGATTAACTACAATTAGTGGTTATCTTAGACAGGCAATTAAGAACGATATTTACGATACGATTTTCTTACAAGTTAAGGAAGATCCGTGGAGTACCGTTCTAATGCACAAGAAAGAGCGCTACGCTGAAACTCACTTCTTACGCTCCAGAGCATCGGAGTACATGATCAATGGTGTGTATGAAGCAACAGGGCTCAATCTGAAAGAGTTCCTAGAACAGCCAACTTATATGGTTGAGTTTATTATCTCCACACTAAGACAATTAAGTTCCTCTACTAGAAACGAAGCAAAGGTAGTAGAGAAAGAACTTAAGAAGCAAGGTGCTGGATTTGATAATATCAAAAAGCGCTAAATTAAACTGCTCCCCTAGGGGAGCAGTTTTCTATTCCAAATTATTTCAAACACACATTATTTACATGAACAAACCCGTTCAATTTATATTATCAAGAGTACAGTATCATGGCTACACAATCACAGAAAATTGAAGCAGCACATAAATTAATGTTAGACCCAAATACTAAATTAACCGATGAATATTTAAATAGCATAAAACTTAGTATGCTTTCAGGATATTCTGATTTGAAAAACTTAAACCTAGTATATACTTGCTACATGTCCAAAAGCTTTGTTATGTATTTAAAATGGAAAGTTGACGTAAGCAACTGCGATCGAAAACAAATAAACAAACTTAAGAAATTAGGATTTAAGCAATCTGGTCTTCAAATGATTAATTCTGGTTTTACAACTGGTTTTAGTGATGACACGCCTTTTTGGGTTTTTATCCAAAATATTAAAACACCAATAGACGTAACAGTAATCTCTTACGATGATGTTATATTTAGTTTTCTAGAAAAGATTGAGCTAAACCTTTTTACTATTGATGAAACCACCGGTACTCGTCAACTGACAGATTATTTTAATTTTGATCATTTGCAAATGATTGAACGCTCTTTAGGCCTGCGCACATTTCTCACCGATTGGTGTGATTGGGAAGATTATGCACATAACGTTACTACTAATATTGCTTGCGAGAAAAAAGGAAAAGAGTATATTTTAAATATAACTGGTGATGTTCACCTAACCGTTATATCCGATCGCCCGTTAACTGTGTCTAATATTCTACGTCTACGAGAATATCAGGATATTCGTGCTTTAGTTTTAAATCATTATTTAAACAATAACATTAGTAATGTTTTAAAATATGATGATAAAACCACACCAACAGATCCATTAATTTTGTTCAATATGGTAATTGATGGATTACAGGAAAAGGGTTTGCCATTAAATGAATTAGCTAAAGAATTAATACTTCTTAGCGCTAAACATTTAGAATAGAATAAGAAGGGTCCCTAGGGACCCTTCTTTATTTTTTTTTATTTTATTCGCTCACAATTAACAATATAATCATCAGCTTTATATCTCTGCTTAACCTCTTTGCAGTGATAGCTTCTTTCTTTAAACGTGATATCTATTCTAAGCGGAATAGGTGGTTTATAATTACGATCAGTTTGAATCGCAAGGAAAACAATTGCGATCATAATCACTACACCAAGCATCTTAGCAATTATCTCATTCATGCTGCAACCTCAAGATTATGGGAGATTGCAAATTTCTTGTGCAACTCATCTAACCCATCAAGTTTATAAAGTTCTTTGCATGTTAGCATAGCGTTTGCATCCCCTCCAGTTAAGTTAACACATATGTAGCGATGTTTAAACGATTCAATACCCTCAATCTTACAAATCTCAAATACAGTATTCATCCTTGATAAACCAAGTAGAATACCAATCTTAGGATATGCTGAGATTAAATCCTCGTCAAAGTTATGAATGGTCATCCGAGAAGATCTAAATAGATCATCATCAACTACCTGAATGCCGATATCTTCTAGATGTGTTGCTTCAAGAATATTAATCCACAACTCTTTGCCAACTACCTTAGAGTCTAGTTCATGTTTCATTCTATCAGAAGTGGTAGATACAACGTTATCATGTTCTAAACAGAAGCTGTGGAAGTCATCACAGAGCTGTCTTGGGTTAGAAGAGAAATCTTTAAAATGTGAATCACCAATAAGCAAAGGTAGTTTGATTGCAACGTCTTCTTGATCTTCATCTAACTCTTCCACTCGAATACAGTCAATTAAACCATAAGCACAATACTCTTTTTTAAAGTACTTCTGCATAGTCATGTGCCATCGACCAGTACCAGTAGGCATGCCTTTTAATCTTTCATGCTCAAAGTGATACTTGCCTTTACCTAGGAACTTCTCGGTAGTATAATCTAAGCCGTAAGAAGGCGCAGCTTTAGTTTTTCTTAATCCACGATGTAATGACATTGGATCAATGAAATAAAAAGGAGCCGTAGTAAACACAGTATGCCATTGTTCAGAAGCTGCCAATGGTCTAGAAGTGCCATCATCTTTTCTTTTAGTTACTGGTCCTCGTTTATACTCAAAACGTCTATAGTTGATTGGTACAGAAGGATGAGAGAAAACATCAGCAGGATCAACTCCAGCTTCTTTAAGTATATCAAGAATAACAGTCATATCGTAGTCGATGTTCCAGAAACCAATCATATCAGGCATCCACTCGTTTGCCTTCTGATACATTTTTCTAATACCATCAACCATGTTATCAACAAAGTCTAATTCTAATTTAATGTTTCGACTCTTGATTTCAGGAAGCTCTTCATTAATAAAATCAATATACTCTTGTTCAGTATCACCATCATTAACCCACTCAGATAGAACAACCTGATATGCCTTTTCCTTAAAGCTCATGCTGAAGATAATCATCCCTAGATCACCATTCATATCGAACTCAGTATCTTGAACCGCATATGTTAAAGATGCAGGGGCTTCCCTAGGATGGTGTTTCTTATATTGTAGTTTCACTACGGTGTTAATATCTATGTCGCAGCCGTAAACATAGGGACTTCTGAATGCTTCTACAAGACGCATTCCTTTTCTATACTGAGCTCCAGTCTTATAACATATCTGTCTGGCTAGATCTCGTTGTGTACACGTGTAGTGATCTAATTTAGAGACGTGTTCCCACTCCAACTTAAACTCATGTTTTCTAAAAGCTTTCTTAGTGATCCAATAATCTCGCTGCACATTCTCCATTGGAACGTATTCTGGTATTGCAAGTTCTTGACCATCTTTGGTAAAAGTGATTCTATTGCGCTTAACAAATACCGCATCGTCTTTTGAATCTGGATGCTTGTTTTCACTATAGCAAGAATGGATATATTCAAACGTATCTTTTTTAATTAAGTCTGTTTCACTCATGATAAACTCCAGTGTTCTAAATGAATACCCCATCTAATCATTTTTTGATTGTAAATAATTTCAAACACACATTATTTACATGAACAAACCCGTTCAATTTATATTATCAAGAGTAATAACATGAATAGTGACTTAGGAAAACAAAACCTAACCTTAACGTTAGATTTAAGTATTGAACAAATCTACTCATTAACCAATGAAGCAAAAGTACAAGGTGTTACTTTTGAAGAGCATTGTAAGAACATTATAGTTGGGCGACCAGGACAGGTTAATCCAAAGGATGGTGTAAAGGCGCATTTTGATACGCGTATTGTAACGGCACTATGGGGTGAGCGTATAAATACAATCGAAGATCTATTACACTACGATCTTAGTCGACTACATCGAGTACCTCGCCTTGGGCCAAAAGCTCATGCTACTATTGAAACTTTTCTTTTAGAAAAGGGTTTAATTATCAACCCTATCCAAAAGAAATAAAATATTTAACTAATCTTTATTATCGGGAAACAATCATGACTTCTAAAACTGAAACTCAAAAACCGCTTATCGTCTGCATGAATTTTAAAGTAGACGTATCTACACTTATTAAATCAAATGCTTCTTTAGTTGGAATGAAACCAAACGAATATTGTAAAAAGATAATCTTGGATACTTTATTCCCCGTTAAACTAAGCGATTCAATCAGAACACATTTTGGACAACGAATCGTGACCGCATTGTTTGGTTCAAAAATTGATACAATAGAACAATTGGTCACCTCTGATCTTTCTAATCTTTGGAGAATAGCTGGTATTGGAAAAGCCACTCATAAAGAGATCGAAGATTTTCTACTGGTTAATGGTTTTATTAATGAAAAAATTGTGAAGAAATAATCCCTTATTATTTCTATGGTGAATTCAATGGAAAAATGTAATGTTTGCGGTGATGTTGTTGTTAGTGGTTCTGGGGTTTTCATCTCAGGTATTCTTAAAAATGCTGATGTTTTTGGTTGTCAAAATTGTAAGACAGCTAATGACAATAGTAAGTTGGTTGATAAGATTCGGATTATCCAAGAAAAATACCATCGCATCGGATGGTTTAATCATACTGAAGAAGGCGTTGTTAAACAGGGTCATCGATTCTTTTTTAAGAACAATGACCAGATCACCATTCATCACAATGAAGGTGACTGTTCCATGGATGATTTGGTTGAGTATATCGAATCAGCAAACTACAAACAAGATGTTAGTATCTGTACAAAGGTCGCTAAAGAGCATTGTAAAGCCTTTAACGAGTCTTATCCGACAGAT
>RRZT011239604.1_pt1 | contig 19626 bp, 14 predicted proteins | sample 2165551 | NCBI WGS metagenome assembly RRZT01 (sample SAMN10456910, study PRJNA506462) | wastewater metagenome | biome: wastewater; feature: sludge; material: wastewater sludge; isolation source: wastewater sludge with Escherichia coli K12::gfp cells carrying plasmid... | place: USA: Moscow, Idaho... | reverse complement strand
TCAATATTTTTATACAGTGACAATAAGATTATAAGGAACATTATTTGCTACATGTGTTAGTATGCTAAGTATAACAGATGACTCAATACCGAATTTAATAAAACTAGTAATTGAGATATGGACACCAATAAGATTGTGATCTGATAAAACATCTTTAACTTGATGCATGCAAGCAAAAAATATTGTTGGGTCAAACAAGGTTGCATTATCAATACTCATCCTATCATTGAAGTTATAACAAATGTATTATTCTCTAATGAACATGATACGGTACCTAGCTTATATAGGTCACCCTTTCTCGTCATTCGATCAGCGGCATAAGATCCGGGATATTTCACCCGAATCTCAATGCTGTTTGGAGATGATATATTACCAAAGCAATCACATAGATTTATGATTGCATTAGTAAAACCATTTTCAATACTATCAAACAACGGCAACGCCGATGTTATCAACATTTTTAGTTACCTTATAAACTTTTACGGTTGGAGTTAGTTCTTTAATAACTTCTTTATTCCAACTAGGGTCAGTAAATAAAGATTCAATCCATGGAAGGGTACAATCGCTAGGATATACGTTTTCATCCATAGTGATGACCCATTCATCCACTTGTGATTGTAATAACTCGTATAAGCGTTTACCACCACATAGATACACATCTTTATCAACCGAAGCAGCGTGTCGTTTAGCAATGTTTAATAAGTATGCACCACTACTACATGCGCGTTTAGCACTAACGTAATAGATCGGTTTACGACTATAAACAAAGAACTCACCAAGTGATTTACGCATCTGGTTATACGTACTACCGGTGCAAAGAATCACCCCATCTTTAACAGTAGATTGAAAATGAAGCATGTCTTCACGTGGGAATGGTAATAACTTACCTTCATTACCAATACCATATTTACTATCTACAGCAACAACCCCAATAACTTTAGACATTTACTATTTCCCAAAATATTTATCAAGTGCCAATTTAATTTTAACAGCAACTTCTTCTTGAGTTAAAGTATCTGTATCAATGATAACGGATTCACCAGTAAAGTCAGGCAACTTCTTAATGAAACGATCTTGCAATTTAGAATGTGCTTGGAAGTATTCTTTTTCAAAGTTATCCAACTTACGTGTCGCTTCAATACGTGCACGAGCTACATCTGCACTAGCCGTCAATAGAATGGTAAGTCCAGGCACTGCATTAGTAGCACTAATAAGATTACTAGTTTTACTATCGTCAATATCCTGATAAACTCCAGTACTTAATAACCAGCGATCAGTTAAGAGAAACTCTTTACCAAGACCAACCATGTAACCATGCTTTTCCCAAGCATCTGTCCATATAGCGCGAAATAAGTTATATAGTACGTTGTGACTTACTTCATTCTTATGTTTCATCATCACTGCACGCACATCGGCACAGAACGCATTAAAAGACCAACCCTCAGCTAAGTTCAACTTAGTATCGGGAAAGTTTTCCTTTAAATATTCTTCAACCACGTGTAAGCCAGAAGACTTACCAGTTCCATCTAAACCATCTAACGCAATTAAGTTCTTACGCGCACGTAGTTTACTCATTTTTAATCTCCACCGGATTTAAATTAGTGATGTTATAATATTTATAACTAGGTGTTATAAATTGTTTCGTAACAACTAACTCAGAATTACCAACATTAAATGTCTTAGCAAAACTAGCAGCTGCATGTACCATCTTAGCAAAACGACCCTTATCAATAGTATTTTCAGCAGGTAGTCTATTTACATATACTTCTAATACATCAATAAAAGGCAATAATACATTTATTAAAACAGGACTTCCATATACAACTACTTCCATGTGACTATTAATTCTTGCATGATCCATAGCTCGTTTAAATGCATCCACAGCATCAGGAATATATAGTTCCTCCATATCATCATAGTCAATATTGATATGATCTACAGTGCTGTTGAATATCCATTTAGGATTGTACCACCCATTCTCCACTAATAGTCCTACATTAGACATACGTCTCCGCATATCCCATAATAGACATTCAGGCATACCTATATTAGGTTTAAACTCACCATTCCCATGAGTTACCATAATGGCACGCACAGTCATCAATTTATATTGATTTTGTAAAGTAGTTGGTTCTGCCAACATTTCATTAATACGTGCTTGTTTAGCAATCTCAACATCACTTGCTTTATTTTTAGAAGGTTTCCAGAAAACCCAATTAGACCAAAAACTTTTACTCATAATAGTTCCTTATTAATAAACGTCATATAGAAAGGCGACAGGTATTTTATTACCACGTCAAATGGATATTGTATATCTATAATTTATTAGTTATTATGTGTAACCTATAGGGACTCTATCATGAATCACGATTACTATGGTGATGTACCCCATCCCAGTGCTAGGGATTATTATCCCGGTGAAAATACAATATCCGCAGAAGACTTATTACCTGGATCCTTTAAGAATACTAAAAGTATTATGGATCACTTTTATAAGCATTTAAGTGTAGACCAAAATCTACATAAAACCATTCATAAATTTGAACAAGGGTTTGTTTATCGAAATGAAGAACATATCAATTTCTTTGGTTCGAATCTAACGGGTGTCTACGCTGTACGTTTTAAAACCTCAGATCGTAATGATATTCTAATAGATATCTTTGATGTAGAAGAATCAGAAATCCGTAAAGAAATCGTAAAGCTAGACGCAGTTGGTGAAACATGGGTACGTGGTACAGATGTACTAAACCTATCCTGTTTGTATTTAACACATCGTGCTTTAAAGAATGAAAAGTTAAGTGTCAAACAACGACACGATCTTGCTAAATCATTATTAATGGTTATGCATTTTAAATTAATCGGTTCTTTAATGTCTCGATACTTTCCACATCCAGTAGATCCACGTTTAGCACAAATGACTTACGCAGCAATGAGTAAGAAGTTCTCAATTAAACAATGTGGTTCATGGTATAAGGTATTAGAAGCCCGTTGTGAAGATATCTTATCTACATCATCTATCCATAAACGTACACTAGATCGTTTTGATGATGATGGTGCAATTCAAAATATGATTACGGATATTCAAGGGCGTCTTAAAAACATGCTTAAGAAAATCTGGAAGTTATTTGAAGAAGTGCGATCTAAAGATAATAAATTAATGACGGTAACTGGTACCATTGATTTAGATGGTAAAACAGTAGTGCGTGATCTTATACGTAATGAAACACAATACATTCGATACATTAATGAAGTTGCTATGGATCAACAACGCTTCATTAAAAAGGAACTTATTGTAGTCATTAGTGACGTCATGCAAACAATGCCTGATAAATTACTTTATGATGCGTTAGTACATGTTTCAGAGAAGATGCGAAAGAATGATAAGAAAACCCAAGAGTTATTAGGGGAAGTACTATTACATGCTTTTGATTACTTCAGTAAGGATCGCTACGCTAGCATGAAGCTTAATGACCTAGGTACACTACTCATTAAGTTTAGAGCGCTGTACGTGGCTTCTAGATCTAAAGAAGAAAAATTATTAACTATGCGTGACAATGCTGAAAAGTTAGTTACGGAATCAGTTAAGTCTAAGAATAGCGTAGTAATTGCTTCAGTGAGAACTGGGTTATTACTTTATATTTTACTTCGTTCATTTTCAATGAATCATTATAAATAGACAAAAAAAAAGAAAGGGGTCTAGACCCCTTTCTTTATGCCCTCTTACGGCATTAGTCGTAAGATGCGTTTACGTAACTCTTTGGTACGTGCTATTGGGTAAGTTGCATGTAAATGCATTAGTGCTTGCAGTATTCGATGCCCACCTGCTTTAGAGTAGTCATCTGCGGCACACTCGGCCAAATAAGCTTTATTACTTAAACCAAGATTAGTAAGGAATCGATCCTTACTAGTATATATTGCCATGAGTTCGAGATGACCAACCTCATGTTGAATAATTGCATCTTGAAATAAAGGATCTAATGTCAGAAATAAATTATTAACATAGATCTCTTTTTGATTGTCCCCAACTACCGTGGCAATTGCCTGAGGTATATCGTGACACCGGGTTTTTACAAATACAAAATCATCTGCTAAGAAAATAGGATAGTTCCCATCAATAGTGTTTGCTATATGTTTAGAAGAATATGGTAGTTTACCGTTTTTATGTTCAAGTCTAACTTTGAACATACGTACACCATCATCAATCTGCTTTTTAATAGAGTTAAATAATTTCATAACTTTATTCCTTTTAATAAGTAACGATAAGAATAGATTATCCTATTCACCCTAGTATTATGTATCTGTAATAAATTGGAATATTTACAAAAAAAGAAAGGGACCGAAGTCCCTATGTTACTAATACTGCCAACGTACCCATTTCTTAACTTTCATCTTATGGAATCTATGTGTACTTTCGTGCTCAGTCTTTAATATCAAAGAGCGTACAATATACACATTAATTATAAGGTGTTGCCAATATGTTTGAATATCCTCACCCTCTAATTGGTAATGACATTTAGGTTCATAAAACCATGAAGGTAATACTCCAAAATAGATAGCTTTGAAAATTGCGTAACCGCGTTCTTTAGCTGTAAGCATGATTTACTCCTTTGAAATTCATCACGGTAATATGTCACTATTTTTTATTGGAATCGGTTTAGGGCATAAGAGAGTGGGGGACTAATCCCCCACCCTAGCCTTGATACCCTTACAATCGATATGTGCATTAACTGCTCGGTGATGACCGATCTTAGAATAGTGCATCCAGTTAAAACACATATGTGGATAGTTACCTGTAGTGATAACAACCTTACCCAATATATCTACACACTCGCATGTTACTAAGTATGTAAAATAAACTTTGTTAGGTATCCACCAATAACTACTAATAACCTTATGTTTGATTTGTTTAGCAGTCAATAAAATAGCATTGCCATTTGTGTCGTTGAATCCAGTTATTAAGTTGTTAGCCGTAAACTTTGAAACTACCTCACTACTATTCAATAACTTGCCGAAGATCAGGGTTACTAATGTTAATAAATAACGCGACTTCATGTGATCACCCTCAGCAGCACATACTATTAAGCAGCTCTATATGAAGGGATCCCACTACGTATACCGCCAAGTTGATTGTAACCAAGATAATTGGTAGGGGTTTGTACAATACCCATGTGACGCATCTGCATCTTAGTCTTTCTCTTTTCGTTTGCATCTTTAATAAGCGCATCGAAAGTAGGTAACTTATTATCTGCGTCATTAAGCTTAGCATATAAGGCTTGAATACGTTGTTCCATACGTTCAGCCAATATATCATCTTGACACTTAGCCAATTCTTCAGATACAGATACAATTTGATCACGGTAGTGTGACTGTTGTCCAGATAGATATTTGTCATATCCAGATACTTCAGGAATAGACTCATAACCTTCGGTGTATTCTACGGCATCACGTAATGGGGCAGTAATGCCATACATAGATAAGTTACGACCATTTAACAACATCCATGCAGCCAACATCCAACCAATAACCATATCGTCATGACCACTTGTTTTATGGTCAATACGCTCATTCTTAACAACGAGTCCAGTTATCTCATCGATCAAACGTTTGTCATACATATGTTGATTAGTAAGCTTAGCAGCACGAACCAATGTTCCATCGTATAAACCATTACGGCTAAATCTACCATCACCAGCAGTAGCAAAGCCAAAGCGTTTCTTATACTTATCAGCATGTTGTCTTGGTCTACTATCAATACTAGAGTAAAGACACTTAAACTCATCTTTCTCATTATGTAACCCATCATCTACAACGGTATTGAAGATACGTTTAAATGGATCTTCACCAAGTGTAGGTAATTTAATAAGTAACATATCAATAATAGAAATACCTGTAGACTTACGCTCAGGAATAAGTGTTACCTTACTATATTTGATAAGGAAGTCAGCAATGAACTCAGCAAAGTTAATGGTGTTAGTTTCACTAATGTTCAATGTAGCAACAACTCGTAAGGTTCGATTATCAATCATGACGAACGCCATACTATCTCGACCTAATCCCTCCGATGTATCCAGACCAATAGTACAATCATTCTGGGCCATGAATTCACTTATTCGATCTTTCTCCATATACCAATTGATAGTATAGTTACGCCGTGTCTTTTCAATATATAACGGTTCCATTTCAGATTGTCGTAATATATTGTTTAACTCAGTTGATAACGGTGAACTTAATCCACCAGAAGTCCATCTATTTAAGAAGTCTCGCTCAGCCGCTTCACCAGTTGCTTTCGCACGAACCATAGCATCACGTAACCAAGCATCACTATAGCCTAATTGACGATGTGATAGAGTCATGTTCATGATACAACCACCATCTGGTGTATTGTTCTTAACTAACTCTTGAGCTTCAAGCATGTTATCACAATCAAACAACTTACGCTCATCAAATACCATAGCGTTCTGTAGCATTTCATGAATGAACTTACCAGAACGGGTATCTTTCTTACCAGCCGTAGTTGTGTATACGTTACCGTAATGTGATCCAAATGTTTTAGCTTCCTCTACTGCCGCAGTTGTTGCAGCAATCATTGCTGGAATAATAACGTCAATAAATGGAATAAATGGTGGTTCGTCAATCAGCGATATTGGAGCAGTAGATCCACGACCAATACCGTTGGCAGCTTCCTCGTTATTACGCGGTACTGCAGTATTATATTCATTATTAAATAGCTTACAACTAATCGTCATAGAGTTATCATAATCCTTTCTAGGGTTATGATGATTCATAAACGGTGGTAGGTAATCACGCATTGCTTTCAGTCGATCAATCTGCTGCCGTCGTAACGACTCATCTTTGGTCAACATGTTAATACGTGTGTTTTCAGTAGCAACAAATAGTAAGTAAATTGATAGAGCATCAGTACCTACTGATTTACCAGTCTGACGTGGTTGAATCAATATCAAGTCGATGTGGTTAAAGAATGCCCAATACATTCCTATGTTACCACGACTCGCCCTAAACTGAATTGGATTCGCCGATGCTTGTGGTTTAATCTTTAGAATCTCTCTAAAGAAATACCAGGGATTAATTTTAGCTTCTACTGCTATTCGACCCATTTGTTCATCAGTAATAGTTGGATCGAATGGATCTATACCTTTTAATGATTGATCAATTAATGCTAGGTGAAAGAAGAAGTTCTTAATACCCATACTCTTATAAATCTTAGCAAGATTTAAAAAAGAAGAATTAGGCGTATCCCAATCAGGTCTGGCAGTTGGGAACTTATACCAGTCTTTCAGGAATAGAATCATAGAGAATCCTCAGAGCAAAGGGTGCATTAACTGCACCCCTCACTAATTAGAATGTAATATTCATAGAACCAATAGCTAACTCATAGTCGACATCACCTGTGCGTTTAAAGAACTCTAAACGAAGTAATGTACCTTGAGCAACCGTGGTTGAAATATTGGTGATTTTGTTAAAGATATTTTCAATTGGTACTTCACGAGACCAAGAGCTACCAATGCGTAAGCGAACATGCGTAGGTACAGGTGCAACTGCTTCTGTTTGTGTATATCGTAATGGACTAACAGATGAATACATGTACTCTAACCAAGTAGCAACATCTTGATGACCGTTACTAATGTCTAAAATATAACTGTTAGTGGTTCCACTTGCACGCGCTTTAATACCACTACCATATTTAAGATCGGTTGTATAACCGATAGTGTAATATGTAGTAGCGGTTAAGTCAGTAGCAGGACGATATAATTGAACACGGAACTTTTGTACTTGACGATAATAGTTATAACTAGTACCAAGGTTTAACATGTTGAAAACAACAGTCATCTCTTGTACACTGTCATAATTACCACCATTAAAGGTTTTAGATTCCGAACCAAGTTCAACAAGATTAGTTACGTCGTGAACTGAATCGCGTTCTAAGTTATATAAGTAATAACGTAAACCCCATTTACCGGTGTTCAACCATTCAGGTACAACAAATAACTTAACAGAATATTCGTCATCACTCTTAATAGTTTCTAATTTATAATCACGTGACATAGATCGTTCGGGAACAGGATCACTTACACCGTAGGCATATTCACCATTACTTAAAGTATATTTAAGAATCAATGGGAACTCTTGACCAACTTCAGAAGCAATATAACTATCAATTCCCTGTAACTCAAACTTAACACCATCTACAGCGTATACTTTACTAGTACCATCGCTATAGCGTACACGGCCTTTTAGACTGTCAGACTGAACTAACATATTTAAAGGATACTGTAATGTATCAGCCTTATTAGTAGATAGATAAGGTGAGATAAGTTCAATGTTACTAATTGATTTAGCAGATGCTTCTAGACTACGAACAGCATCACTATTAGCAGCAATTAAACGACAAGCACTTAATATACTACCATCTCGAGCATATACTACTGCAGTAAGGATTTCGCCATCATTAATGGTCGTTGAACAATAACCATTAACAGGTGTCTTAACTGCCAAGTTAGTAACATCACCACTATATTTAACTAATTCTAATGGAATGTTTTCACTAGTCATAACACCAGAGTTATTATACATAGCCGATATCACACGACCATTACCACTGAGATCATTACCTTGGAATACTTTTACATATGCTGACTTAGTACCATATAGATATAGTCGTGCATCAAAATGCATAGTGTACGGTAACTGCTTAGTATTAATCCATACACGGAATGATTCATATGTATATCCTGAACCAACACCAGTAATAACATCTACTGTTTCATCAACACCAGTACTATTGTTTAAGTTAACGCGTTGCCATGTAGAATACCCTGTACTATAGTCTACTTGAATACATCGATAAAAAGATAAATCTTTCCAACTCAATCCCAAGTCATCTACATTAGGCACGTAGCGACCAGTACCTGTTGGACCTGTATAAATTTCAGCCATGTTCCACGGTCTAAAACGTTCACCAGGACTTTTAATAGGCTCAGCCATTTTAATTTCCTATTGTTAAATATGGTGTAAGATCAACCATATTGTTTAGATATTCATCAATTAAATACTGTAACAAAGCGTACTGCGCTTGTGTAACAGAGATGGTATTGGAATATTGATGCGGTAAATAAAGAACGTAATCACTGTTAGGATTATTAATACATGGATCTACTTTAAGTAAATGCATATAGTTAGCTAATGTAACTTCTATTTCAGCTTTATTAAAAGCACCAATCTTAATATCTTTAGGATCACTTAAGAAATTAAACTGTTTAATAGAATTAATAATACTAGAAAGAAACGGAGATATGACTTGCCAACGTTCAGTGATAATAAAGTTATATTCAGGAACCGTAGTTTTAATACGCGGTGACAAGTAAGCCTCAACACGTTTATCAATATCTAAAGATTCTTCTTTATAATCTAAGCTGTTGATATCAAGATAGGCCTCAACACTACTCCAGTGGTCGGATACACCAAACGGTAAACCATCCTGGATCGTGCTAGTCTCGTTCTTTTCTTCTGCAAATGCAACTTTCTCACGACTATATACCTTCCCACCAATTATGATGCGACTATTTCTATCATTCCGAATATCAAATTCATCATCGACAGAAGCAATAGAACCTTGTAAGAATCCAGTATCTCTGAAGTTATTAGGTAGCATGGTTGCCTTATCGCAATACCCACGCATCCGCACAATAATTTCATCTTCTAAAGGATTATCGCGATGGTTACTAACACGACAGATATATACATTAGGCCAATCAATAAAGTAATCAATATCTTTAATTAATGAGTAGCCATTAAGAAATACATCTAGTTGACCTGGTGCAATGGAAGGGGTTTCTGATTTGTCAACTCCATCGAATGACTTGACACTATGGATCGATGCAACGTGATAGCCACGATAGTTAGTAAGACTGCTGACTTTAAATTTCTGACAAACGACATATTTATTCAACTTTATAGCAGGATAAATTTTATATTGGTTAAGTAAGGTATTATTCCAAACAATAGTAGGAATACCATTACCACCAAACCCATCTGGATAATAAATGTAATATTTACTATCAGTAATATCTAACCACTTACCAATTACATCACCATCATTATCAATAGGTATACCATATACACGGAATCCCCATGAAGCTAGATCAACAGATGCAAATTGTTTATTGGTATAAATAACATTAGCTGATTCATCAATATCACCATGATATACTTCGACATGTTTAGTAACAGAGGCTAATGGCTTTTTAATTAGCATGGTTTCAACTGTTTCATAATCTTGGTAATAGTCTATAAGTAAACCATTAACATCATAGCAAAACACAGCACGATGTCCTAAGCCATACGCATCAGGAACAGTAAACCCTAGTGGTAGATTAACGCTGGTAGGTAAATCACCAACACCTAGATCGTGACTAGCCTTTTCCATATATAGACTAGCTGCATTATAACCATATGCTGATTTAAGCATTGGCATAGTAATGTCTTTGATCTTACTACGCATGATTGTAGTATAATCAGAAGCTTCTAATTTAGCAGCTTCCCATTCAGGTACTAAAGCATTTACACCAGAAATAGCTTGTAAGATGTCTGCTCGACTTAAACGATATAATTCATTAATACGATTGCTTTGATGAACTAATCCACGTTTAAATCCACCTTGTCTAACGACTGCCATAATTTGACAATTATCAAAGTCTTTAAGAAAACTATGGTCATTAGATAAGTTAAGTAAAAGATCACTACGAATAGCGTAAGAGTTATGGGTAACCTGGCGTACATTATTACTAATGTTACGAGGCACTAATACGCCTTTATATTGATTCCCTATCTTATTAACCAAATAGAAATCAACATCATCATGGTAATCAATTGTATCGTAATTGTTATTAAGCATACATATAAACTTACGCACGTTTAAATCAACAGTACTAGTAAAACTAACCAAGTCTTTAACTGGAATAAAATCAATTGACTTTATAGAACTATCCCAGAGATAATAATGATGTTCACCAACAAATGTAGTTGAGTAGACTAAAGGTTCATTAACTATATAGCCGTTAATCCAATATAGGGATTTGCCAACGTTATTAGTAGTATTCTTAATTTTAGTTTTCTCAGCCGCAAATAAGTTATAGTCAGATAAAAAACTAATACTCTTACCTGTAGCTTTAATTGGATCTTGTGTATTGGCACCACTAGCAAGAAATTCTGGTGTATAAAAACGACCATTATTATAAAAACGAATAATGGGACTGTGATTATCAAGAGTAATGTTTCTGATGATTAATTCACCAGTATCATTATCAATAATACTCTCAATACCAAAATCTAAATTAGGTACAATTTCGATAGCCATAATAAAGTTACCATTTGGTAACATCATTAAAAATACTAGATCACGTGGGATCATGCATCCATTATCAAAATAGACATCAATTACTTCTTTATTAAGATTACAGATCTCAGTAGCCGAATACCACTTACTAGGGATCATCTTAATGTTTAAAACAATATTACTGAGTTTACCTATCTGATAAACATGATAGAAAAATCTACTACTGTAAGATTGTTTAGGTAAAGTTATAGAACCCCACATAACGGGTGTCTTGTTTAAGACACCGCGTTGTGGAGTGATTCTGTCTACTTGAAAAATGTTTTGACTATCTTGATTAGGCTCACACCAAATATTATTTAGTGCATGACGTTTCAAGATTTCCATATTAACCTCTAAGCATGTAATCAACATTATGTATAAATGCTTTGGCATCATTATCGCGATCTGATCTACCAAGCATTTGACCAAGCATAGATTTTTGATAACCTTTCTCAGTCATGGCATTATATATAAGTATTACAAATGTTGGTGGGTGTTCTATTGCAATGGCAATTAGTTCACGTGGGTTACCACCACCAAACCAAGAACCACCAATAATCTGATACAGTTCTACTTGGTTGAATCGTTCTAATCGTTTAGAATCAGAGATTCGTACAAGTACATTAATTAAATCAAATACATTTTGTAGTACAGTAGGTTCACCAATGTAACCCATTACTTGATCAGCAGACACATGCCAAATAGTTGCAAGTAATTGACCAATTCGGAAGAAAGCTTCTTCATCATATACTTGGCTATCTGTATCATCACTAATACATAAGTAATAGTAACTAGCTGCAATCTGTACACGCTGTACAGCTTCTGGATCTAAAGCAAAACGTAAGCGTAGTGCATTAGCAATCCACATACCAAAAGCTTTTACCTGAAAATTACCTAAAGTGAAAATTGCTTGACAACCTTCTGTATACCATCGACTTTGCATAATGTTTCGTTCAACGGAAACTTTATGATCTAACCTAGATGATATGACAACATTTCTTTCAGAATCCAACCGAGTGAACGGTCTTACGTCAATTACATACTCTAAACGCTTGCCAGTGTTTATAGGTAATGGGTGTGCAAAGGGTGGGACTGCTGGATCATTTGGTGTTAGAGTAAAACCGCCATCATTAGCGATACGCTCTAATCCAAAACTACCCAACAGTTGTATACGTTCGAGTTGTCCCACTATACCATTAAGCTTACCGTTGTAGGCTTTACATGGCGTAGTGTCGTAAGGATTTAGAAACATCTAAAGCTCCATAAATTGCCATAAATATAAGTATTTTATTACTATGTTGTGTGATGTAAAATATTACATAGAATCATGTTAAGACTTAACATTCTGTTAAGGAGATATTAATGAGCGTTAACAAAGCAACGCCACGCGCAATATTAAATGGAATATTGGATAACTCAGGTCGTGTAGTAACTGCGGAAGCAGAACAATTACCACAAAACTTGCCACATCTTTTTCTATTGACTGAGCGTGGACCAACAACCCCACAACTCATCGGCTACGAAGGTATTAGCGCTATTTATGGTGCTAAGACCTTAGACTATAGTTCGGCGTTTGCTAACCACCAATCGGTACTAGCTAAAACCTTTTTAGGTAATGCTAACCAAGTCTTTATTCAGCGTTTAAAACCCGCTGACGCAATGACTGCTGTACTGCGTTTGTCGGTAGAGGTCATCACCAGCACTATTAACAAATATGCCCGTAATCCAGACGGTACGGTTAAATACACAGTTAGTACAGATGGTAAATCAGTTCCTGTAATTGAAGACACTACCATTGGTCATAGCTTAATTTGGCATATCGGTACTGATAAATATATTGACGAACAAGCTCGTCAATACGGTCGTGGTACTGCTCGCGAATACCGTAATGGTGATGTAGTTGGTATTGATGGTGTAAGTAAATTAGGTATCATTAATAACAATGGTGCTGAAGTTTCTTCTATATCTAAACTTTACCCAATTCTTGACTTTAATGTAGCAAGCTTTGGTGGTTATGGTAACCTTATGGGTGTCATCTTTGATGCTCCTACTATTGGTTCACCACAACCTGCTGACACTAGTTTAATCGAAGCTGTTAAGGCTTTCTTATACCGTGTCCGTATTGTTCAACGTGAAGAAGAAAATACTACATACACTATCCAGAAAACTACTGGTGGTGATACTGAAGTTCAGTTCACATTGAAAGATAACGTTATTCATCCATATACTGATAAAGCTATTGGTTTTGAAGATACGTTCATTGACAAATACCAATCAGTTGGTGTTTCAGGTTATCCTGACAGCGTAGGTCCTTTCAGTCAAATCAAGTTCTACACTACCTACTACGAAGAAGTATTGACTCGTGTAGCTAAAGCTGGTACTGATCCAGTGACTGGTTTGGATTACTTCGGTGAAGAAGACTTCGATGATGAAGCTCTTTCCTTCGGTCGTAACTATGGATTTGCTGATCCAGAAAACCTTTACATGTTGAATATCTTCACAGGTAAAGATTATAACGATGTACCGTACTTCTCTTTCACTGTGGAATATAGTGAAAACTTTGACGGTATCCGTTTTGGTCAAAATGTGCCGTTTTACGCAACAGGTGGTAATGACGGTTTAGTTTATTCAAATGGTCGTCCAGATCGTTTAGCTAACTTGAAAATCTATGATGATCTTGTTGCTACCGAATTAACTAACTGGGGTTCTTTAGAAGCCCCAATGCTTGACTCAGCTAAGTTCCCAGTATCTTCTATTTGGGATTCTGGCTTCTCAATGAACACTAAGAAAAAGTGTTTCATTCCGATGTCATTGCGTAAAGACGTTTTTGCCGTTGTAACTCCACAGGCTGTTGCGGATAACTATGCAGGTAAATGGAAATATATGGATCCAAATAACATGGATACAGAAATTTCTAATGCATCGGCATTACTTAACACCGCAGTGTTGTCTCCAGAGTCAGCTATTCACGGAACACCGGTTTGCCGAGCAGTGATCATTGGTCGTTGTGGTAGACTGCGTGATAAAACCTGGAATGGTATCCTTCCTTTGACTATCGACTTTGCTGATAAAGTTGCTAAGTACATGGGTGCTTCTGATGGTAAATGGAAGTCACGCTATGCGATGGATAAAGGTAGTAATAACCAAGTTACTATGTTCTACGATGTTAACTTAACATACATGAACAATAATACGGCAGACAATAACTGGGATGCTGGTATTGTTTGGGTACAAAACTACGACCGCACACGCTTGTTCTATCCTGCATACCAAACAGTGTATGCTGATGATACATCTGTATTGAACTCGTTCATTACAATGGCAGCATGTGTAACCTTAGAGCGTATCTGTCAACAAGCTTGGCGTGACCTTTCTGGTAAGTCTTTGACTAACGAACAGTTAATCACTGAGTCAAACAAACTTATCGAACGTCGTGCTGATGGTATCTTTGACAACCGTTTCGAAATCATTCCTAATACATTCTTAACTGAAGCAGATAACCAACGTGGTTACAGCTGGTCATGTGAAGTGACTATTAAAGCTGGTACTATGCGTACTGTGGGTACATTCACAGTCATTGCTGAACGTATGGATGACGAATAACAATGGGGGTGGTAATACCACCCTCTCTTTGGAGAAAAACATATGGCCCGTTTAACAGGTACCATTGATAACTCTCAAACTGGTTTCACAGTTGGTACAGAACACCCAGCAACTAGTTTAGATATCGGTGGTCAGTTTGGTCACAGTACCAATTTTAAAGCATTGGCTTCAGACACGCCCCATTTAAAACAACGACTAATCGTTCGTGTTATGGAATGTCCTGCTGGCTTTGATGATCTTGATGATCCAGAAAAATGGCGTAAAGCTTTAGTATCTATTTTTGAACGCCATGCTGAACAATGGTCTGGTATCCAGTCTACTATTCAGGTTCAAACTCAAGAGACTAAGTTTGGTCATGCTGGTGAAATGGCTGAGGCACCTTCTAAGTTGACTCGTGCTCGTTCAAACCCATCTGCAACATATACTGACAAATATGGTCGTCCGATTTCGCACTTCCATATTGGTTGGGGTCTCAATCTTTTAGGTGATCCAGAAACTAACGTTCCTAACGTAGTTACACGTGATGATTATGAACCACGTGAATTCCTATTAGATTATTATGGTGCAACCATTCTTTGGTTTATTCCAGATGTAACGATGCGATATATTGACTTTGCATGGTTATCAGCTGGTGTATTCCCGAAAACAATGCCACCTGAAGAAGGTACTCGTGATGGTACAGCTCCGACTGAATTAGTTAACTTTAACATTGAATATGCTGCAGTTACACAAACCGGCGCAGGTGTTAAACGACTAGCTCAACGTGTACTTAACAGTATGTCTTTGACTGGTACAAACCCGTATTATCGTAATGCATTCCTATCTGAAATTGATTCTAACGTATTGGCTACTAATCAGACGTACCAAAACCAGTTGAACAATATCCGTACGGATACTACGACAACACCGGTTGGTCCTGGCAACTAATCTTGAATAATAAAAGGAGTGGGGTTTCCCACTCCTTTTTATTCCGTTTTCTCGTCGATAATATGAACCTTAGTAAACAAGGAAATTATAATGGATGCAAATGTTAAAGCCACACCAAGGGCTATATTGAATGGTATAGCTGATGGGAGCGGTCGTGACATCAGTAACGTTGAAGAACGTTTACCGGGTCATTTACCATTGCTATTTATTATGTCGCAACGTGGTCCAGATACAGTTGAGTATGTGGAGGATAGTAGCCCAACGCGCATATATGGTAGTAAAACATTCGTAGAGGGTAGTGAGTATTTTACACACCAAACAAATCTACTAAAACGTTTCTTAAAGAACGCTAACTCAGTAATGGTGCAACGTATTGTTCCACCAAATGCTACTAAAGCATTAATTCGTTTATCTGTGGAACTCATACCAACGGAATTACCAGAATACGTATTTAATCCTGATGGTAGTATTCAGTATGAGCGTGATGAAACCGGTGCGTTTAAACCTAAAATTAAAGGTACGTTTATTGGTACACGTGTAATCTGGCATGCTTCGGTTAATCCAGAAAATACTATTCCTTTGGAAAACCAAAAATATCGCCAAGGTATTATTACACCTGCGTTTCGTGGACCTGAAGTAATAGCTGTTGACAATACACCATTATCAACTATCGAATCAGCAACGTCTACATTGTATCCAATTATGGATATACAGTTACGTGATTTTGGTAAATTTGGTAATAAGATCGGGATGTATTTTTCAGACATCACATCTGACGGTGTAGAAGCTCTTACACAAATGTCCAATATCAATGACTTTTTATATCGTATAAAGGTTATTGAATTAGACGAAGCCAACTTACCTGTTTTGTGCCGTACAGCAACAGGTGACACAAGTATTACTGTGTCATTATCTGATGACAGTTTTGATCCAGATACTGGATTTAACTATGCGATCAGTTCGGTACTAGGTGAAAAATATCAAGTACTTAAAGATATTCATATCTACAATAATAACTTAAAAGATGTAACTCATAAACTTATCAATGGATATAGTTTCGGTGAAATGACTGTGTTGGGGGAATCCACTGATTCATATAACCCAAATGATTATTTGTTATTAAATGGTAAATTAAACATTTTCCACGGAACAGATACACAGGGTCAACCATATAAAACATTTACAGTAGCCGATAGTTATAAGTTCCTTGGTGTAGATTTAACCAAAGATTATATCATAGGTGAAGGTGGTAGCGATGGTCTAGTGGTTAAGTCAACGGGTGAGCACGATGTTCTTGCTAACTTAGAAATCTTTGACAGTGGTGTTAAGAAATATTTAAGTAACTGGGCTGTCGATAATGCTTTGTTACAAGACCCAGCCAAGAATCCTTTTACTACCCTGTGGGACACTGGGTTCGCGTTAGAGACCAAGAAAGCGTTTGCTGTACCAATGGCTAAGCGTAGCGACATATGGGCTGTAATCTCAACATTTATGGTTGCCGACTATATTGGTCCAAGTATTGAAATTAAAGAGCCACAACGTTCGTGGATGACTCTTATGGGACTTACTCATGCGGAAGTAGTACCACCAATTCCTGGTGAAGTAGAAATCATTCCTATTGCAGCAGATAAAATCCAAATGGGTATTACTGGTGTAACTAATGGTTATGTAATTAATGGTATTACTGCTAAAGATGCTGGTGATGAATGGAATGTTATTCCACTAATCGGTTTAATTAAACCAGCTGATGTAAATGCATTAAAGCAATTAGCTATTACTTCACCTGATGCAGTAGTCGTTAAAGATGCAAAAGGTTTACCTATCTATACAGCTGCACAAATGCTGGCACTGGAAACAGATGATAATGGTAACTTTAAGTACCCTATCAATATCACTCGAGCAAATCCTAGTAGTTCTTTGACTTTGATTCTCGATTGGGATGGTACTCTGAACAAAGATTACTTTACTAATACTTGGACAGTTAACTGGAACATTGTAATACAAGAACCAGACCCAATTGCTTCGCCGGTAACATATGGCGGATTAAGTAATTATAAAGATATCAACTATCTTCGAGCTGAAGATTATATTGAAAATATAGAGTATCTCAGTGAACAAGAATTAAATCTTAACATCACTAATTTACCTAGTGCTGGTTGGTATTGGAAATACGTACAACTTAATGCTATTATTTCTGATGACTTCATTACAACTATTACTAAACAAGCAGCCAATGGTTTAGAAAGTGCTATTGTTACTGTAGATCATAATGGTATTAAGACAAACTATCGTGCTGGAGAAGTGATCACACTTAATGCCGATGAAGGTGGTAACTTACTTATACCTTTATTGTTAGATAAAGCAAAAACCACAGGTATCATTAATATCTTAGCGGATTACGATGGTAACACTGGTAACCGTTTCTATCAATCTCCATTAAAGATCAATTATACTATCGATCCAATTAACCCACCGCAACAAGTGTCTAAGATTAAATTCATAGGTCTTGATCGCAGTCATGAGGTTGTTGTTGATGGTGAATATATTGATCCTAAGCATGCACGTTTAGTTGAAGACACACCAACACCGGGTGTTAACCAATTAATTAAAATCACCAACGTTGTTGAAGCAGGATGGTACTGGAATAAAATCCGTACTTATGCATTAATTGCTGCTGCCGACGTAACTGCAATGATGAATGCGTATGTTGCAGGATATGAAGGAATTGTATTAACTGTTAAACAAAATGGTGTATTGATTCGCACTAGTACTGCACCACAGTTAAATGCTTTGGCTAAAGATGAACATGGTAATATTATTGTTCCTTTAGAAATCAATCGTAATCAACCTACTGGTCAATTTATCTTCGATATGAATTGGGATGCAACACATCTTGATTATACTGCAGGTAAACATGTAGTTGAATATCAATTGACTCCAATCAATCCAGTGCCTTTAAAATCATGGATTACTTACCAAGGTATTGATACTACAGATATTTCTTTACCACCTATTGAACCTATTGAATCACCCGGTGATTGGTATAAAGATTTACGTGTAGACAAGTTGAATACAAGCATCGCTATTCAAGAATTATCTTTGAATAATAATGTTTATGCTAACAAGATTACTAATACAGTGGAAGCTGGTTGGTATTGGACAACTGCGCCGGTCTATTTCACTATAGCCAAAGATGCTATTGATCTTATTAAGTTAGCTACAGTTAAAGGTCATGTGGGTGAAGTATTAACATTAACCACACCTTGGCGCAACTACACGTATAGCTCAGAAGAAATTCTAGCTTTAGAAACGTCTAATGGTAAAGCATGGTTAAGTATAGAAGTACCACGTACACATCCTACTGGTAAAATCGTAGCGACAGTCGATTGGGACTTGGGTACATACCCAGAAGCAACGTCTACAGTAATTGATATTAATTACACACTGAATATTGTTAATCCTCCAGAAGTATTGTCAATAATTAAGTGGGGTGGTGTAGATAGATCTTACCCTAACGTTGTTGATGCACCATATCTTCGTCCAGACAATTATATTGAAAATGCTATTGTTACTCCTACGGGATACAATATCACAATTGAAAATGGTTCTGGTGCTGGTTGGTATTGGACAGAAATTCATACTACGTTAAGCATCTCACGTAAAGATGTAGATGCAATGCGGAATGCAGCATTCAATGAGTTTAC
>RRZT011199479.1_pt1 | contig 19629 bp, 18 predicted proteins | sample 2165551 | NCBI WGS metagenome assembly RRZT01 (sample SAMN10456910, study PRJNA506462) | wastewater metagenome | biome: wastewater; feature: sludge; material: wastewater sludge; isolation source: wastewater sludge with Escherichia coli K12::gfp cells carrying plasmid... | place: USA: Moscow, Idaho... | reverse complement strand
TTTTCTAATTTAGGCTAAAATAGGTTCAGTAGAAAGACGAGGTAATGCCATGAGACAATTTGATAAATCCTCAAAACTAGAACATGTGGCTTATGATATTCGCGGTCCTATCTTGGATGAAGCAGACCGTATGATTGCTAATGGGGAAAGAATTCTCCGCTTAAATACTGGAAATCCTGCAGCCTTTGGCTTTGAAGCACCAGACGAAGTCATTCGTGACCTGATTATGAATGCCCGTAATTCGGAGGGCTATGTAGACAGCAAGGGCCTCTTTTCGGCCCGTAAGGCTATCATGCAATACTGCCAGCTCAAGGGTTTTCCAGATGTCGATGTCAATGATATTTATATTGGAAATGGGGTATCGGAGCTGATTCCAATGGCCCTGCAGGCTCTTCTGGAAAATGACGATGAGGTACTGGTACCCATGCCAGACTACCCACTCTGGACAGCCTGTGTCAGTCTGTCAGGCGGAAAGGCTGTCCATTATGTTTGTGATGAATCAGCCAATTGGTATCCAGATTTGGACGATATTCGCTCCAAAATTACTTCCCGTACCAAGGCCTTGGTCATCATCAACCCCAATAACCCAACAGGAGCCCTTTACCCAAGAGAAATCTTGGAGGAAATGGTGGAAATTGCCCGCCAGCACAACCTGATTCTGATGGCGGATGAGATCTATGATCGTTTGGTCATGGATGGGGGAGAACATGTGGCTATAGCCAGTCTGGCGCCGGATGTTTTCTGTGTGTCTATGAATGGTCTGTCCAAATCTCACCGGATTGCTGGTTTCCGTGTCGGTTGGATGGTTCTCTCAGGTCCAAAGTCGCATGTCAAGGGCTATATCGAGGGCATCAATATGCTGTCCAATATGCGCCTTTGCTCCAATGTCTTGGCCCAACAGGTGGTCCAAACCTCTCTTGGTGGCATCCAATCGGTCGATAAACTTCTTTTGCCGGGTGGGCGTATCTATGAACAGCGGAATTTTATCCACAAGGCCATCAATGATATTCCTGGCTTGTCTGCGGTCAAACCACAGGCAGGACTTTACATTTTTCCAAAAATTGATCAGGAAATGTATCGTATTGATGACGATGAGGAATTCTGCCTACGCTTGCTGAAACAGGAAAAGGTCATGTTAGTGCCTGGTAAAGGCTTTAACTGGAACCAGCCCGATCATTTCCGCATCGTTTACCTGCCAACAGTAGAAGAATTGGGAGATGTTCAGGAAAAAATCACCCGGGTTTTGAATCAATACAAGCGTTAAACTGTGAAAAATAATAAGTTGCAGAGACTAAATAGATTATTTGGTCTCTTTAAATTGCTTTTATATGTGAAACAATAGAAAATTTTCTGATAATTATTGAAATTCTATCCATGATTTGTTATAATGAAAGCAATTACAGTTAAAAGAGGGTCTTATGACAAGTTTATTAGAAAAAACAAGGGACATTACTTCCATTTTGAAGCGTTCCGAAGAAACATTGGCAGAAGAATTGCCATACAATGCGATTGCAGAACATTTGGCAGAGATTATTCACTGCAATGCCTGCATCATCAATAGTGAAGGAGAGGTACTTGGTTACCATCTTCGCTACAAACTGCACAATGACCGGGTGGAAGAATTTTTCACTTCCAAACAGTTTCCATCTGAGTATATCAAGGCGGCAGCCCAGGTCTACGATACCCAGGCCAATATTTCAGCTGACAGCGACTTGACAGCTATTCCTGTGGAGTCTCGGGCAGAATATCCAAATAGTGTGACCACCCTAGCGCCTATTCATGTGACAGGTATCCGCTTTGGTTCCCTGATTATTTGGCGCAATGATGGTCAATTCAACGATGAGGACTTGATTTTGGTGGAGATTGCCTCGACAGTGGTGGGCATTCAGCTCCTCAATTTCCAGCGGGAAGAGGATGAGAAGAATATCCGCCGTCGTGCAGCGGTCAATATGGCGGTCAATACCCTGTCCTACTCGGAAATGAAGGCTGTTTCTGCCATTTTGGGAGAACTCAATGGCTTGGAGGGGCAATTGACAGCCTCTGTGATTGCTGATCGGATTGGCATTACCCGTTCCGTCATTGTCAATGCTCTTCGCAAGTTGGAAAGTGCGGGGATTATTGAAAGTCGTTCGCTGGGGATGAAGGGAACTTATTTGAAGGTCTTGATTCCTGCCATCTTTGATGAAATTAAGAAACGTGACTACTGATATGGCAAAAGCACTGATTTCGATTGATTATACGGTTGATTTTGTAGCCGATGAGGGGAAATTGACAGCTGGTGCAGCCGCCCAGGCTATTGATGACAAGATTGCGAAAGTCACTCAGGCGGCCTACGACAGGGGAGACTATCTCTTCTTTGCTATTGATGGCCATGATGAGGGGGATGACTTTCATCCAGAAACCAAACTTTTTCCACCTCACAATATCAAGGGGACAAGTGGCCGTGACCTCTATGGAAAACTGGGTCAAGTCTATGAGAAAATCAAGGATGATGCGCGTGTTTTCTGGATGGACAAGCGCCATTATTCAGCCTTTTCAGGGACAGATTTGGATATTCGCCTCAGAGAGCGCAGAGTTCAGACGGTTGTCCTTACTGGGGTGTTGACCGATATCTGTGTCCTGCATACAGCCATTGATGCCTACAATCTGGGTTATGAGATTGAAGTCGTGGCCACAGCTGTTGCTAGTTTGACAGAAGAAAACCACCGCTTTGCCCTCAACCATTTGCAGCATGTCTTGGGCGCAAGGATTATGGAAGAATGAGAAAGAGAACTTGGCCGCCGCCAGGTTCTCTTTCCTATTTTTTTACAATCAGATCCAGGGCCTGTTGGAGTTTTTCTTCTTGTTGGTCTAGATCCAGGTTTGGATCCTGAAGTGCCCTGGTGATTTGGTTGCTGATGACCAGGCCCATGGTGCGGTTAATGCTGGAGCGGACAGCGGTCAGTTGGGTGACAATGTCGATACACTCTTGTTCGTCTTCAATCATTTTTTGGATACCGCGGAGCTGGCCTTCGGCCCGTTTGAGGCGGTTGAGGATGTCTTTTTTTTCTGTATTCATACTTGGCTCACTTTCTAATGATTATTATACCGACGAGGGGTATATTTGTCAATTGTCTTTGTTTGGGACGTCTTATTTGACAGAGAAGGCGGGATTGTGCTAGTATTTGAATATACCCAAGGGGGTATAACCAAGGAGGAGCAATCATGTTTGATTTTTTGAAACGAATCTTGCCTCAGTCAATGGAGACTGTGTCCACTAGTGACTTGGAAGGCCTGTTGTCGACAGGAAAAATCACCCTCCTGGATGTCCGAAGTCCCCAAGAATACCGTGGAGGGCATATCAGGCAGGCACGGAATCTGCCCTTGGACCGGATTGGGACCTATCAAGGACCAGAGGGAGAGACCGTCTATGTCATCTGTCAATCTGGCATGCGAAGCAAGCGTGCCGCTCATCTATTAAAAGAAAAAGGTTATAGGGTTGTCAATGTCCGCGGAGGCATGGCTGCCTATCAAGGAAAAACCATTGGAGGAACATAAAATGAAAATTGTCATTATTGGTGGTGTGGCTGGCGGCATGTCCGCTGCGACCCGTTTGAGGCGACTGATGGAGGATGCAGAAATTATCGTTTTTGACAAGGGGCCCTATGTGTCCTTTGCCAACTGTGGTCTTCCTTTTCATGTCTCAGGAGAAATTGCGGAGCGCTCCAGCCTCTTGGTTCAGACGCCTGAGAGTTTGAAGTCGCGTTTTGAGCTGGATGTTCGTCCAGAAACAGAAGTCTTGTCTATCGATGCAGACAAGAAGGAAGTGACGGTCAGCTCCCAGGGTAAGACCTACACAGAAAGTTACGACAAGCTGATCCTATCTCCTGGTGCCAAGCCCTTTGTCCCGCCAATGGAGGGGCTGGATGAGGCCGAAAATGTCTTTACCCTGCGCAATATTCCTGATTTGGATCGGATTATGGTCAAATTAGCGGGTCTGTCTGCTGGCCAGGCGACGGTCATTGGAGCTGGTTTTATCGGCCTTGAAATGGCAGAGAGTCTGGTCAAGAAGGGTTTGAAGGTCACCTTGATTGAGAAAGCTCCCCATGTCTTGCCGCCCTTGGATGAGGAAATGGCTGCCTTTGTAGAGGCGGAACTAGTTAAAAATGGCATTACCGTTATCACGGGACAATCAGCCCAGGCCTTTGAAGAAAAAGGGAAAACCATCGTCTTAGAAGATGGCAGTCGATTATCATCAGATTTGACCATCATGTCTGTCGGTGTGCAGCCAGAGAATGAGTTGGCCAAGGCGGCTGGTATCGAACTTGGTCTGCGTGGTGGTATTTTGGTCGATGAAAACTATGAGACCAATATCTCTGGTATTTATGCTGTTGGGGATGCTATTGTGGTGAAGCATCAGATTACAGGAGAGGATGCCCTGATTTCCTTGGCCAGTCCAGCCAATCGTCAGGGTCGTCAAGTGGCAGATATCATCGCGGGTCATGGCTCGGCAAATAAGGGCAGCATGGGAACGGCTATCGTTCGCGCCTTTGATATAGCGGCTGCTTCGACAGGTCTCAGTGAGCGGCTGGCTCGGCTGCATTTTGAGGATGTGGCGGTGGTCCATACGACTGGCAATGACCATGCAGGTTATTATCCTGGAGCGACCCCGATCAGCTTGAAGCTGGTCTTCAATCATAAAACAGGGGCTATTTACGGAGCCCAGGCTGTTGGACAAAAGGGTGTCGACAAGCGGATCGATGTCTTGGCGACTGCCATCAAGGCTGGTCTGACCATCTTTGACTTGCCAGAGCTGGAGCTGACCTATGCCCCGCCATTTGGCTCTGCCAAGGATCCGGTCAATATGCTGGGCTATGCGGCCAGCAATTTGGCTCAGGGCCTCAGCGATAGTGTGCAGTGGTATGAACTCAAGGAGGAGTTGGCAAAAGGCAAAGTCCTGCTGGATGTCCGCAATCCGGCGGAAGTGCTAGCGGGTCGATTCCCAGATGCCCTTCATATTCCACTCGATAGTCTACGGGAGCGGATAGGAGAATTGGACCAAGACCAGGAATACATTGTCAGCTGCCACAGCGGTCTGCGCTCCTACATTGCGGAGCGGATTCTCAAGCAACATGGCTTCAAGGTGGCCAATCTGGACGGGGCCTATTCTCTCTATAAAACAGTTAGACCAAAGGAGATTCTTCATGATGAAAAGTAAAGCCGTAAATGATTTGGCTGCTGAAGTGGAGGCAAGAACCCTCAACCTCATCGATGTCCGTGAAGCGGATGAGTTTGCTGAGGGCCACCTGCCTGGAGCTATCAATCTGCCCTTGAGTGCCTTTCTGGAGCGCTATGGGGAACTGGATAAGGACAAACCCTACCATATCATCTGCCGTTCTGGTGCACGCTCGGCCCAGGCCTGTGCCTTCTTGGCTGGTGAGGGTTATGATGTGATCAATGTGGCTGGCGGAACCAGTGCTTGGTTGGGTGACTTGGAATAAGATGAAGAAGGCTGGGAAATTCCCAGCTTTTTTAGATTTGGCTCCGTTCAGATTTGGTATTTTTGGCTGAAAAAATCAGGGAGAAGTGTGGTATAATAATGTGTTGACTATCTAGAATTTATGAGGAGAAATGCAATGAAGATTTCTGAAGAAGAAGTGCGTCATGTGGCCAATTTGTCAAAGTTGTCTTTTTCTGATACGGAAACGACAGAATTTGCGACGACCTTGTCAAAAATTGTGGACATGGTGGAGCTCTTGAAGGAAGTGGATACCGCAGGTGTTCCCATTACCACGACTATGGCGGATCGCAAAACGGTGGTTCGGGCGGATCTGGTGGAAGCTGCGACTGACCGCGATGACTTGTTTAAAAATGTGCCCCAGGCTGAGAACTACTATATCAAGGTTCCGGCGATTTTGGAAGATGGAGGAGATGCCTAATGACCTTTAACCATAAGACCATTGATGAGTTGCATGACCTTCTGGTAAAAAAAGAGATTTCTGTGACAGAGCTGACCAAGGCGACACTGGAAGATGTTAAGAGTCGTGAAGGGGCGGTGAACTCCTTTGTGACCATTGCGGAAGAAGCTGCCCTGGCTCAGGCCCGGGCCCTGGATGAGAAGGGTGTGGATGCGGATAAGGTCCTGTCAGGTATTCCTGTGGCGGTCAAGGATAATATTTCAACCAAGGGGATTTTGACGACAGCTGCCTCTAAAATGCTCCACAATTATGAGCCGATTTTTGATGCGACTGCGGTGGAAAACCTCTATGGCCAGGATATGATAGTCATCGGTAAGACCAACATGGATGAATTTGCCATGGGTGGTTCTGGTGAGACTTCTTACTTCGGCGCGACAAAAAATGCCTGGGACCAGACCAAGGTGCCAGGTGGTTCATCCAGCGGTTCGGCTTCGGCGGTGGCTTCTGGTCAGGTCCGTCTGTCTCTGGGTTCGGATACGGGTGGTTCGATCCGTCAGCCTGCTGCCTTCAGCGGTATCGTAGGGCTCAAGCCGACCTATGGTACGGTGTCTCGTTTTGGCTTGATTGCCTTTGGTAGCTCGCTGGATCAAATTGGCCCTTTTTCCCAAACGGTCAAGGAAAATGCCCAGCTGCTCAATGCCATTGCCAGTGAGGATCGGAAAGATTCGACCTCTGCGCCGCATCGAGTAGCGGACTACACCAGTAAAATTGGTCAGGATATCAAGGGGCTCAAGATTGCCCTGCCCAAGGAATATCTGGGTGAGGGGATTGATCCTGAGGTTAAGGAAACCATTATCAATGCAGCCAAACACTTTGAAAAATTGGGGGCGACCGTTGAGGAAGTCAGCCTGCCTCACAGCAAGTATGGGGTAGCTGTTTACTACATCATCGCATCCTCTGAAGCCTCTTCCAACTTGCAGCGCTTCGATGGGATTCGCTATGGTTATCGGACAGAGAACTTCAATAACCTGGACGACATCTACGTCCATACCCGCAGTGAAGGTTTTGGTGAGGAAGTCAAGCGCCGGATTATGTTGGGGACTTTCAGCCTGTCATCCGGTTACTACGATGCCTACTTCAAGAAGGCTGGTCAGGTGCGGACCTTGATTATCCAAGATTTTGAAAAGGTCTTTGCGGACCATGATTTGATTTTGGGGCCAACGGCACCAAGTGTAGCCTTTGATTTGGACTCTCTCAGCCATGACCCTGTGGCCATGTATTTGGCCGACCTTTTGACTATTCCAGTCAATTTGGCTGGTCTTCCAGGAATCTCCATTCCTGCTGGTTTTGCCCAAGGTTTGCCAGTTGGTCTGCAGCTAATCGGTCCAAAATATTCAGAAGAGACCATCTATCAGGCTGCGGCAGCTTTTGAAGCAACGACAGATTACCACAAACAACAACCTGTCATTTTTGGAGGTGAGAAATAATGAACTTTGAAACAATTATCGGGATTGAAGTCCATGTGGAGCTCAACACCAACTCCAAAATTTTCTCCCCATCGGCTGCTCATTTTGGACAGGATCAGAATGCCAGCACCAATATCATTGACTGGTCCTTCCCAGGAGTCCTGCCGGTTTTAAACAAGGGGGTTGTGGATGCAGGTATCAAGGCTGCCTTGGCCCTGAATATGAGCATTCACCAAAAGATGCACTTTGACCGCAAGAACTATTTCTACCCTGACAATCCCAAGGCCTATCAGATTTCTCAGTTTGATGAACCTATCGGCTATGATGGCTGGATTGATGTGACCTTGGAAGATGGGTCGACCAAGAAAATCCGAATTGAGCGGGCTCATTTGGAAGAGGATGCGGGGAAAAACACCCATGGTAGGGATGGTTATTCCTATGTCGACCTCAACCGTCAGGGGGTACCCTTGATTGAGATCGTATCAGAAGCGGATATGCGCTCGCCAGAGGAGGCCTATGCTTATTTGACAGCTCTCAAGGAAATTATCCAGTATACGGGAATTTCGGATGTCAAGATGGAAGAGGGGTCCATGCGGGTGGATGCCAATATTTCCTTGCGTCCCTATGGTCAAGAAGCCTTTGGTACCAAGACCGAGCTCAAAAATCTCAACTCCTTCTCCAATGTCCGCAAGGGCTTGGAATACGAGGTGGAGCGCCAGGCCAAGATTTTGCGCAGCGGTGGCCAAATCCGCCAGGAAACCCGCCGTTATGATGAGGCAAGCAAGTCTACAATTTTGATGCGGGTCAAGGAAGGTTCTGCGGATTACCGTTACTTCCCTGAACCAGACCTGCCCCTCTTTGAAATTGATGATGCCTGGATTGAGGAAGTGCGCTCAGAGTTACCTGCCTTTCCAGCAGAGCGCAGGGCTCGGTATACTTCTGAACTCGGTCTATCAGCCTACGATGCTAGTCAGTTGACAGCCACCAAGGCCCTGTCTGATTTCTTCGAGGCAGCTGTAGCCCTGGGTGGCGATGCCAAGCAGGTATCCAACTGGCTGCAGGGTGAGGTGGCTCAGTACCTCAATGCGGAAGGAACTTCCATTGAAGAAATCAGCCTGACACCGGAAAATTTGGTTGAAATGATTGGTATCATCGAAGATGGAACCATCTCATCGAAGATTGCCAAGAAGGTCTTTGTTCACCTGGCCAAGGAAGGCGGCTCTGCCAAGGAATATGTTGAAAAGGCTGGTTTGGTGCAGATTTCAGACCCTGCTGTCCTGATTCCAATCATCCACCAAGTCTTTGCCGACAATGAGGCTGCTGTGGCGGACTTCAAGTCTGGCAAGCGCAATGCTGACAAGGCCTTTACAGGTTTCTTGATGAAGGCAACCAAGGGACAGGCCAATCCACAAGTGGCCCAGCAATTACTGGCTCAGGAATTGCAGAAGTTGTTGGATTAGGGTAAAACGAAAATCATAAACAGACTCATGAAAAGAACTGCTTATACTGTATGGTTTAAGCAGTTCTTTTTTAAAAGATTGGCATGTTAGAAAAGGAATGATGATTCGCAATGCCTTTGGCGAAATATCAAGGTCAAGTACCATCTATCTCTCAGGAAATACAACGTGAAGGATTGAAGAGATGATGGATTTATGGATATGGCAAGTGATATTTTTCGCTTTCTTTTTACAGATCGAAGATGAATTGAAAAATACAGCCTTGTTTTACAGGGCTGTTTTTTCTTATAAATCCAATCGGTAAAGGGCATAGCTCCGACGTTTTTCTTGAAGTTCGGGGGCGTAGCCCTGAGTGACTTTCCCTTGGTGAATAAGGGCGCCAATGGTCAGGGCTCTTCGTTTTTGAACGGCTTGGTATATGGGGAAGGATAGTGCACTCCCCAGTCCCAAGTGTCCGGGTTTGACACCGAGATAGAGGAGGATGTAGCGCTTGGCACGATAGCGCTCTTTGAAAAATGTTACGATATCTAGCAAGGACATTTTTTTGTATATCCGATTCCCATAGTCGGGTAGGGAGATGAGAAAACCGACTAATTCTTCCTGATAAAATGCTAGCTTGACCATTGAAAAGTCAAGAGCTGTCTTGAGGGAGGAAAAAATATGTGAGAATTCTGGACTACTGATAGCTTGATAAGTTGGAAAGTCTTGGTAGAGCTGGCTAAGTAGTTGGAAAACTTGGGGAGCGTAGTGTTCCCATTCCTTTCTTTTAGGTGAAAAGATGCAGTAGCCTTTTTTCAAAAATTCTCTGTAGCGTTTCTCCATTTTTTTCTGTTGCTGTCCTTGTTCCACCTGACTATAGAAGTTGGAGAGGTAGCAATCAGTCACCACAAAGCCTGCTTCTTGCCATAGTTTGGGATAGTAGGAGGGATTATGAGGTTCACCTGAAAAAATGGCTTCATGAAATCCAGAGGTTTTCATACGGTAACCAAGCCAAAAACTAGCATTTATGGGTCCGATGAGGGCTATTTTACTTTTGTTTTGGGCTTGGTGCTTCATTTTTGTAAATAGTTGAGAAATGACTGCTTGGTTGTCGTAGGCCTCGAAATAACCCAGGTAAGCTTCGTTGAGATGCGGGTAATAAACGAGAGCGCAACGGGCTTGGATTTTTTTGTCCTGGTAGGCTACATAAGCCTGAAATTGGTAATAGTGAGAAAGGACGTGGCAACCAGCAATTTGTTGCTGTTCCTCTTCTAGGTTTTGCATGATGTCGGATTTTGAATAAAGTAGAGAGGGGAGGGACAGGAAATCTTTTTCCTCCTGACTCCCCGCCTTTACAGGTCTAATTTCTATCATGGTTTAGTCTCCTAATGATACCAGTTGTCCCATCCATCTCGATTTTTTCTCCTGTTTGGAGAACTTTGGTTACATGAGGTACATTGACGATGGAGGGGATACCTAGTTCTCTGGAAATAATGGCTGTGTGAGAGAGAAGTGAGCCTTGCTCAGCGATGACTCCCTTGGCCTGCATGAGAGCGTAAATCCAACCAGGGTCAGTCATCTTTGTGATGAGGATTTTATTTTGAAGGTTGGGTAGGTCTTGGATTGTCTCAACAATCAACACCTCTCCTTCAACTATACCTTCGGAACAGCCGATTCCTCGCAATTTATCCGAATGTTCTTGGACTAGATGGTTGGTTTGACTAGGTTTTTTTTCCACAATGGTCTGATTAAAAATCAGTCGCCGAGGCAGGGTAATTTCCTGGTCTTCCAGCATCTTAGCTTTTCTGTTTGCGATTAACTGGTGAAATGATAAGGTGTCCTGATGGCTGAAAATTTCTTCCTTTGTCAGGTAAAAAATGTCATCTGCTTGGTCGATGATGTTTTGATGGGCCAAGTCTTGGCCAATTCCTCTAAAAATCTGTCGGACCATACCATAGATACGCGTGCGGTTTAGACGGGAAGACTCTCGGTAGGAGATTCCAGTTAAAGCTCGCTTTTTTAGCCAGCGGCCAATGAAGGAAGTTCTTCTTTGTTTGGATGAAATTTGCTCAGTTGAGTACTGTAACTGAGGGCACTTTTCCTGTCGCAAGTAGTTCAATAAGGTACTGGGATGACTACGGAATGTTTTTGTTTCCAGTTTTAATTCCTCAGGGGCTCGGTCTCCGTAGAGATGAATAAAATCAACTAGACTTTGAGTAAGGAAACTATCGGCCACGGTTAGTCTGTCCGTCAATTCGGCCTCCGTCAGTTGCAATAGTTCATGTAATTCCATCTGTATTTCAGGGTCATTGTTTAAGGTTTCCTGGATTTTTTCCAAGGCTAGGGCTGGCTTCATACTCTCGATAGCTTCGATACCGGCAATGTCAGACTGAATGACTTCAGAACCAGTAATTTTTTTTAAGAAGCCGACATGCACAAAGGCATAGAGATCGTTAATGAGAGTCAGGTCCCAGTTGGCTAAGATAGACTCATGCAGGGTTTGATAGAGTTTTTCCTGTTGGTCAATTGTGTTTTCAGGCTGATAGTGATTATGGAAGAAGGCTTCAACCGTCTGGAATTCCTGTTCCAGTTCTTTCATGGCCTTGGGAGAGCGATGAAAAGCACGAAGAATACGCCAGGCCACACCAATTTTGTCGAGTAGGCTTATTTTTTGCTTCGAATCTGGGATGTTCAAGTCGCTGATTCCGAGCATATCCTGCCAGATAGGAATGATTTGCTTGGAAAAAGGAAGTAGATGAAGCAGCTGGTACCAGTTTTGAATCTGGTAGTAGAGGCGGCTGTTGATGGGAGACACCATATTTTGAAAAACAGGTTCGTATGCTGCTAGAATATGGTTGTTCGAACCAACCAGACGTTTGGCCAAACTTCGAAAGATGCTGCTGTATGCCTCTTGCACAAAGCTAATCGTTAGTGGACTGGACAGACCTGGATAACTCTCAACGATGTTGCTATTATCCAGAATGATGAGCTGGTCTGTTTTTATTGTGGTAATGGGGCGGACTTGAAGGAGATAAAGCTCTTCCTGTTCAAAAGCAAATTCTATGTCAAGATAAGGGCCGAATGTAGTTATGAGAGTTTTGGCACAGTCAGTCAGTTTTTTGATATGTTGATCTGTGACAACTGGGCTATTCGGGCTTTTTTGAATGGAGGTTAATCCTTCTTTGGGGTGGTAGGTCACCATGGTTGTCGGTATGCGGTCTTCGACCACCGCATCACCAAGACCACTGCCAAGTACTATTTGGTGTTCATTGATCGCTCCTAGTGGACTGGCAGTAAAATAAATACCGGAAAGACTGCTGGCAACCATTTCTTGAACAATGACAACCATTTTGGCATCCTGAAGGGGAACTTCTTTTTCTAGAAAGTAATGGAGAGCAGAAGGGGTATAGAGGGAGAGAAGGCAATTCTCGATAGCCTCTAATAAGTCCTCGTGACTGACATTGAGATAGGTCTCGAAGCGGCCAGCGAAGGAATGGACTTGTCCATCTTCCACAGTCGCTGAGGACCGCACGGCATAGAGTTTGTTTGCCGAAAAGGAAGTCAGCAAAGCTAAATCCAATTCTTTTCTTAGGGATAGCCGGGCTGTTTCGCGCAATTCCCTGCTTAGAGACTCGAATTTTCTGTCCGAGAGTTGTTTGTTTTTTTGACGTAACCATGTCAGACTTTCTTTTGTTTGAAACCAGTCAAAACTCAGGATCTGAAAGTTAGGCACCAAAAAGCCAGCCTGTTTTAATTCTAAGAGATGGTAGGCCTTGCCACCAGCAGTGGTAGCCTGACCGGATGTGAGTATTTTCATGTTAGCATTCCTATGAGGAGATAGAGGGCGACTGAAATGACCATGGTGATTTCGGTGATGTAGGTGTAGCGTTCCACTTGCTCTTTGATATTATAGCGATTGGGGTCTTGGATATACTGCTGGAAGCGTATGGTCATCCAGATGACATTAGCAACGAGGACAAGGACACCTAGTAGAGAAATTTTCCAGAGTAGGATGATGTTCGTAACGATATCCAAGAGCGTGATCACTTGTACAAAGCGGGTAGCCTTTTGGTATCCAAATAGTTTGGAGTAGGTCACATATTCGGTTTCATCTTTGGGAGCGCGGATTTTTCGGCTGATTTCCCAAATTAAACTAGGAAAGTACATGGTAAAGGCTAACAGGATAGTCGGTAGAGAGAGAAGTGGAAGTCCGTACTTGTAGCAGACAAAGGTGATGGTGTAGATGTTTAGGATCATCATGACCGGATTGTGTGTGACCAAGGCCAAAGGCAAGGAATTTTGAATCTTATCTTTTTTGAAAAACCAAAAGGACATCAGCGTTCCATAAATATAGAGGAAGAGGAACCAGCCTTGGTTGTTCATAAAGAAAAGGTTGAGAAGGACAGAAACAGTGACAATGACTGTGAGAGCTACAGCCAAGTCCTTCTTGAAAACACGACCCGATGGTAGAGCGCGCTCAGGGAAGAGGCGGCGATCTGTCTCGTAATCCTTGAAGTCATCCGCAATACGCAAAATCATGAGGAAGACAAAGATGGTAAAGACTCCGATAAATTCTTGAAAGCCAATCTGAAAAGTTTTGACGCCTGTATTTAAAAGGAGGACAAAGTATATTTCAAAAAACATGATGGCAGCTAGACCAAAGCGTGGCAGTAGGGGGTACATTTCCCTGAAATAGATTGCTAATCGTTTAAACATAGGTTCCAATCCTTTCTCCTAATGAAACTTGTATTTCTATATCTTGCTGGCTATAGTGCCAGATATCTTGGTCCAACTCAATGCTGTCCTTGGGATAAAGGACCATAATACTGGAGCCTCCCAGACCAAAAAAACCTTTTTCTTGCCCCTTGACCAAACTGGTAAGAGGATGATTATGAATGCGACCAACGAGAAGGGCGCCGATTTCCATTTGAACAACCTTGCCATGTTGACTGTTAATGAGCGTCAGGCAACGCTTGTTTTCCTTGAAAACAGGATAAATCTCCTGAGCGAGCTGACGGATAGTATGAAGTTTACCGGCAATATTTTTCTTATATAAAATGTCGCCGGTTTCGCAAGAGATGTAGCGATGATAGTCTTCGATACCCAGACGATAGAGGCAAAGTGTTCCGCCTTCGAATTCTTTAGCTAGGTTGGCATCTTGGAGTAAATCTGCCAAGGTATAGTCCTGCCCCTTGATGGTTACTGTGCGCTCTTGGTGGACTGAGAAAATCTGTAATTTGGCATCAGCCACAGCTAGGACCTGATTCATTTCAAACAGGGGACGCCTATCTTCCTTGAATTTTCGGGTGAAAAATTGAGCAAAACTGTTATAATCATCCCTTTCAAACTGTCTCAGTTCTATTTGGTAGGTCTGAACGAAGTCAGCTATTTTTTTCTTGGAAAAAGGACTGTAATCCCAGATGGTAGCGAGGCTAGAAAAGAGGGGGAACGTGATCCACGGAAGAAGGAATTTCCCCCAGGAACGGTCATAGAGCTTTTGCAAAAGTTCGTCCTGATAACCAGCTTGTTCGATGACTTGTTGGGTCTTTCGATGATAGATTTTTACCATAATAGAAAACTCACTAGGATAAAGATGGTTAGGCTAGCAGCTAGAACAAAGCCGATATAGGCAACCTTGTTTGGCTTAGGAATCCTTATATTCCAAACAAAGAGGAATGCCATAAGCATAGCTAAAAGTGGCAATCCCATGGAAAAGAATGAGGGATTTAACAGCTGACAGAGGACATAAAAGACAGGAAAAACAAGGGCACTGTATGTGACTGGAACTCCTGTAAAATAGGGATCTCGTCCGTCATCTGATTTTGCATTGCGGTTAAAGTAAGCTAGGCGCGTGATGGCAGAAAAGCAAAAAATAAGAGTCAGAGGCCAAGACAGCCATTGGAAGGGAATGGTCTTTATAATGAGAATAGCTGGAAGGGCTGCAAAATTAATGACATCACAGAGCGAGTCCAGCTCGAGACCGAAAGCTTTTTCTGCCTCAGTTCGCTGGAAGGAATTGGCAAAAAGGCCATCAAATAAGTCGCAAATTCCGCTTAAAATAAAGGCCATCATTGCTAGGTCTAGCTGACCACGCCAGATCCATCCTATGCTTGTTAGAGATAGGAAAAGACCTAGATAAGTTATCAAATTAGATAGCTTGTATTCACCAATAATCATGTAAGTTTACTCTCCTCTTTCTCGATGGTTACACACTGTTCGTAGGTGTTTAGTGTCACAATCATACCAGTTTTCAATTGTTCTCTGGCTCCTTTTACACAGACCAGGGCAGGAATCCCATACTCTCTGGCAACGATGGAAGCATGACAGAGGATTCCGCCTGTCTCAGTGACGAGACCTGCGATTTTACCAAAGACAGGGGTCCAGCCGGTATCGGTATATCTGGTGACGAGGATTTCACCGGCTTGGACATCTTGCAAATCTGCTAAATGTTCAAGGACTCGAACAGGCCCCTGTACCCAGCCGCTGCTAGCATTAAGACCATAGAGGTTGCTAGTCTTCTTTTGCTTGTTAGCAGATAGAACAGGCCTCTTATCAAATAGATCTCCCGGTATGGTGTTTTCCCGATAAATCTGGCAATAGAGCTGGTTTTTTCGGATGTTTTCCCGAAGTTCTTGTGGGCTTATTTTTCCTTCAATACATTCTTTTATTTCTTCCCATTGACAGTAGAAGAGCTCTTCTCGCTTTTCTAACCATCCAACTTCCAGATAAGCATCAGCTAGTTTCAAGGTCCACTGGCGAATCAGATGGTAGTAGCGCGTAGAAATATCCTTCCATTCCTCCCGCCACCAGAGCAAATCTCGCAGGAAGGCAATCTCCTTTTGTACCTTTTTCCATTTTTTATTTCCAAGTCTGGTTTGGAGTTCAACGGTCAAAGTCTTTTGGGGAATGGTCGACTGGGAGGGCTGTGTTAACATCTGCTGCAATTGTTGGATGATAAAGAGGGGATTTTCTGAAAAACTGGATTCCAATAAATTCAATTCTCTTGCGGAATGGTAACCATAATGGGCTAAAAATGCTCTGATTTCCCTCATATCCTCTCTCGCTTGGGAGAGTTGTCCCAGAAGAATCCGAGGGGAAGAAGAGCCCCACTCAGCTAATAAAGCAGGGTCTGACTGGATAATTGTAACAATCTGTTGCAATGCCGTCATGGGTTTGAGGTGAGAAACATTTCCTAAATCTGCAATAAGGGCTAAAAATTCCTCTACACTTAGCCATTTAAGCAATTGGTTCTTTTTTAGAGAGAGCTGAACTGTGTTGACAAAAACCTGCCAGAAATATCTTTTCTCTGTTTGTAGATAATCTTTGGTAATGAGTTCGAGCCAGATCCTTTCGATTTGTTTTGGCAATAGATCTTCTGATAATTGCTTGTCCAACTCATGGTACCGAACTAGCAGCTTCTCCATGTTGACCTTGTTATCTCGTTGCCACTGTTTGGTCGTTTTATTTAGAGACAAAGCGACCTGTAATAGATGGCTGATAGAACTTGGTGTCCAGCGACTTTTGAAGCCTATCCCTTGGTAATTTTTTTCAACACCAAGTTCATCGTCAAATTCTTGTTCGATATAACCAGGAATCTGTTCCATAGCTTTTTTGACCATCCCCAAATTCCAGTAGGGACGGGCATAGCAGAGTTTGATGAGAGAGGATAACTCCTCTTTTTTGACTAAATGATGCTGGAGAAGAAATGCCTCCAAGCTAGTCTGCCAACTGTAGTGGTAAAGGCTCCACATAAGATTGGGGCAGGATTGGGCGGCTACTCCTCCATCACGGTAGTTGGCTGTTGTCCAACGACCGTCTTTAGCTACCTGGCTAAGTCGTGTCATCGGTCTTGCTTGCAGGAAATAGATTTCTTGATCGGATAGGCAAAATTCGATATCCATGGGACGACCAGCCTGTTGGCTGATGGCTAAGGTGTGAGCGCGGATTCTCTCTAATTGCTGATTGGATAATAACTGATTTTCTACCATTGTAATTTCTTCAAACCAGTCACAGCAAAATGAATAGGGGGCCTTTTGACCGCTGACCAACTGCTCGCCTAATCCTTCCACATATTCTACCATCCAGAGCTGGTCTTCAGCTTGAGAAGGATGGCAGGTGAAGCTGACTCCACTGACATCAGCAGCCACCTGTTCTTGTATCAGGAGGGCGAGAGGAAGAACTTCGTTGGTCAATCCCCTATCGGCCAGGTAAGCCTCCAATTTGGTGTTTTCTGCTGCCTGTAAGCAGATGTTGATGGCTTGTAAGATAGAAGAAGTTCCCTGGCAATTTCCCACAGATTGGTATTGTCCAGCAAAGGAGGCATCAGTTCCGTCCTCTAAATAGGCACTGGAGCGAACGATATAGGTCTTATTTGGATTGATTTCCCTGGAAAGAGCTGTTAGATAGTCAGGGTTTTCATGAAAAACCAGTTCCTGGATGACCTGACTTGTAAGGATAAGGCCTGTAGGCACTGCAAAACCGGAAGCTAGGAGGTTTATTAACCCGTTGATTTTCCCACCAAATTCTGGACTTGGTTTGGCCTGATCTAAGGTAAGAATGTTCATATCTTAATATCGATTCTTTCTTAATTTTAAAACATAGAGGCAGCGATTGATGATGAGATGAGTTAGACCGCCTAAAAGGATGTAGAAAAGATAGAGTGGCGGTGTCATGGGGGTAAAAAGAGCAAGGATAGCGACACAGCCCAGCAAGGAATCAACCTGGTCTATCCAGATAAAGAACCAGGCCCAAGAATGTTGAGCCTCTTTACCAGGTGCGATAGCTAGTCGTCTTTTTAAAAAACTATTGGGCAACTCACAGGTAACATAGGTCAAACCTAACAGAGCCCCGATACCAGCATGTGCCCAAATAGTATAGTCTTTTGGATAAAAGTGAAGAGTAGAGGTTGTCAGTAGGCTAAACCAAATAAGCTGGAAAAAACTGGTGAAAACAATCATTCCAAGAAATCCCCTCCAAGTTTTATTGGCACCAAAGAGGGGACGACCATCAGCTAAGATTTTGCCGCCATCAATGGGATGATTGCACCAGCTCAGTATTGTTGATTTACAAAAGACCATGTTGGCAATGCCGGCTAAAATCAGTGGCATCAAGGTCATATACATTTTTACAATTGTGAACATGAAAACTCCTAATTCTAATATATTATATCACAACACACATCTATCACCAGATTTTAGACAGACCATCGAAAATCCAGAAAGATTTATAAAAAAACTGTTTAGAAAACAGGAAACATACAAAAACGTTCGTAAAAAACTAAAAAACAGTTTGTTTTTGATAAAAATAATAAAATTATTATTCAAAAAAATATATAATAGAGTTGAAAAAAAGGAAAAACATTCCAAAAATAAAGGAGCTCTTATGCAAAAAATCTATACTGGCAAAACCAAGGATGTCTATGAATTGGATGAGAAAACAGTCCTGCTCAAGTTTAAGGACGATGTGACAGGTAAGGATGGGGTCTTTGATCCAGGTGAGAACCAGGTCGGCCTTCAAATTGAGGGGGCTGGTCGAGCTGCTCTGGCCATGACTCAGTTCTTCTATGAAAAGTTGAATACGCTTGGTCTCAACACCCACTTTGTCTCTGCTGATTTGGACAAGAATGAGGCGGTTGTCAAAAAGGCGACAGTCTTTGGTAAGGGGGCAGAAGTCATTGTTCGTTACCGGGCAGTTGGCTCTTTCATCCGCCGCTATGGGGATTATATCGAATCTGGTACAGAAATTCCAACCTATGTGGAAGTGACCCTCAAGGATGATGTCAAGGGTGATCCCCTAATCACCAAGGATGCTCTGGCTCTCTTGGGTATTATGTCCGAGGAAAGCTATGAAGAATTAGCGGACCTGGCCAAGAAAATCGGTGATGTGGTCAAGGACGAGTTGGCCAAGAAGGGGTTGGACCTCTACGATATCAAGTTTGAATTTGGCCTCATTGATGGCAAGGTTGCCCTTATTGATGAAATTTCAGGTGGCAATATGCGGGCCTACAAGGGAGATGAATACATCCTGCCATTGGAATTGGAAAAGATTTTATTGGGATAAACAAAAGTCGCGCAGTCATGGAGGCTGCGCGACTTTTTTGTATCTACAAGCTAGACTCTCGGATGGTCAACTCCGTCCCTAATTTGATCATTCGGGGATGGAAGGGGCGGTGAGCTTGTCTAATCTGGTCTAGGAGGTCCACAGCCTGAATCCCCATTTCTTCTGTGAAAACGCTGATGCTGGATAGGCTCGGATAAACTTGTTTGGTGATAGGTGTCCCGTTAAAGGAGATGAGCTGGACCCGTCCAGGTACCGGAATCTGGGCTTCTTGGAGGGCCCGCAGGGCACCGACTGCCATGGCATCGCTGGCTACAAAGAAGGCTTGGGGCAGCTGGTCGCCCAGCTCCGTAATGGCAGCCTTCATCAGCTCATAGCCGGACTGGCTGGTAAAGGGACCAATGTAAACAGACTTGGCCTGGTAAAGCTTGAGGTCGGTCATGTACTGCTTAAAGGTCCGAAAACGGGGGTCAATGAGGGCTGTCTCATGATCAGCTGTCTCCTCCTCACCGGCAATGAGGCCGATGTCGGAAATGCCTACTTTGAGGAAATGGTCGATGACTCGGATGACCGAGCGATTGAAATCGGTCGTCACACAGGAAAAGCCGTCATTGAGGGTATCGCTGTCTACGAAGACCAGATTTGGCTGAATGGCGGCCAGTTTGCCAATCTGGGCCTGGCTGAATTTGCCGATGGCAATGATAGCATCCACCTCATCCAAGAGAGGGTGGTCCAGGTCGTTGAAGGAACGAACCAGGCTATAACCCAACTCCA
>RRZT010615544.1_pt1 | contig 19632 bp, 17 predicted proteins | sample 2165551 | NCBI WGS metagenome assembly RRZT01 (sample SAMN10456910, study PRJNA506462) | wastewater metagenome | biome: wastewater; feature: sludge; material: wastewater sludge; isolation source: wastewater sludge with Escherichia coli K12::gfp cells carrying plasmid... | place: USA: Moscow, Idaho... | reverse complement strand
TTGATACAGTTTCTAATTTTTTATCAGCAGATCATTATTCTTTTTAATTTACGAGAACCGCACACTTTTTCGTGTTCTAAACAAAAATAAATATCGGCACAAGATAATTCATCATGTTGATATAAAAAATGAATTTATAATATTTTCTTCACATTCCGGGTGCGCTATTGTAGTAAAAGAAAAGTCAATTATCTTTGACTTGATAAATGCAGGGAATGGTATATTTATCGCAATTCATACTAAATAACTAGTCAACTTATCCTATAAAACTCCTGGATAAATCAGCAACGTAACCTAGTAGGTTTGTGATCTTTCTATGATCACTTCTTTGCTTTGATCATATCTTCAGCGACTGATTAGAATTAAGTCTGTTTTGCGTGTTACGTACAACAATCAATAAACCAAGCAAAGCTTGGTTTATTGATTGTTACCACGATGAAGATCATCCGAAAAAGCTAGCTGTATATGACAGCGGTTTTAGTCTGGCACGATTCGATAATCAATGCAGTGGTCAATCGAGCATGTACCAGTTTTAAGACGCAGCGTGATAAATGCACCAATACGCAAGCGGACTTCACTGCTTCTTGACGATTTTGCTGCTTGGTTAATAAACCTGAATTTAAACAACATACAGTTATTAGATAGCGTAAATTCTACAGATTGATACTCTAAAACTGTAGTACGGGGTATGAAATTGATTCAGCCTTGATTGAGACGGATTGGAATCCTAGGGATAAAAATGTCAGAAAAATAAATATAAATAAATTAAGTGGTTGCTTCTTAGACTGTTTCTTCTTACGACTGGAAAAACTACTTAACATGACATCCTTTCAACAGCAACGATATGCTATGGGTTAATAAAATGTTTCAGCACATTCACAAAATAGTACAGAGAAAGCTTAGCTACCATACTATTTAATGCACCGACTAAAGAACTAAAGAATTTGTTAAATATGGAACATTAAATATAAAAGGCGGCAATTCTAAAGTTTTTTCTTAAAACTTGCAACATTTCATTTCCAGCTTATTCTCTAAAAACCTTAAGTCTATGACCAATTCAACTGTCGAAGCAATCACCCACTTACTGCGAATCAATTTCCCCGCAACTTAATCCCCAATAATTTTATTTTGCGATAGAGATGTGTACGTTCTAATCCAGCCCGCTCAGCCACACGCGTCATATTCCCGTTTTCTTGATCAATCAATCTTTCAAAGTAAGTTTTTTCAAACAAATCACGCGCTTCGCGCAATGAAAGGTCAAGAGGAATTTCCGGAGCAACTGATGCGGAAGACGATTCTGGAAATACCATTGCCTGCTGCACTGCTTCAATTGAAATTTCATCGCCGGTGGATGTTAGTGCCAAAGAATGGACCACACCCGTTAGCTGCGTAAGATTTCCTGGCCAATCATAATTACGCAAGCAATTCAGCGCAGCAGTAGTAAACTGCAGCGTTGACGAAGCTTCACCTGATTCAACAAAGCGTGATAAAATTTGATTAGCTAATTCAGGGATATCTTCCCGATGTGCTCTCAAAGCAGGAATACCAATACTTAAACCACTTAACACTTCATATAACTTGGGATGATAGTTACCTTGGGCAGTTAATTCCGCTATTGGGTGCGATGTCGCACAAACCAGCCGTACATTATATTTTTCCAGTTTATTTAGTAACAACAACATACCCTTTTGTGCTAATTTGCTGATTTCACCCACCTCCTTGAGAAATAACAAACCATCACGTGCAGGCTCTAATAAATCTAGTGGTGATTCTGCTAATGAATTCAATGTCTCGGGTTCTACCCACGGTGTATTGGGACGATGCATAAAGCGAGCGCATATTTCGGCCCCTGCACCAGGCTCACCCATTAGTAGCACGGGCGCTTTCAGATTGACTACTTGCTCCAATCTTTTCCGCAGATCTGCAATCAAATTACCTTTGCCCAAGCTAGCCAGAGAAAGTACTGATTGCTGTTTATTTTGCCCACCTCGCAACGCTTTGCTGACGGTGCTCAACAATTTTTGCAGTGGTATCGGTTTTTCCAGATAACTAAATGCACCAATACGCGTCGCTTCAACTGCCGTATCAATGGTGCCGTGCCCCGACATCATGATCACTGGCATCGTCAGCGTTCCATTACTAACCCATTCTTTTAACAACGTAATACCGTCAGTATCAGGCATCCAGATATCCAGCAACACCAAATCCGGGCGCGCCTGATTCCGCCAGGCACGTGCTTGTTCAGCGTTCTCTGCCAACGCCACACGATATCCCTCATCACGCAAAATTTCTGACAGCAATTCGCGAATACCAATTTCGTCATCGACGATGAGTATTGTATTGTTTGTTATCATCTAGAATTCTCTCCACGACTGTAATCCAATCAGCCAGTTTACGGTTAACTATAAAACTTTATGCATATTTTTGGATTCGGAGTTTATGATTAACGAGCACCAACACATGGAATATTCTACTCGCCTTTCTATATTTACAGACTCGATAATTTAATTTAATGTCAATCTGTTATTTCCTACGGCTTTATTTTTTCCACAGCAGGCAGGATGATTGAAATCTGCGCACCCAGCGGCTTCATATTCTCGATATGAATAAGCCCATCATGTTCTTCAATAATTTTCTTGACAATAGGCAAACCCAAGCCTGTACCCTTCAATTTGGTCGTAACATAGGGCTCAAAAACACGCGCTCTGATTTCTTCCGAAAAGCCGCAACCATTATCACGGACACTTAGCTGCACACCTCCATGCACTGCTTCGGTTTTTACTTCTATCACGGGTCTCAAAGCATCAATTAACGCATCCTGCGCATTCTGCAATAAATTATGCAGTACTTGGCGTAATTGCGCAGAATCTCCTCTAACCTCCGGCAATTTTTCCGCCAACTTCTGTGTAATTTTTATGTGCTTACCATTCTCAGCCGCCATACTTCCAGTCTCATAGAGCGATAGCACTTCACGAACCAGTTGGTTAAAATCTAACGGCCGCAATTCCAGTTCAGGAATACGTGCATATTGATTGAACTCATTGACCATTTTCTTTAGCGCTTCGACTTGATTAACAATAGTTTCAGTTGAGCGCCTTAATATCTTGGCGTCTTCTTCGTCGAGTTTATTAATTAATCTATGCTGTACCCGCTCCGCAGAGAGTTGAATCGGTGTCAACGGATTTTTAATTTCGTGCGCAAGACGCCGCGCTACTTCGCCCCAAGCTACCGCACGCTGCACTTGGAGCAAACTAGTAATGTCGTCAAAAACCACCACACCACCGCCGCCCGATAACTTAGGTAGTCGCGTACCTCGCAACAACAAAACCTGGTTACGACCATCTTCCGAGCGTGTTAGTTGGCGTTGCCAAACACCTGCCTCTTCTGAATTAAAACCAATTCTAATTTCAGCAATTAACGTATCCAATTGCGGCTCATTGGTTACGCACCCTTCAATAATTGAGCCGTCCAAACTGATTAAAGGTGTTTGAAGTATTTGCTCTGCACTACGGTTTGCTTTAGATAAAACCAATTGATCATCGAATACTAATACACCGGATGAAAGATTTGCCAGGATACTTTCCAGATGTGCTCGGGCACTTTCTACTTGCTGCTGATTATGCTGCGCAATAGCTTGTGCTTCCTGCAGTTGCTGCGTCATCAAATTAAATGACTCTGTCAACACACCCAATTCATCGCTACTTTGAACCAGATGACGACGGCTGTAATCACCCTGCGCAATAGCGCGCGTTCCTTCAGCTAACATACCGAGTGGAGCACTTAACTTCTCACTAAGCAATGATGCTGTTGCCAGCGCTGAAAATAATGATAATAACAATGCCAATGTCAATGTCACACTATATAATCGAGTTAACCCGTGGCGAGACAATGAAAGCTCCTGGTAATCTCGATACCCGGCCTGCACCCGCTCAGCATCTTTGGCCAACTGCACAGGGACCGGCTGCAATAACTGCAGAACCCGGATATCTTCTTTCAAACTCAACACATTGACAGGCACAACAACACGCAAATATAAACCTTTATCGGCTATCGTCTCAACTGCAGTGTAAGCTTTCTGGATCCTTACATGCCGCATAACCATTGCATTTGGCTTTTCAGGAAATAATGCCAGATTAGTTTCGCTTGAAAATGCAATCACCTTGCCATCTTGGTTGAATAAAGTCGATTCTTCCACCTGAGATTGTAGCAATAATTCGTTAAGCACCAGCAAAGGTGGACTGGATGTTTCTGCTAGCAGCAAAGCTGTAGCCTGCGCTTTTTTTTGCAGCTCCTCCAACAAATTATCCAGCATAGTATGCCCAAGATTCAATCCGCCCTCCAAAGCACGGTCCACTTTTACATCAAACCAGGATTCAATACTTTTCTCAAGGAATTGAACTGACACAGCATAAACCAAAGCGCCAGGAAGTATTGCCATCAGCGAAAAAACCAACATTAATCGTAACGCCAGCTTAGATCCAAACACACCTGATTTAAGTCTGCGCCTGAATCGCCACAACAATATTGCAACGATTGCCATGAGGAAAAGCACAAAGGCCGCATTTATAACCAGCAGCAAGCGGTACTTCCGCTCAAAAAACTCCGTATTGGCGCCTGCTGTAGCAAGTAAAAACAACATGACCGCCCCCACACCCGCGCCAATAATGAGTACATACTTCATTACTGACCTTTCATTTGGAAAGGTTGCTCCGGTGTAGGTAACTTCATGCTCCACTCCAACTTGTCTGAACTCAAATTCCATCGACTGGAACCAAAGGCCTCGACCTGGAATGGTTTGGGCATACGTGTCAGATCAAGCCATATACGCAGTGACGCGATATAATCAGTGTTCTGATTTAATTCTGACTTAACCGTCAAGGTAAAATCATGCAATCGACCCATAACCTGCAATGCTTCAGTGAGCGTGTTAAAGCTCTGTGAAAACGAAGCGTGATTTAAATGATACTGTCGCGTCAGTGCATAATACCTCAACCCCACCCTGTATTTACCGCGTACAACTTCGTCATCCAACCAATACCAGCGCACATCAATCAGACTGAATTTGAATACAAAGTAAAGTACGATGCCTTTCTCAAGCGCCTGCTCCAAAGTCGGGTTAAGCGCAATTTCAGAATCTACACTGATTTTATAACCCTCACCCGCTGCTGCTAAATTGACATTCTTTATGCGGATACCCTCCGCGTGCGCAGTAGCTGCTGGCAACAGCAAAATCAACCATAAGAAAACTAAACTGGCATAAGGTAACTTCACTCGACCCATATTCGATCAGTTTTTTTGCAGTAAGGTATAAAAGAAGCCGTCATGTTGAGTATCAGGTAACAGTTGTCCATCAACCATCCCCGCAACAGAAATCGGCAATTGGCAAGCATCAGAATGATGTTTAAGAAATCTCTCCATCTGTATGGTATTTTCTTCTGCGAAGACTGAACAAGTCACATAAAGCAACTTACCATCCTTCCTTAGGGTGTTCCACAATGCATCAAGAATTGCTTGTTGATATACAGCAAACTTGGTCAAATCACTCTCGCGCCGGAGCCATTTAATATCAGGATGCCGGCATACCACACCTGATGCAGAACATGGCACATCAGCCAAAATTCGATCATAGGGTTGCTCATCCCACCATTCATCAGGTTTCGCCGCATCACCGCAAATTAATCGCTCTGATGTCATCCTCAAGCGCTCAAGATTTTGCTGCACCTGGATCAGCCTCTCTGGGTCATTATCCAATATTGACAGCGATATATTCGCCAACTCCAGCAAATGCGTGCTTTTACCTCCGGGAGCAGCGCAAGCATCCAACACCCGCATACCCTCATGCACATCCAGCAATGGCGCAGCAAGTTGTGCACCTGCATCTTGCACAGTCACCAACCCCATTACAAAGCCCGGCAGAGATTCCACCCTAATCGGCTGACTCAATTGAAGTGCACCCCGCCATAATAATTCAGCCTGAATCCCATTTTCTGTCAATAAATTGCGGTAATCCTCCACGCTAATCTTACGCCGATTAACCCGCAGAGTCATTGGGGAGCGTTTGTTATTTGCTCTCAGTATGGCTGCAAAATTTTCCGGATATTGCCGACGCAACTTATCGACCCACCACTGCGGATGCGAATAACGTCCAACTTCTTTTTCAGTAGCTTGTCTCAATAAATTTTCCTGTTGCCGGATAAAATTGCGTAACACCGCATTGACCAGTCCTTGCATTCCACCACCCTTCACTAAGCAACGTGAAGCTGAGACCGCCTGATCTACCACAGTGTGCGACAACACCCGGCTATATTGCAATTGGTATAAACTTACCAGCAGCAGATGATACAAACTTTTATCGCGTAGCGGCTTCTTCAGCAAGAGCTCTAGGATTGCTCCCAGTTGCCCATAGAAACGCAACACTCCGTAACTTAAATCCTGAATGGCACCTCTCTGTTGCTTCGACAGCGAAGATTCCACACGCCAAACATCCTGCAGCACCTCGGTCAGGCTTGCTCCAGCTAGCACTTTACCCACTACAGAAGCCGCAGCAAGTTGCGTTCTGATCATACTCTATGAATAATTAACCAAAGTAAAGCACTCACCTAGTTGAAGGTTATTGCCCGCCAGAAAATCTGCCACATTCATTTTTTTTCCGCCCGATTTCTGTAGCATTTCCACTTGTAATAGGCCAGAACCACATGTTACTGATATACCATCTCGATTTGCCGCAACAATTTGACCTGGTTGTCCGGATTCACCCACCACTATTTTTGCCTGCCAAATCTTCAAAACCATTCCTTGGAAAGATGTATAGGCTCCCGGAATTGGATTAAATGCACGCACTACCCGATCTATCTGCTCAGCTGAAAGTCGCCAGTCAATTTCAGCTTCTGCCTTGGCTATTTTAGCGGCATAGCAAGCTTGTGCCTCATTCTGAGCAACTGGAGCAAGCTTTCCTTGCTGCAGCTGAACCAAGGTTTCAACAATACTCAGAGCGCCTAACAGACTCAACCTGTCATGCAGTGATTGCGTGGTATCGTCCGGCGCGATCTTCATTTCGTGTTTCAGTAAAATGTTACCCGTATCAAGCCCTGCGTCCATTTGCATGATTGTAATACCAGTTTCATCATCGCCAGCCAGAACCGCCCGTTGAATCGGCGCGGCGCCACGCCAGCGTGGCAAAATCGAAGCGTGAATATTTAAACAACCCTGATGAGGAATACTTAACACTGCTTGCGGCAAAATCAGTCCATACGCCGCGACGACCATCACATCCGCATGTAGCGCTTCTAATTGTGCTTGTATTTCAGGCGATTTAAGCGTCGGTGGCTGTAGTATCGCAAGATCATGCTGTTGAGCCAACAACTTGACTGCACTCGCAACCGTTTTCATCCCTCTTCCGGCCGGCCGGTCTGGTTGGGTTAAAACCATCACAATCTGATGCCCGGCATGGATCAATCCTTCCAGTGCAGCAGCAGCAAAAATAGGGGTTCCGGCAAAAATAATTTTCATGCAAGTTTCCGCGCTTACATTGTACTGCGCAGTTTTTTCTTTAATCTCGCCAAAGTGCGTGCTTGTTTAAGCCGGGACCAATATTCAACAAACACTTTACCTGCCAAGTGATCCATCTCATGCTGAATACACACCGCCAGCAATCCATCGGCATCCAAAACAAATGATTTACCTTGAGCATTTAAAGCTTTAACCGTAACAAGCTCAGCACGCTGCACTTTCCCATAAATACCTGGTACTGACAGGCAGCCTTCTTCAAAATCAGACATACCACTGCTCGCAATGATTTCAGGATTAATCAAAACGAGCAATTCATCCCGCGCCTCTGAAGTGTCAATAACGATAACGCGCTCATGCACATCCACTTGTGTTGCGGCTAACCCTATCCCGGGCGCAGCATACATAGTTTCTGCCATATCATTTATCAGCGCACGGATTTTATCAGTGACTTGCGCAACAGGAATCGCTACAGTATGTAGTTTTTCGTCGGGGTATTGTAATATTTTTAAAATAGCCATGAAAAAATTATGTAGATAAATAAACTCAATGCCGCATTTAGACCGTATCATTAGCCAATTATTCTGCATGTTAATAACTTAACGGGGATCGTCCATGCGAAAGCCTATTATAGCTATGATTTTATTCCTGAGTCTGCTTTCTATTCCACCAGTCAATGCTGAGAATAACTTGTTGCGAAGCGATACTCCCTATCGCCATATCGTTGTGCCAGGCGATACGCTATGGGGGATTGCTTCCAGATTTCTTAACGACCCTTGGCGTTGGCCGGAGATCTGGGGACTCAACCGTGAGCAGGTAAAAAATCCTCACAGAATCTATCCCGGCGATATTGTAGTACTGAGAAAAACATCCTACGGATTTCGATTGAGCCTCGAGGATAATGAAGATGAAATCAGGACGGTCAAATTATCTCCAAAAATTCGCTCGGAACTATCAGAAGATGCTGCCATACCCAGTATCCCAGCCGCCGCCATCGAGCCTTTTCTTAGTCAACCGCTAGTTATTGAAAAGGATGGCCTCGACAATGCCCCCTATATCTTAGGCTCCAGCGACAATCGAGTCGTTCTAAGTACAGGTAATACAGCTTATGTCAATGGATTGCCGAAAGATAAAGGTTCGACATGGCAAATTTTCCGTCCGGGCAAAGCATTAAAAGACCCCGATCAAAAAGATCAGATTCTCGGCTACGAAGCAACTTACTTAGGCAATGCCAAAGCTACTGTATTTGCCGATGTTAGCACAGTCACTATCACGCGGGCTGCGGAAGAAATCCTGAATGGAGATCGATTGGTTCCTGCACCTGATAACATATTCAATAACTACGCGCCCCATGCGCCAGATTTTCCAATCAATGGACGAATCATTTCAGTCTATGGCGGTATCACCGAAATTGGCAAAGGCGCCATCGTTACCTTGAATAAAGGTGGATTGGATGGCCTGGAAATGGGTCATGTGCTTGCTATTTTCCGAACAAGCCAAGCTAAATCTCTGACAGGGGAAACGTTACAGTTGCCTGATGAAAGAACGGGGCTAGCATTCGTATTTCGCGTTTTTGACAAAGTATCTTACGCGCTGGTCGTTCAAAGCACACATTCCATTAAAATACTCGATGCGGTCAAAACGCCTTAAAATAATAGCTGCACATTCATGAAATATGCATCTGATATTGAATCATGGCTAAGTCTTAATCTGATTGACGGCTTGGGCGGCGAATCTATCCGTCGGCTTTTGATTGCTTTTGGCAACCCTGCAGCAATCCTTTCGGCACATGTTACAGCGCTCGAACGCATTGTAAAAAAAACAACGGCTCATCGCATCAAGCAAGGCGCCGAACGCGATAACATTATAAATGTACTTAAATGGCTGGAAGATCCCATTAACGCAGTCATTACGTTGGCTGATTCCGATTACCCGGCACAATTGCTCAATATTGCGGACCCTCCTCCATTACTTTATTTTAAAGGCCGGCGCGAACTTCTCCAGCAACCTGCTTTGGCGGTCGTTGGAAGCCGTAACGCAACACCGCAAGGTTTATCCAATGCAGAAGCATTTTCAGAAGCCTCGAGCAATGCCGGGCTTTGCATTATCAGCGGCATGGCACTTGGTATAGATACTGCCGCCCACCATGGCGGCTTGCGTGGCTCTGCCGCTAGCATAGCCATCGTAGGAACAGGGCTAGATATTGTTTATCCAGCAAAAAATCATCCTTTAGCTCATAAACTCGCAAAAGAAGGTGCGCTGATTTCTGAATTTCCTTTGGGCACACCCGCCATAGGCCGGAACTTTCCGCGCAGAAACCGCATCATCAGTGGCATGACCCAGGGTTGCCTAGTAGTAGAAGCTGCATTGCAAAGCGGTTCATTGATTACAGCACGCCAAGCTCTAGAACAGGGTCGCGAAGTGATGGCAATTCCAGGATCTATTCATTCCCCTCTTTCAAAAGGCTGTCATGCATTAATCAAACAAGGTGCAAAATTGGTTGAAAACACACAAGATATTTTAGACGAATTAAGTCATCTGGCATTAATCGATGCTGCACCCGTCAGGAAAAAAGAATTCACCCATGAGAAATCAACCGAAAATTCTTTATTACTCAGTCATCTAGGTTATGATACCGTTAATATTGATACTTTGTGCGCACGTAGCGGCTTGACTGCCGAGGTTGTATCAGCCATGCTATTAACGCTTGAACTTGACGGTCAAATCAGCAGTCTACCAGGAGGATGGTATCAGCGAATTAAATGACATTTGATGCCATTAAGTAAAACCGTTCATCTGTAAACAAATCCGCACCAATAGACATAATTATGTTCGATATACTCGTTTATTTATTTGAAAATTATTTTGATTCAGGAAGCTATCCTGACTCTGCAACACTGACACGCAAACTCACCATGGCTGGATTTGCCGACGAGGATATTAGCGAAACACTTAGTTGGCTCTCTGAACTTGAGCGCCATGACATTGGTAATTACCCAGCCAGCTTTGCCGGGAACAATTCCTTCCGATGCTTTACCGAATATGAAATAGAGAAAATTGATACTGAAGGACGAGGATTTATTTTCTTTCTGGAACAAGCCGGCATTATTAATCCGTTGCAACGAGAGTTATTAATTGATCGCGTACTGATGATGCATGAAAACTCACCCAGTCTTGAGAAAATTAAACTGATTGTTTTGACAGAACTATGGATCCAGAACCAGCTTACTGACGATACCATACTAGAAAAATTACTGATTGTCAGTGACTCTCATTATCGTCATTAAGACTAAATCGCATTCTTTTTATACCAAATAGCTGCTTGAGTAAATACAGCAAACACGCTCATCCAGTAAGTTTGATTCAAATTTCACAGTTATCAATAATCATGCGCGACAATATAGAGCCAGCAAATTATTTTTCTCGGAAAACTCATGGGTAAATCTCTAATCATTGCTGAAAAACCTTCAGTAGCAGCAGATATCGCGCGAGCACTGGGCAACTTCACCAAAAATACTGATTTTTTCGAGAATGATCAATACGTCATATCTTCGGCAGTAGGTCATTTACTCGAGCTAGTTATCCCTGAAGAATATGAAGTAAAGCGTGGTAAGTGGAGTTTTGCAAATTTACCCGTGATTCCTCCGCATTTTGATTTGAATCCGATAGAGAAAACGTCCTCACGGCTAAAGCTATTGAGTAAGCTCATCAAACGTAAAGACGTCGATTCATTGATAAACGCTTGCGACGCCGGGCGTGAGGGTGAATTGATTTTTTATTATATTCTGCGCCATGTTGGTATCAACAAACCTGTAAAACGCCTTTGGTTACAGTCCATGACACCCGATGCGATTCGTCAAGGCTTTACCAAGCTAATGGACAATGACGAAGTCAAGTCGCTTGCGGAAGCCGCTGTCAGCCGCTCAGAATCGGACTGGTTAGTCGGAATTAATGGTACGCGTGCCATGACTGCCTTTAACTCGCAGGAAGGGGGATTTCATAAGACCACCGTTGGGCGGGTACAAACTCCAACCTTGGCAATTCTCGTTGAACGCGAAGAAAAAATAAAAAAATTTCAGTCACAAGATTACTGGGAAATTCATGCTACATTTACAGCCAGCAGCGGCAATTATAATGGCAAATGGTTTGATGAAAAATTCATCAAGGATAAAATCAATCAAGAGTCAAGACCAGAAAGACTTTGGGAGCAGAAGAAAGCAGAAATTATCCGTGATAAATGTCAGGGAAAATCTGGCCATGTCGACGAAGAAAGCAAGCCCAGCAAAGAAATCTGCCCATTACTTTATGATTTGACTAGCCTGCAGCGTGACGCCAATAGCCGCTTTGGCTTTTCGGCCAAGGCAACACTGGGTCTGGCGCAAGCATTGTATGAGAAGCACAAGGTACTGACTTATCCACGAACGGATTCACGCGCTCTGCCGGAAGACTATATCAGCACCGTTAAAGATACTTTGCAGAGCCTGGGAAACACCGACTATGGTGAATTTTGTCGACAGATTCTAACATCAAACTGGGTTACTCCCAATAAGCGTATTTTCAACAACACAAAAATCTCAGATCACTTTGCCATTATCCCGACTTCATTAAATTCAACGAAGTTAAATGAAGCGGAAGCGAAGCTTTACGATCTGGTTACTAAACGTTTCTTAGCCATTTTTTTCCCAGCAGCAGAATTTCTGATCACCACTCGCCTTACCCGGGTTGAAAATGAGCCTTTTAAAACTGAAGGTAAAGTCATGGTAAATCCTGGCTGGCAGGCGGTCTATGGAAAAACAATCAAGTCAGATAGCGCGGAAGATGACAGCACTCTCGTCGCCATTACTCCCGGTGAATCTGTCAATACAGAAACCATCAACATTGTCGCAAATCAAACTCGCCCGCCTGCGAGGTTTAATGAGGCAACGCTGCTTTCCGCCATGGAGAGCGCCGGTAAGCTTGTAGAAGATGAAGAGCTGCGTGCTGCGATGAGCGCAAAAGGTTTAGGTACGCCGGCGACTCGCGCTGCAATTATTGAAGGCTTAGTTTTTGAAAATTATATTCAGCGTGTTGGCCGCGAATTGCATCCAACGGCAAAGGCTTCTTCATTAATCACGTTATTACGCGGTCTTAAAATACCCGAACTTATCTCACCTGAATTAACAGGCAACTGGGAATTTCAGTTACGTCAGATTGAGCAAGGTCATCTAAAACGCACTGCATTCATGGAAAAAATTGCCGAGATGACGCGGCATATGGTCGAACAAGCAAAGACTCATCGTGGCGAAACCATAACAGGTGATTTCGCTGTTTTGAAATCCCCTTGCCCGAAGTGTAGTGGCATCGTTCATGAAACCTACAAAAAATTTCAATGCCAGAAGTGTGATTTTGCGCTCTGGAAAATTCTGGCTGGTCGCCAATTTGAAGTTGAAGAAATGGAAACATTGATCACTCAGCGTGAAGTGGGTCCATTGCAAGGTTTCCGAAGCAAAATGGGACAATCGTTTAATGCTATCATCAGGCTTACGGATACTCTAGAAATGAAGTTCGATTTCGGTAACAATGATGAAAATCAAGAAGAAATCGATTTTAGTGAGCACCTTTCGCTTGGCAAATGCCCAAAATGCAACCATGCTGTTTATGAACACGGCATGCAGTATGTTTGTGAAAAATCTGTCGGGCCAGCTCGTACCTGTGATTTTAAAACCGGCAAAATTATTCTTGCGCGCCCAATTGATCGTGCACAAATCACCAAATTACTGGAAACCGGAAAAACTGATTTATTAACAAAGTTCATTTCCAAAAAAGGAAGGCCTTTTTCGGCTTATTTAGTCAGGAATCCGGATGGAAAAATAGGTTTTGAATTTGAACAAAAAGTACCTAAAAAGACCACTGAAACAAAATCCAAAACAAAGCAGCCAAGAACTCGATCAACCGGTGATGTTACCTCTTAAACTAATAAAAATACCATCATTCCAATTACCATTAACACCCGGTAGCTGATCACAAGAGATCTCCGGGCATCAAGTGATTGCCCGGATTTTCTGCCATACTGGCACACGCCTTATAAATAAAAATTGAGAATATACTTGCCTACTCCGCTAGTCGCCATAATTATCATTATAAGCCCCCCTATAATGGCAGTGCCTTCTATAATGATCGATGCAAATGCCCCCGTTGTACTCTCGAACTCTTCATCACCCATCGCATTTCTTCGCTTCTCTCTGCGATCTTTCACCCACAATTGCAACCAGATGGCAAAAGGAATTGCCAATAAAGAGAACATCAAAACAATTTCTGCGTCTTCCATTATATAAAACCTCTTTGTTTATTAATAATACAATAAATTTATCTTTTAGATTTTCGCAATAAATTACGATATCCGATAGCATCACTTTTAAACCAAACGTCTCGCGTTACCTAATTGCTTTTCGTCCAGAATTTACTACGATAGATTACCTTAAACGAGATAGCATGATAAAGATTTTTCCAAAGGATACAAATTTGACCCGAGTAATACAAGAAAAATCAGCTAACTTACTCGATCAATAAAATTACTCCCTGAGTGTTCTTATGAGATATCATTCTTCATTTTAATTGCGTATACCATGAAATGGCTTGATCTCCCATTAGCCAAGAAAGCTCAAGGCACAATACAGCTGCCTGGATCAAAAAGTATTTCCAACCGGATTCTCTTGCTTGCCGCGCTCGCGCAAGGCATCACGCAGATTCATGATTTACTGACTTCTGACGATACGGCACATATGTTGGATGCACTTGCCCAATTAGGTGTTGCCGTCACTAAAACCGGAAATAATGATTATCGCATTTGCGGTATAAATGAAACATTTCCAGTTACCAACGCTGACTTATTTCTCGGCAATGCCGGCACCGCTTTTAGACCATTGGTTGCAGTATTGTCTTTAATGCATGGGCATTATCGACTGTCGGGTGTACCCCGAATGCACGAGCGACCCATTGCGGATTTGGTTGATGCATTGCGACAATTGGGCGCAAATATCAATTATTTGGGCAACTCAGGCTTTCCTCCATTGGAAATCAAACCATCTACCCTGAATGTTATCAACGATGCGCACACGGTTACAGTAAAAGGCAATGTATCCAGCCAATTTCTCACGGGATTGTTGATGGCCTTACCACTGAGCGGAAAGAAATCCATCATTGAAGTAACTGACACATTAATTTCCCAGCCCTATATCGAATTAACGCTTGCGCAAATGCAGCATTTTGGCGTTCAAGTGGAACACACCAGCTGGCAGCAATTTGTAATTCCGGCTCGACAAAAGTACCGTAGTCCAGGACACATATCCGTCGAAGGTGATGCTTCGTCAGCTTCATATTTTCTCGCGGCGGGTGCTATCGGTGATGGCCCGGTAAAAGTGCAAGGAGTAGGCCGAGACAGCGTACAAGGGGATATTCGCTTTGCTGCAGCCCTAGAACAAATGGGAGCAAAAATATCCATGGGAAAGAACTGGATTGAAGCAAGTAGCGCAAGAAATGGTTGCAGCAGAAAACTGCTACACGCCATCGATTTGGATTGCAATCATATTCCTGATGCAGCCATGACACTCGCTGTAACCGCATTATTCGCAGAAGGCGTTACCATGCTGCGCAACATTGCCAGCTGGCGCCTGAAAGAGACGGATCGTCTTGCAGCAATGTCCACTGAATTGAAAAAACTAGGTGCGATTGTTGAAGAGGGCGCAGATTACTTGCGCATTACGCCTCCCATTCATGGCTTGACCCCGCACGCGGCAATTGATACTTATGATGATCATCGCATGGCCATGTGTTTTTCACTGGCATGCCTGGGCGCACCCGTGCGCATCAACAATCCCGATTGTGTGAACAAAACTTTCCCCGATTATTTTGAAAAATTATCACAAATTGTTCACTCTGAAACCAATTAATTTCACTGTACCGTCTTAACAAAACAACAAGACTCTTAATGGAAACCGAGAAAATTCCTGTTATCACAATTGATGGCCCGTCAGCATCCGGAAAAGGCACCGTCGCCCAATTAGTTGCCCAAAAAATTGGATTTCATTACCTTGATAGTGGCGCACTTTATCGTCTAGTTGCTTTAAAAGCACTACTATCGCACGCTGATATCCAAAATGCTGACCAACTTGCAGATATTGCCAAATGCTTGGACATTGTATTTAAAAATGAACAGATCTACCTTGATGGCGTCATCGTCACAGAAAATATCCGTACAGAACAGTGCGGTTTACTAGCTTCCCAATTAGCTGCTTATCCACAAGTTCGGGCAGCACTCACAGAACGCCAACGCGGATTTCGCCAATCACCTGGATTGGTTGCCGATGGACGTGATATGGGGTCTATTATCTTTCCTGACGCCATGCTAAAAATATTTTTAACTGCCAGCGCAGAAGTGCGTACACAACGGCGATATAACCAGTTGAAAGAGAAAGGAATAAGTGCTAACATTGCAGATCTGTTGCATGACATCAAGAAACGGGATGAGCGTGACAGCAATCGTAGCATCGCTCCGCTACAGCAAAGCGCTGATGCACGATTATTAGATACTTCAGCGTTGACCATATCCCAGGCACAAGACGCCGTTCTCTCCTGGTATAATGAAATTGCGCAGAAAGCAAGCGTTTGAATATAGATAACTTCCTTCTTAACGTCCGCAAGCAAAAAGAAGGGTTGTCTATTATTTGAATATTTTATCAACTAACCCAGTCCACTGGCAACCAAGCCAGTTGGAATATCAATCAGGTATCTTTTATAATGACTACTGCTTCCACTGCAACCCAACAATCCTCCGAAAGTTTTGCCGCACTCTTTGAAGAAAGCCTTTCACGACAAGAAATGCGTATTGGCGAAGTAATCACCGCCGAAGTCGTCCGTGTTGACTACAATATTGTAATTGTAAATGCCGGACTTAAATCTGAAAGCTTTATTCCTGTCGAAGAATTCAAAAATGATCGTGGTGAGATTGAGGTTAAACCCGGCGATTTTATCAGTGTTGCCATAGAATCTCTTGAAGATGGCTACGGCGAAACCCGCCTTTCCCGCGACAAAGCTAAGCGCTTAACCGCATGGCATGATCTGGAACAGGCGATGGAAAGCGGAAAGATTGTGACTGGCATGGTTAATGGCAAGGTAAAAGGCGGCCTGACAGCAATGATTAATGGCATACGGGCATTTCTACCCGGCTCTCTTGTAGATATCCGTCCTGTTAAAGACACCACGCCTTATGAAAATAAGGAAATGGAATTCAAAGTCATCAAACTGGACCGAAAACGCAACAATGTGGTTGTTTCACGCCGAGCTGTACTAGAGGCGTCACAAGGTGCAGATCGGGAATCCTTGCTAGCTAATTTACAAGAAGGCGCGGTGGTTCAGGGTGTCGTAAAAAATATTACGGATTATGGCGCGTTTGTTGATCTGGGTGGCATTGACGGTCTACTACATATTACCGACTTGGCATGGCGTCGAGTTAAACATCCTTCTGAGGTCGTCAACATCGGCGATGAAGTAACCGCCAAAGTGCTCAAGTTCGATCAAGAAAAGAATCGTGTCTCACTAGGGATGAAGCAGCTGAGCGAAGATCCTTGGGTAGGTCTATCACGCCGTTATCCGGCACGCACGCGTTTGTTCGGCAAAGTGACCAACCTAACCGACTATGGTGCTTTTATTGAAATCGAGCAAGGTATCGAAGGATTGGTGCACGTTTCAGAAATGGATTGGACCAACAAGAATGTTTATCCTTCGAAAATCGTGCAGCTTGGCGATGAAGTTGAGGTCATGATTCTCGAGATCGACGAAGAACGCCGCCGCATCTCATTAGGCATGAAGCAATGCCAAACCAATCCATGGGAAGAATTCGCCGCGACTCATGATAAAAACGCCAAGGTGCGTGGTCAAATCAAATCTATCACCGACTTTGGTGTATTTATTGGACTGCCTGGAAATATCGATGGTCTTGTTCATCTATCAGATTTATCTTGGAATCAGTCTGGCGAAGAAGCCGTTCTTAATTATAAAAAAGGTGATGAAGTCGAAGCTATGATTTTATCAATTGATGTCGAGCGCGAACGCATTTCATTAGGCATTAAACAAATGGAAGGCGATCCTTTCACCAGTTTCGTTGCCGAGAATGACAAGAACAGCATTGTTGCTGGCACGGTAAAATCGATTGACCCCAAAGGCGCTGTTATAGCACTCACTGATGAAATCGAAGGTTATTTGCGAGCTTCCGAAGTTTCGCGTGATCGCGTTGAGGATATTCGCACTTTCTTGAAGGAAGGCGATAAAGTTGAAACCATGATCATTAATGTTGATCGCAAAAACAGAACCATTAATCTATCGATTAAAGCGAAGGATAAATCAGATGAGTCAAGCGCCATGCAAAAAATTAAAGCTCCAGCTAATGCTGGCACAACCAGCTTAGGTGCTTTACTGAAAGCGAAAATGGATAGTAAAAATACTGAGCAATAAGGACATTTCATGACGAAATCTGAATTAATTACTCGACTTGCAGCACGATTCCCTCAACTGGTGGCAAAAGATGCAGAACTATCAGTTAAAACGATTATTGATGCAATGGCTAAAAGCTTGGCTGGTGGTCAGCGTATAGAAATACGGGGCTTTGGTAGTTTCGATTTGAATTATCGACCGCCGCGTATCGGGCGCAATCCAAAGTCGGGTGAAAAGGTCAAAGTACCGGAAAAATATGTACCACATTTCAAAGCCGGAAAAGAAATGCGCGAACGCGTTGATTATACGGACAAGAAATAACTATACCAATCACAGAACACTTGTATTTGTGCAGTGACTTCAGCCAATGAAGGTGCTGCACAGATACTCACTTCTGCAATATTGGATCAATCTCTTGTTGAGTGAAGAAATATTAAGAACTTGGTTTATTTCGAGTTTATAATTTAACTACATCTCTAATAACCTGTACGGACTATACTTATTATGATGAATCTAGTTGCTTGGCTTTTTCGTATTGTAGTCTTTGTAATTTTTGTAGTATTTGCATCCCAAAACTCACAACCTATTATGCTGCAATACTCTATTGATCAATCTATCGAACTACCTCTCAGTGTTGTACTTTTGATATTCTTCACACTGGGTGCTTTTATTTCCATGATTTTTATTCGATGCCAATGTAGTTCGAGCGATTAAACTCCACTTCGCTTCATGCATGAACCTCGCATCATCGTGGCACTGGATTTCCCAAGTGCCGAAAGAGCCTTACGGTTAGTAGACCAACTTGACCCTCGTTTATGCCGTCTTAAGGTCGGCAAAGAGCTTTTCACTGCCACTGGACCACAGCTGGTTGAGAAGCTTATGATGAAGGGATTCGATATTTTTCTCGATCTTAAATTTCACGATATTCCGAACACAGTTGCCAAAGCTTGCCAGGCCGCCGCAAGTTTAGGTATATGGATGGTGAACGTACATGCTTTGGGAGGACGGAAAATGCTCAATGCTGCACGTGAAGCAATTGATCCTGGATCAACCAAACTTATCGCGGTAACTTTACTCACCAGCATGAATCATGAAGATATCTCCGATATTGGCTTACTGGGTGAGTCTGAGCAAATTGTAGCACGTCTAGCGCAGTTAACTTACGACTGCAATTTGGATGGCGTTGTTTGCTCTGCACTTGAAACCGCGCTGCTTCGTCAACAATTTGGTAATGAATTTTGTTTAGTAACTCCAGGTATTCGTCTGCACCATGATAGTATGGATGACCAAAAAAGAGTAACGACACCGATGAAAGCAATTAGTGATGGCGCCAATTTTTTAGTTATTGGAAGACCGATATCACAAGCAATCAACCCGCTTGAAAAGTGTATGGAAATATATAATGAAATGGGTATTTTTTTGTAGAATCAAAAAACTCTATTAGGAAAAGACGGTCAACAGAGCGCTTAATCCGTCAATCGCTTTTCACTCTGAACACCCCAACAGATTGAAATCTTAATCTAATCAGGGAACTCCACTCAACCAGTCATAAACTTTACTTTCCATCTAGGAAGGTCACTTAACCTTTCGCAAAAGCGCCTTAGCATACAAGTCAGCTGAAATTTTCCCCTCCTATTTACTGCCTCAATTTACTGGCAT
>RRZT013046455.1_pt1 | contig 19634 bp, 19 predicted proteins | sample 2165551 | NCBI WGS metagenome assembly RRZT01 (sample SAMN10456910, study PRJNA506462) | wastewater metagenome | biome: wastewater; feature: sludge; material: wastewater sludge; isolation source: wastewater sludge with Escherichia coli K12::gfp cells carrying plasmid... | place: USA: Moscow, Idaho... | reverse complement strand
GGTGTGGGAAGAATTCGCGTGAGAATTGGTGTGAGGCATGGTTTCCTTCCCGTGGCGGGTGAGCGGCCGTGTTCCATGGGATCTTTGGTTCCGTAGAAGTGTCCTGACGCCATGGTATGTGTTTGCGCGAGTTGTGGGGTCTGGTTACCAGGTGCTGCGGAACCTGGTGGCCAGGGGACCCGGCAGCCCAGGCGTTGCGGGACCGCCCTATTAGAGGATTCACCAGGAAAATTTGGACATGGGACTAAGGGCCGTCGGATGGTTCGCCCACGGTGAGTTCCGGGTTTTTCCCAGAGGAGAGGGCCTGTGAGGGCGCTCTGCACATTAGCCTTCCTGTTCAGCGGCGCGGTAGACTCACAGAGAAATCACGTTCCAGAACGTGTTAAATAGCTAAACTTTCAAACATGCAGGTCACGTCAAGTGTTCGACGTGAAAATCTCTCTGTATGGACACCATAATTGTTTCTTCTCCCTACCAATTTTTGACCTACCAACTTTTCACCCACCGGCACCCTACTTTCCGGCAGCCGCTTTCCAACAAGCTATTTCCGCTTCCTGCCCACGCAATCACCCGACCCAGAACCCCTGAGGAATTATGAGCACCACGTCTGTTCCGACGACGAATCCGGTGGTGTCACATGGAATCCCCATCGCGCTCGCACTCCGCGGGCCCATCGACACCGGATTACCTGCTGACCGCCCCGACACCCCCGGTCTCATCGACCGCTTCGGGCGCGTCGCCACCGATCTGCGCGTGTCACTCACGGACAAGTGCAATCTGCGCTGCCAGTACTGCATGCCCGCGGAGGGCATCGATCCGCTTCCGGGCCAGGTTCTGTTGTCCGACGGCGAAGTGTGCCGCCTTGTTCGCATCGGCGTCGAGTTGTTGGGGATCCGGGAAGTTCGCTTCACCGGCGGCGAGCCGCTGCTGCGCAAGGGGTTGGAAGGCATCGTTGCGACGACGGCGACCCTGCGCACCTGGGATGGGACGCGCCCCGATATTTCACTCACCACCAACGGCCTCGGGCTGAAGCATCGCGCCGGGCGGCTGAAGGCGGCGGGTCTGAACCGTGTCAACTTGTCGATGGATTCCGCTGATCGCGACACCTACGCGCGGCTGACCAGGCGCGATAGGTTCGACGACGCCGTCGCCGGCGCAGCTGAAGCCGCCCGCGTCGGCTTGAAGCCGGTCAAGTTGAATGCCGTGCTCATGCCGGGTGTCAATGACGCGGGCGCGCCAGATGTGTTGATGAATGCGCTGGTCAACGGCTATGAGCTGCGGTTCATCGAGTACATGCCGCTGGGGCCGCGTGGGCGTTGGAAGCGTGGCGAGATCATCACCGCCGAGGATATTTTGGGATTGTTGTCGCGGGATTTCGTGCTGACGCCCCGGCCGGGATCCGAGCGCGGTGCCTCTCCCGCGGAACTCTGGGACGTGGCACCCGGGGTTTATCGCGGTGTGGAGCATCTCGGCGGAAGCGTGGGCATTATCGCCTCGGTGACGCGGCCCTTCTGCGGTGACTGCGACCGTACACGACTGACCGCCGACGGCCAGATTCGCGACTGCCTATTTGCCACCGGTGAGACGGACCTGCGCGCCATGCTTCGCGGCGGATACTCGGATGAAGAGATTGCCAACGTGTGGCGCCGGGCCATGTGGGGTAAAAAGCCTGGTCACGGCATCAATGATCCAAGCTTCCTCAGCCCCGATCGCCCGATGAGCGCTATCGGTGGGTGAAGTACGGTGCCTAATGGATGCCATGATACTTACGAGAGCTGAACGTCGATGTCTATGGACGTATGTGGAGGGAAAATAGGATGACGGATGTCAACGTAGAGCGGGTCTTGGATGCCGCGGATATACCCCTGCAGACCGTGCGGCTACGCTATTTTGCAGCTGTAGCGGAAGCTGCAGGCGTGCGCGAGGAAAGCGTATCGGTTGCTTCGGGGACCACCGCAGAGCAGCTGCGGGACCTGTTGACGGAGTCTCACGGCGCCGAGTTTGCGAGGGTCCTCGGTGTGAGCGCCCTGTTGGCGCAGGGGAGGCGGCTTGATGGCGCCGTCGTCGTTCCGCAAACCGAAGGCATCCAGGTAGACGTGCTCCCGCCGTTTGCCGGCGGGTAATCCCGGTTTTTGTTGACAGGGTGCGGCTGAGCGGCTCAGGCCGAGCCGGTCCACTCGTGCGAGCCGTCCGCGAACTCCTGGCGCTTCCACACCGGTAGCTGCAGTTTTACTTGCTCGACGGCGGCCTCCAGCGTACGGAACGCCTCCTTGCGGTGGGACGCGGAGACGGCTGCGCCCAAGGCGATGTCGCCGATGTTGAGATGACCCGCGCGATGCACGATGGCGATCTTGCAGGCACCGCTCCCTACTGCCACCTCGGCGGCTAGTTTTTCTACCACCGCGCTTGCGTCCGGATGCGCCTCGTAATCAATGGCGACGACGGAGTTGCCGTCGTCGTGATTGCGCACCCGGCCGTTGAAGGTGACGATGGCGCCGGCGGAATCGGCGGTAACCAGGGCTTCGAGCTCGGCCATGTCGATTGGTTCGTGAGAGACGCTCGCGCGGACAACGGTGGCATCCGATCCATCATTGACGCCGCGGTTCTGGACCCGCCAGGTGGCTTCCTCGTGGCTGCTGGCGTTCTTGGTGCTCATGCTTCTTCTCTCTGGTGCGTGGGAATGGCTAGTGGGCGTGGTGGATTGTAGTGGAAGTTTGGGTGGTTACTGGGGCGGGGAGGACTCGGATGAAGTTGTCGTTGAATCGGATGGCGCTGTAGCGGACTCGGGTGGGGCGATGGGTGTGGGGTGGTCGCCGTCGTTCATTTGATCGACGATGTGCGCAAGTAGCGGGCCGACTGCGGCGATCGCGTCCTTGACGCCGCCGGTCGAGCCGGGCGCGTTCATGACGAAGGCGCGGTTGCCGTCTGCGGTGGCGATGCCCGCGATGCCGCGTGAGATGGCGGCGGTGGGGACGGCCGGGTTGTCGCGCATTCTGGCCTCGATGCCCCACATGCGCTGGGTGATGAGCGGTTCGGTGCCTTCGGGGGTGAGGTCGCGGCTGGTGATGCCGGTGCCGCCAGTGGTGAAGACGACTTGGGCGCCGCAGAAGATTGCGTGGGTGATGATGTCGCGGACGGGAGTGACCCCGTCAGAGACAACGATTGGGCCGCTGACCTCGCCGTATTCCGCGAGGAGACGGACTGCGAGGGGGCCGGAGAGGTCTTCACGGAGGCCGGAGGCTGTGCGGTCGGAGACGGTGATGACGGCGATGCGCAATGGCGGACGAGGCATGAGGATATTGTAGCGGGCTGGTGGATATGGGGTCCGTGGGTGTGCTGGTTGTGGGGTGAGTGGGTTAGTGGCGGAGAGGCCAGGTAGGAACGGAATACCCAGGTGGACGAGCATTTTGGTGATAGCGTCGAATGGGCGCGGTTGTCGGAATTGGGTGAGCGTGCCTGTTGGCACGGGAGGGTGAGAGAGCTTGAGCGTGCGACCCGCAACCGAGGAAAGAACGGGAAGAGATATGCGGATTCTCATTGTTGGAGCCGGAGGCACCGGCGGATCGTATGGCACGCTGCTGCATGAAGCGGGTCGGGACGTGACGTTCCTTGTGCGGGCCAAGCGTGCAGAGTCGATCCGGACCAATGGGCTGGCATTTAGAACTCCGGCGGGCGAGCGCACCAATACTGTGCAGACGCTGATGAGTGGCCAGCCCGCTGACCCCTTTGACCTCGTTCTTTTCACCGTCAAGGCCACCGGGCTGGAGTTGGCCATTGAGGATCTGCGCCTTTACGTTGGGCCGCAGACGACGGTCATCCCGATCCTCAACGGCATGGCCCATCTGGCCCGGCTGGAACAGGAGTTCCCGAGGCAGGTGTTGGGTGGGCTTGTGAAGATCGTGGCTACGCTCGATGACGGCGTGGTGTGGCAAATGACGGACCTTATTTCCATCACCATGGGGACCCTAGACGGTTCCGAGTTCCCAGCAGCCATCGCTGAGTTCTTCGATGTTCCTGGGATTTCGTTGGTGGTGAGTGACAATGTGGCCGCTGCAATGTGGGAGAAGTGGGCGTTTATTGCCTCCGCCGGGGTGATCACGTGCCTATTCCGCGGGCCCGTTGGTGCGATTGTTGAGGCCGGCGGTGTTGCCCAGATTGAGAAGGCGATTGCCGAAACAGAGGCTGTTGCGGCGGCTGCGGGCTATCCGGTGACTGCGGCGGCACACCAGTTCTCCGTTGGATTCCTGGCAGAGGAAGGCTCTTCGTTTACGTCGTCGTTGTACCGGGATGTTGTGGCAGGCTTCCCTCACGAGGGTGAGCACATTCTTGGCGAGATGGCCGTGCAGGCGCGCAAGCTTGGTGTGGAGACGCCGCTTCTTGATCTCGTGCTTATCCAGGTGCGGGCAGGAGAAATCGCCCGGGAGCAGTATTAATACCGGGAGCAGTATTGAGAGGTAGTAATACATGGCTCCCACAGCGACGGCATTGCCAAATGGGGCGGGGATTGCCCTAACCACAGGTTAAACACCAAGCTAAGGCAAAAGACACCAGAATTGGTGATTGATTCATAGCATCGTAGCTTCAGGTGTATGAGATTGTTGTTCGGGTTGTCGATTTTTAATTTAGACGAAGGAAAGCAATGGCTCTCAAGGATATTTCGCGTCATTATGCTGATGTTATGGCGTTAGGTGGTGGTCTTCCTGTGGTTCGAGTCCCGGTGGGTGAGGCTCGGGGCCTCGTTCTGGCCGAAGAAGCAGTGGCCCGCTTCGCGATCCCACCGTTTACAAACTCGGCCATGGATGGTTTTGCGCTGCGTGTTGAGGATGTGAGGGTGGGTGAGCCGCTCACCGTCACGGGCGATATCCCGGCGGGCTGCACCGATATTCCTGAGCTGTACCCTGGCACCACCCTTCGCATCATGACAGGCGCACCTCTTCCCACTGGCGCCGACGCCATCCTCCAGGTGGAACTTACCGAGAATGCCACGGTCAACATGCTGCCCGAGGCCCCGGACGAGATCGTTCCCACTGCCATTCCCGCTGCTGGGGAGCATGTTCGCTATGCCGGTGAGGATATTGCGGCCGGTGCCCCCGCCTTTGCCGGGGGCACCGTTCTTGCCCCTGCACACCTGGCAGCGCTCGTAGCGCTCGGACATGCGGATGTTGCGGTGCATGCCCGTCCACGTGTGGGAGTCGTGACCACCGGAGACGAGCTCCGGGCACCCGGTGAGGACCTCGCGCCAGGCCAGATTCCAGACTCGAACTCGGTACTGGTCGCCCAACTCGCTGCCGAGGCGGGAGCTATCCCAGAAACCTTCGCCTGCCACACGGATACCCCAGAAGCATTCCTTGCTGGGTTGCGTGCGCTCGCGGATGGCGTGGATCTCATCGTCACAACAGGTGGCGTGAGCGCCGGCGCTTTTGACGTGGTCAAGGCGGCACTGCTCAGCGAGGGTGTCGTGTTCGACAAGGTCGCCATGCAGCCCGGTAAACCGCAGGGCTTCGGTACCGTTGCCGACTCTACTACCCGCCGCGTCCCGATCATCTGCCTCCCGGGTAACCCGGTCTCGGTGTTCGTCTCATGGCAGCTCTTTGGTCGTCCGCTTCTCGATTCGCTGTTTGGCCGTGCGGCACCGAAGTATGACGACCTCTTCCACCCGGCTGTTGCGGGAGTCTCGTGGTCCCGTAGGGCTGGACGCACCCAGTTCCTGCCGTGCGTGCGCGTCGGCAGTGGCGCGAATGGCACGGCGGGCAACACCGCAGGTGACAAGGCTGGCGGCGTTGGCCCGGCAACCACCGGCGGCTCGAAGTCGCATCTCATTGCAGCGCTCCCGTTGGCCACAGGCTTGGCGCGTGTTCCGGCGGAGGTCGCCAATGTCAATGAGGGCGATCCGGTTGATGTCATGTGGTTTCAGTAATTGCCTAGCCAGGTGAACTTTATGGCGGTGAGAGCGTTCTATCTGGATATATAACCGGATAGAACGCTCTCACCGCCATCCAGGAAAAACGATGGATGAAAATCAACGAAAAGGACTCCACAGTGAGCAAAAAAATGACCTTCACCCACCTCAACGGCTCGGGCGAGGCTTACATGGTGGATGTGACCGCCAAGCAGCCGACAGTACGCGAGGCAACGGCCATTGGCACGGTGCGGTGCTCCACCGTGGTGATGAGTGCACTGCGAGAGGGAGCTGTACCGAAGGGCGACGTCGTAGCAGTAGCGCGTATCGCTGGAATCGCGGCTGCGAAGAAGGTACCTGACCTGCTTCCGCTTGCCCACACTATCGGTGTACATGGTGCGGCAGTGGATATCCAGTTGGAGGAGGACCACGTGGCAATCACCGCCACTGTGCGCACCGCGGATCGCACTGGCGTGGAAATGGAGGCGCTCACGGCTGTGACCGTGGCTGCGCTTGCGGTTGTGGATATGGTCAAAGGAGTCGACCGCTCAGCCGAGATCACCGACTGCAAGATCATCCACAAAGCCGGTGGCCGATCTGGAGACTGGCACCGGCCAGGTTATGGGAGCTGACACGGGGCTGTATCAAAAGTCGGATTCCGTCAGAGAACCGGGTCCTGCCGGATTTCTTACACAACATTTACCAGTAGGGATACAACATTTACCAGTAGGGATACAACGTTACGAACGTCCCGAGAGATGAGAAGGGGGCTGCATCAGTCGGTCACAAGACCTTCTGATGCAGCCCCATGTGTAATTGGTTCAGTGAGGTTATCCACCCCCACGAACACACGGTGACCCTGATCGACAGAAATCGAAGCTATTAGGGTCGATTTCTGTCGCTCAGGGTCACGTTGGATGATCGACCGGAGCCCATCACCACTTCTCTCTATCAATCTGTACTAATCTTCGTGCGCCGTGCGCTCCAACAACAGGTGGACACGGAAATCCATTGCCGGGCCAAGGGAGATTCAAGTGCTTGATCGCCCCACGCCTGGAGTATTGAGAATCAGCCCCATGACGCGGTGAAGATCTCGGGTGCCCCGTGCCGTCGTCGTCGAAAATCAGCCGAGCTGAAAATTAGTCAATGATCTCGCCGTCGATGATATCCACGCCGCGGGCATCCATGGCTTTGAGCACATCCTTGCCGAAGGTGAAGGCGCGGGCGAGCGAGGAGATGCCGGTGATCACCAGGGAGATGCCGGTGAACATGATGAGAACTGCGGCGGACCAGGCGGGAACGGCGAGGACGCTGATGCCGGCAAGCACCGAGATGATGCCGAAGAAAATTGCCCAGCCCTGGGAGCGAGCGAAGCCAGATTCGGTGAGGGCGAGGATGCCCTCAATGATCCACGAGATGCCCACGACGAAGACGATCGTCAGAAGCAATGCCTGGCCGGCCACCGTGGAGTTGCGGAACATGAAAATGCCGCCCACGAGGAGCAGGACACCGAAGAGGATGTTGAGGATTCGCCATCCGGTTGAGAGAAGAGGCGTGGTGATGGCCAGATAGAGGCGCGTGAGGGCGTCTACGACAAAGGACAAAGCCAGGAGGGTCGCTGCTACGCGCAACGAAGCGCCCGGCCACACGAGCAGTGCGATGCCGATGGCGAGTGCAAAGAACCCGGTGATGCCGAAGAGCCCGCGAATGCCTTTGATCGTGGAGCGGGTGAGGGCTTCGGCGTCGAGATGTAGGCCGCCGAGTGGGTCTGAATTCGTGTTCACAATGTTCCTTTGTGGGAGTGGATGGTGACTGTCGGTTGGTGAGCGAATAGTGATTATGATGTCTTGCCGTCGATAGCCACACGATGGGTAACCCGTCTGCGGCCAATATGTTTACTCTATTACGAGCAAAGGAACCAGCCTATCCCATGTCCTTTCAGCTCTATGGGAAAGACCAAGGAATAGCGTAATTTTCTGTGGGGTGTGGGGTGTGGGGTGTGGGGTGTGGGGTGTGGGGTGTGGGGTGTGGGGTGTGGGGTGTGGGCCAGCGGGCAAATATTGCTGATCATTCAGTGACCATGTATGACCAGTTGGTGGCATTTTGCCGCTGCTTCCGGCCTAACAGGGCAAAATGGTGTCATGGACAATGTAGAACAGATGTGGTTCCGTCCGGAAGTGTTGGCGCTGCCTTCCTACGTCCCGGGAAAGAACGATCCAGATTCGATCAAACTGGCATCGAACGAGACGCCTTTCCCCACGCTTCCGCAGGTGCAGGCGGTGTTGCAGGCTGTTGCGGGAGGTCTTAACCGATACCCGGATATGTTTGCCACGGATCTCATTGCTGATCTTGCTGCACTGCACGAATGGCCTGATTCGGGCATCGTAGTGGGCAACGGATCGACGTCGCTCATTGAGAAGATTTTGCAGGCCGTGGTCACGCCCGGTGGTGAAGTGGTGCTGCCCTGGCGCTCGTTCGAGGCCTACCCGATTGCGATTCAGGCTGCCGGGGGCGTGGCTGTCAAGGTGCCCCTTACGCGCGATCATGCCCACGACCTGCGGGCAATGCTCAAGGGGATCACGCCGCGCACCCGCGCGATCCTGCTTTGCTCGCCCAACAACCCGACCGGTGTGAGCCTCACGCACTCGGAGGTGGTGGCGTTCCTGAACGAGGTACCGAGCACGATTCCGGTGGTGTTGGATGAGGCCTACATCCACTTCACCGAGATGGAAGACATCGTCGACTCGCGCAAGCTGCTGCTTGAGTACGAGAATCTCATCGTGCTGCGTACTTTTTCCAAGGCGTACGGTATGGCTGGACTGCGCTGCGGGTATGCGTTGGCAGGGCCGTCGATGGCTTCGGGTCTGCGCGCGATTGCTACTCCGTTCGGGGTGAATGGGGTGGCCCAGGCTGCTGCTCGGGCTGCGCTGCGTTCACAGGCTGAGGTTAGCCGGCAAGTTGAGGTACTCAAGGGTGAACGCGCGAACCTGCTTGCAGCGCTCGCCGCGCAGGGGTGGAATGTGCCGACTTCGCAGTCGAACTTCATTTGGCTCGACTTCGGCTCCCAGAGCGCGCGCTTCGAAGAAATCTGTCATGCGAATGGGATTACCGTGCGTCGTTTTGGCGACGAAGGCGTGCGCGTCACGGTTGCCGAACCGGCTGGGTCGCTTCGCCTGCTGCGCTCGTTGGAGCAGTTCCGCGACGAATCCCAGGAGTAGACGGGCTGTATTCTCACTTCGAATAATCGAGGGAAAATGTAATAACCGAGCGTTATACAGCGGTATTTTCCCTCGGTTATTACATTTATGCTCGGTTATTTGGAATTTGGCGGTAGCCGTTCGTGTGAGGAACTCGCTCTGCCGCCGGTATCAATGCTCGCATCTACACCAGCAACATGGCGCGCCTACACCAGCAACATGGCGCGCCTACACCAGCAACGAGGTGGTGACAAGAATCGATGTCACCACCTCGGCCACTCCGATTGCGGTCACGGAGATGCCAACGCCGCGCCGCCTCAGTAGCGGTACAACAACCGCCCGTGCCACGAGCAGTGCCCAGACCGTCGCATGCCACGGATTCGACACCGCTAGCCCCACGACCAGCCACAACGCATGCCACACGATCGAAGCCACGAGATAGCCGTTTGAGCTGCGCTCACGGATGTTGGTCTTGACGTAGAACACTGTTCCGGCGAAGTATCCGAAGAGTAGCGCCGTCTGCGTCCATATTTCCGGTGTGGCCGCGAGCCCCGCTGAGCCTCCGCTAGCCACGTCCCATGAGACTGGGAGTAGCAAGGATGCGGCGACGACGGTATCCAGCCCGGCCCCGAGACTGCGATCTTGCCGTTTCCACGCGGCCCATCCGGCGAGGGCCACCAACGGTAGAAACACCGGTACCCAGCGCCAGAGGTATGGCGCTGCCCACCAGGTTGCAAGTCCAGCAACAACGGTGGCGGTTCCGTAGAAAACAACTGGCGCACGGAAGCGATCCTTTAACTGCGAGCGCAACCACACTGTGGCTGCAAAGAAGAAGAAATACCCTACCCACCACATGACCAGTAGCGGGAGGTGTGCGGGCCGAAAGCCGCCCTCGATGATGCCCACCAGTGGTGGGATGATGATCATCGCCCATGCCCCATGGTAGTTGGGGATCCATCCGCGCTTGATACGCCGCCTCCCGCGGGCGGGGCGTCGCTTACGTGAGGTGGGTACTTCTGGCGGTTCAGTGGGCATAAAGCTACCCTAACCTGAGAACTAAACGATTGATTCCTTGGGGTGTCTCGAGAAGTTGATGCAAAACTTACCCGGTGCCCGCAGAATCAATCATCTAGACAGACATGGGTGTCCCTAAGAGACCACTCTGAACGCCCATTGGTGCGTTCTTTGAGATTCTGAGACGACGGCGCCCCCTTCTCACCTACCCCATTCTCCCTACACCAGTCTTCTGTGCCAAGGCCAAGGAACCGTCTGCGGGATCTCTTGGCCGTGCAGGTTCCTCTTAAAAGATTGTGCCCGCAGCTCTCTTGAGCTGGAATCCTGTGCCGGTGACTTCGTTCCAACAGGTCACACCCTCATTTTGATCGAGGGTGCAAGCGTAGCCGTCTTGCGCAACAGAGGTGCCATATTCGAGTACCTGGTCGGTGTCGATTGACTTGCTGCAGCCGGAGGTCACGTTGCCGTATGGGTCAATGCGATAGGTGGCGGTTTTGCCTTCACAACTGGGAGGTGAGGGGTAGTCGTAGGCGTAAATGGAGCAGGCCACGTCGTCGTCGACGAAGCGGCAGCGGATGTTCTCAGCGCCGGTGGTGAATTCGGCTTGTGTGATGGCGCCGTCGGGGGCGGGGCGGGTGAGCGTGACCCAGTCGTTGGAGTCGATGAGTTTTTCGAGTTTGTTGGGGAGATCGGCGGTGGAGAAGGCTTCTCGGAGGTCGCCGGTGAAGGGGCCGCCGCATGCAGCGCTGAGGGTGGTGAGGGCGTCTTTGCTGGTGGCGAGATCGTCGGAGCTGGTGGAGAGGTCGGCGAGGTTAAGGATCGTCTGTGCGGTTTGGGCCGGGAAAGCCGAGTCGGTGCACTGTGGGGCGGCAGCTAACTGCATGACGGCATTGCGGGCGCTTTCTAAGGTGGCCGGATCGACGGGGCCATGATGCTCGCTATTGCCGCCTACGGATGCCGATTGTGAGGAGTTCCCGCCGGGGTGAGTGGAGCCGCCGCCGGGGAGGATTTTGAGGTAGAAGAGGGCCGCGGCGGTTGCTAGGAGAACAACGGCGGCAAAAATCAAGAAGTACAGCGGGGAGCGCGAAGGGCGCTGCGCTGGAGGCGGCGTCTGCTCGGTCCACTGCCCTTGCCACCCGGCGGGACTTTGTCCTTGGGGTATGGTCATCGGCTTGTCTCTCCCATGAGTAGATTTCGTGTGCCACGAGTGGCGATGCGGTCTGCCATGGATGGCAATGCGTCGGTGCACGAGGTGGCGCACAACCGCACCCACGCTAATGCACGCGGGAATATCGCACTGTTGGCTAGGACACATTCGTTGTAACCGCAACCAAAGTGTTATCAATCGTGATGTGGTGTTTGGCTATGTCTCGACGCCATTTGTGGCGACGGTGGCGTGGGAGGAACCGTGTATGGGAATAGCTGAATTGCTGTCAATATTGGTCATGTATTTACTAAGGTGAAACGGTTATGGATGGCGCGTAGTGATTGCGCGCTTTGTGGGGTGGCGAGTTGTCCATCTGATCAAGCAGGAAACTGCCAGGTTGGGGTGAGAACATCGCCTGGGGTGCACCGATCGCATCCAAGTAATTGAGGGAGAATTGCGGACGATGGCAGACGTAACCGGTGCTGGGAATGAGCTGGCCACAGGAAAAATTACCGATGACGAACTGGCCCGCGTCGCCGAATTGTTGCAGCGCATCCGCCAGATTTTCCGTGGCCGAGTGGTGGGCCAAGAGGGTCTCTACACCGCGCTCGTGACGGCACTGATGGCCCAGGGTCATGTCCTGCTTGAGTCAGTTCCCGGGCTTGCTAAGACGACGGCGGCCACCACCCTCGCCGACGCCATCTCCGGTACATTTTCCCGCATTCAGTGCACGCCGGACCTCATGCCGAACGACATTGTAGGTACCCAGATTTACTCGTATGAGTCGGGCCAGTTTTCCACTCAGCTTGGTCCGGTGCACGCGAATGTGGTGCTGTTGGATGAGATCAATAGGTCGTCGGCGAAGACGCAGTCGGCGATGTTGGAGGCGATGCAGGAGCGTCAGACGTCCATCGGTGGAACGATCTATAAACTCCCCACTCCGTTTATGGTGCTGGCCACTCAGAATCCCATCGAGGAAGAGGGGACATATGTGTTGCCAGAGGCGCAGATGGATCGTTTTCTCATCAAAGAGGTGTTGTCTTATCCGCAGCCGTCCGAGGAGGTTGATATTCTCACGCGTACCGCGCAGGGTACCTTTGGGCGCCCCGACGGCGTTGACCCCATCAGCCCCGCAGACATCCTATTCTTGCAGGCCATGAGCCGGAAGGTGTACGTGGACGGGGCCATCAAATCCTACATTGTGGCGTTGATTAATACCACGCGTGGTGGTGGGCCGAGGTCCATTCCAGGGTTTACAACCCAGGTCCGGGTGGGCGCGTCCCCGCGCGGCGGGCTTGCCCTGATGCAGGTGGGGCAGGCTCTCGCGTTACAGGCGGGACGAAATTACGTTGTGCCCGACGACGTCAAGGCGCTGCGTTACGCCGTGCTCCGGCATCGGCTGGTGCGCACCTACGATGCGCTCGCAAATGATATCTCTCCCGAGTCCTTGGTAGATGCCGTGTTTGCGGCCGTTCCTGCGCCGTAAATGCGGTGATTGTCATGGATAAGATGGATGCGACTGACGGCAACAGTGGCGCTTCGCGCATGGCCCTTGTCCGTGCGCGTCTTGCGTTGCCGGTGGTTCGGCAGGCGTCGGGACTCTTTGAGGGCGCCCACACCTCGATTCTGACCGGTAAGGGACATGACTTCGAGGATCTCACGGATTACCTTCCCGGCAACGACGTCCGGGATATCGACTGGAAAGTTTCAGCCCGTGTCGGCTCCCCCGTTATTAAGCGTTTTGAGCGGGAGACGGACGTATTTACCCAGCTCGTCATCGATACTGGGCGTGAAATGTTGGCCGCAACGCCGTCGTCGGAAAAGAAGATGGATGTGGCGCTTGCGGCTGCCGAGACGCTGGCGTTTCTCTCCTCACAGCGTGGTGACCGGCTTGGGCTGACGATGGGTGATTCCAGCGGGATTGAGCACTTTCCTGGGCGTCACGGGCTTGCCCATCTGGAGTATGTGGTGAGGCGTGCCCAGACTAGGCTGAATGAGGGGCGTGGGGCGTCTCAGGCTTCTGACCTGCTGGAATATGTGCTGCGAACGACGCGTGAGAGGTCGCTCGTCATCCTGGTGACGGATCAATTCTGGCCGCAGCCGGAAGGTGAGATCACGCTGCGGCGTGTGCGGACGCGGCATGAATTGCTTGTGGTGCGAGTGGCGGACATGCCACTAACGCAGGAAAACGTAGATGACATGGTGGAGATCGACGGCGACATCCCGCTTCCGGCCTACGTGCGCGATGACGCCACCTTCCGTCAGGAGCTCATGGCTGACCGCCAGATGTGGGAGGAACGCAGTGCTATGGTGCTGCGGGCGCATGGAGTACTGCACGCGCCGGTCAGTTCGAGCGTGGATGTGCTGCCCGCGATCATGGGGTTGTTGAGGAGGCAGCATCGTGGGCGTTGATTTCCTTGTTGAGCCGCTGGGTGGGCGAATGCCCTTTCTCGTTGCTTTCATTGCCTGCTTGGTGTTGTTCGTGGCCTGGCTGGTGTACCTGTTTGTGGCGTATAGGCGCAGGCGAGAAGCGCATCATGAAATGACGTTGGGGGCGTTTTCGGGATCGGATCGGGAGCGTTGGATCGCGGATATTCGGCGTATTGCGGAGACGTATTTGCCAGCGAATGATGAGGAAAGCCTGCGCGCTCTACATCAGGAGCTGGGCAAGCAGATGCGGGCGATTGTTTCGGAGCGGTCGGGGTGGGATATGTCCTCGTGGTCGGTGGGGGATGTGAAGGAACGGCCACCTCTTGCGGAGGTGGCCGAGTTGCTGGCCGCGTGGGAGCGTCCGAGTTTTGCGCCTGATCCGCAGGCTCGGGCGGAGGAGTCTGTGAGCCGGGCGTTGGCGGTGGTGTCGCGATGGTGATGTGGTGGATCGTGCCGTTGGTGCTTGCGGGAGCGTTGGTGCTTGGATGGTATTCCTGGCGGGCTCGGCGTGATTCGCGTCCGATTATTCGTGTGGCTCATACCGCGCGGGTGCGGCAAGCCGCTCGCTTCCGTTCCCGGCTTGCCCGCTACAATGCCGGCGTGGTGGTGCTCGCGGTGGCACTTGGCTCCACCTTGCTTGCGGCCGCGGTTATTTCGGCACGCCCAAGCAATAGTGTTGATGTAAATGATAAGATGGCAACTCGTGACATCGTGCTGTGCCTTGATGTGTCGGGCTCCGTCATTGAGTTTGACTCCCAGGTTCTTGATACTTTTGCGGACCTTGTTCAGGGGTTCCAAGGCGAGCGGGTTGCTCTTCTCATCTTCAACTCGTCTGCGCGCACGGTATTTCCACTCTCGGATGATTACACAATGATCAGTGAACAATTGCGGGCGGCTTCTTTTGCGCTAGAAACCTCGGGATATGGTGTCAACCTCTGGCCGAAGAATACCAACGAGTTCTTCCCATTTATCACGGGAACTGAGACCGACGCGGACTATGGTTCCTCCCTCGTGGGTGATGGCCTTGTCTCGTGCACGCAGGCTTTTGATCTTGCGGACACCGAGCGCTCTCGCACCCTGATTCTCGCCACGGATAATGAGGTGCTTGGCAACGAACTCTTCACCCTCCCCGAAGCGGGTGACGTAGTGAAAACCCGTGGCATCAAGCTTTATGGCTTGTTCATTGACTCGCTCCTCGCGGTGGCACCGGATGAGGCCGGTATGCGCCAGGTTGTAGAAGGAGCGGATGGAACCTTCTTCTACGCCAGTGATGCCGACGCCGCCGCCACCATCATTGGGGATGTCCAACAACAAGAGGCCATCGAGCTTGGCGCCACCCCACGGCTGGTCATTTTTGACCGCCCGGGTTCTTGGCCTGCGGTGGCACTGTGTGGAGTGGGTGTCATGATCGTTGTTGGGTGGAGGTTCAAGCTATGAAACTCCTGTGGATCTGGCCGTGGTGGCTGGTCATGATTGTGCTGGTTGTGGGGCTGATGCTGTGTTGGGCGGGGTGGCGTGATTCCCGGCACCGGCCTTGGTCCCAGCGCCGAGGTTCGGGAGAACAGGAGCACATGAGTGTGGGTGGGCGTGGGAGCCTGAATAGGCATGGGGGCCTGAATGGGTGTGACTGGAGGTGGGTGCGGCGCGGGCTGATGGTCGCTGTCGTCGCCCTGATGGGTGCTGCTCCCGGAATCCGCACCGATGTTGCTGAGATTGGGACAAATGCAGAGGTGTACTTCGTCGTCGACGCAACCGGATCAATGGGGGCCGAGGACTACGCGCCCGGTGGTTCCGCTGGATCTGGTACGGCTGGCGGCGGCGGAGAGGGTAGTGATGGAGAAGGTGCTGGTGGGAGCGGTGGTGCTGGTGAGGATCAGGTAGCCGGGCGCCAGAGGGTCGACGGTGTCCGTGCGGACCTGACCGCGCTTGCCCGCGAGTACCCGGGAGCGCGCTTCTCGATCATTCGTTTCGACTCGCGTGCTACGACGCAGCTGCCACTCACCTCAGATCTGCGTGCGGTAGAGTCGTGGGCTGAGACGTTCAAGCTGGAGAGTTCGTATACTTCCGGGGGTTCGACGATAAATCGTCCGGTCGAGGAATTGACGACGACGTTGCGGCGTTCGGCCGAGGAAAAGCCCGGTAACGTGAGGATTCTGTACGTCTTGTCCGACGGCGAGTCTACTGACCCATACGCAGAGTCGGGGCCACGGTTTGCGGAGGCTGGCGCCTATGTTTCAGGAGGTGCAGTGCTTGGTTACGGGAGCGAAATGGGTGGAAAGATGCCTGTCCAGGGTGGTTATAGTGGAGACGGCTACATTATCGATCCCCTGACGGGCCAGCCTGCGATTTCACGGATCAACGAGGCGGTATTGAAGGAGGTTGCCGAGCAGCTTGGAGTTCCGTACGCACACCGTGTTGGAGCTGGTGGTTCCGGGAGTCCTGGCAATGGCGGAAGTAGCAGCGATGAGGGTTCCGGGGCGGTGAATCCCAAGATTGGTGAGGGCTTGCTGGTTGGCGGGATTGAGGAACTTCTGGAACAGGGATCGAATACTCGTAGTGTCTACAATGTGCAAATTTGGCCACTTGGGATGGCTCTTGTAGGGCTCATGATGTGGGAAATCTATGCGACCACGCCGCGCTTGCGCGGGGCTCTTGAGCTGCGAAGAGCAACAAGGGATTCAGCTTCGGGAAGGCTGGCGGGTACACGTGGAGGCTTCTGATGGGAGGTGATCGGAACTCGAAAAAGCCTTCACCTACATGGAGTAGTGGGCACATGTTCACAATGGGATGGAACATGAAAGTACTGCTCTCATTACTGCTGACCGTTGCGATTGTCGGTCTATCCGTGTGGAGTGGGCTGATGGTCACTAGTGCTCATTTAGGTGAGAAAGCTTATCTCGATAGGCGTTTTGAGATTGCGGAGAGGCACTATCAGACGAATATGAAAGTTACTCCCGACGCTTGGGAGGGCTGGGAGCCACCCTTCAATCGGGGAACAGTGAGGCTGCGGTTGGGTGTTGATGCTGATGCTGTGGGTGTCGGACCAGGAGGTTTTGGTTCTCATGATTCCCAGGGCTCAGACGGCGAGGCAACCTATCATGCGATTTCTAATGCGGCGATGGTGGACGCGGGAGTTGTTGATGTGGAGCTGGCGCTAGTGCGGGTACCCGAGGCCAAGCGCGAAAATGGCCAGGTCATCGACCCGGACAATCAGCCGGAATGCAAAGTTCGGCGCAACTTGTCGATTGGGCAGGAATTGCAGGGGGATTGGTTGGTGACCGGTGGTGATTTGGCTGGGGCCGCCAAGAAGTATGCGCTGGCGCAGGAAACCTTGGCGCCGTGCCAGGAGTCTGATGAGAATCGGGAGCAGTCCGAGCGTCAAGAGCAAAAAGAGCAGGAGAACGAAAAAGAGCAGGAGAACAAACAGGGCGGTGAGGATTCTGAGGATTCTGGCGATGGCGCGTCGGAAGGTCAGGGTTCCAATGGCTCTGGCGGATCTGATGGTGGTGGCGGTAGTGCTGGCGGATCTGATAGCTCGGGTGGTGGCAATAGTGGAGACCTTGATCCCAACATGCGGGGTAAAGAAGAACAGCTGCGTGAGCGTAATCGCCGTGGACAAGGTGACTACGACGATCAACAAAACCAGAACTATGGCGGTGGCATGAACTGGTGAACTCATGCGACAAGGGCCCTAGAATGAATGTGGCGGTGCCGCACATGATAAATGTGGCATCGTGGCAATTTTGGTGGGCTGATCAATATTTGTCGCCTGATTCGAGGTCAAGCACAGCGGTCGGCCATTGAACTTGTTCAGTTGTTCAACTCGTTCACATAAGGATGCTCTCATGTCTCAGCAGTACCCTCAACAGCCTCATCCGACCCCGCAGGCCCCTCCTGCCGGGCACTCCCAGGACTTCGGGCGTAAGAAGGGCTTCTTCGCCTCCCTCTACGACTTCGGTTTCACAAGCTTCGTCACCGCTCGTGTTGCCACGGCTCTCTATGCCGTCCTCGTTATTCTCTCGACGATCGGCGCCCTCATTTTCATTCTCCTCACTCTTGCCGAAAGCAGCTATTTCCTGGGAGGCTTGGAGAAGTTCTTCATCACGATCTTCATCCTCATTGGCCTGCCGCTATGGCACCTGCTCATGAGAATCACGTTGGAGTTCTATGTGGCGGGTATCCGTACCGCCGAGAACACGTCGATCCTGGTACAGGTGGCTGCGCAAAACGGCGGGGGATACCAAGGCTACGTGGGTGGATACCCGCAGCAGCCTGAGTACTTTGGGCAGCAGCCGTATTCGGCCCCGCAGCAGGAACCGCAGGATTTTGCCGCGCAGGGATATCAGAGTGCCGGTCAACCGCAGCCGTATCCGGCTCCCGGAGCCGGATACGGCTCGGGAGCCGATGCCGGCGTCACTCCCGGGGCAGAGGGTACCTCCTCTCAGAGCTATGCCCCGAACGGTGGTTATTCTCCGGCACCCGGATTTGATCCGGGGCGGGGCTCCGATGCGGGATATGGTCAGAGGCAAGGTTTTGGTGAGAGCAACTCATCGTCCCCCGACTCCACCGACCCCAATACTCCCCGGAAACCGCTGTCCTAAAAGAGAGTGCGCCAATAGGTTTGACCGTGACATCCTAGACCATGGCCTATCGGTGCGATCTCTAACTGCGGGAGTGCATGCAAAATGGGATGCAAAACCTCCGCAAAGTGGGGTACTCATTTATGAGCGTACCCAACGTTCTTATTCGTCAAGCCACATTTACTAAGGAGGATGGTTCCCCGGTCACCTCTCGAAGCGCTCAAGCAGCGAGGGCAGGATTTGGAGGTCACCAGGGAGCCAGGGAAGTTGTGGGATCTCTGCGGCGCGCACCCAGCGTAGCTCCCGATGGCTCATGCCTAGTTGAGGGCCGGACGCACCGTCCGCCACCGCCGCCAACCAGAGCCGCATGTTGCTGCCGTTCGGGAGTGGCCAGTCGCCGTTATCGCTCGAAGAAATGCGAGCGCCCAGAACTAGTGACGTCGAAAGTTCCTCGGAAATCTCGCGCTGAAGCCCCTCCTCGGGGCTCTCCCCAACTTCAACTTTCCCGCCTGGGAACTCCCAGAAGCCCGCGAGGCTCTCCGGGTATGAGCGTTGGGCGGCGAGGAGCCGGGTGGGGCAGGCGAGTGAGTCGACGATTGCGGCGCCAACCACGAGCTTAGGCATGGGTTCTCCGATTGTTGCGAGTGGCGGGATGTGTTGTTGCGGGTAGCGGGAAATGGGCGTTCTGGCTGAGATGAAGTAGGCGTTCTGGCTCAAACGAAGCAAGTCTACGGCGGAGTGTATTCCGAGGGGAGTTCTTGAGAGCAGTGCTGACTACTGTCCGCAAGTCTACGGTGGGTTGCGGTCATGGATGGCGGCGACAGCGTTCTATCTGGATATATAGGCGTTTAGATCGCTCTCACCGCCACAAAATTTCTGGCCTACTGTCCACGCCCCGGATCCCACACCTATAAACCAGCAGCCGGCATCTACAAACCGGATCCCACACCCACGAAACGCCGCCAGCCACAACCAACGCCCCTGAACAATACGGCACCGCCCTCACCGCTGAAGAAGGACTCTGGGCCCGCAAAGGATGGGCAGGCCAATCAAAATAACCCACAACACACCGCCATAAACACCACGTTCAGGCCTATAACCCACCCCACTGCCCTCCCCCTACTGCCCGCAAAAACAGCAGTCGGGTCGAAATCTCGACCCGGCTGCTGTTAACAGAGCGGGCGACGGGAATCGAACCCGCCTCTGAAGCTTGGGAAGCTTCCATTCTACCGATGAACTACGCCCGCATGGCGCCCCATTAGCTTACAACCCGGGCGCCCGAACGGCAAAAGCATACCGTGATTGTGAGAATGGCCCACGCCCGGAACTCACCACGCCCGGAACTCGGCTCGACGTCGCGCCCGGTC
>RRZT011130378.1_pt1 | contig 19642 bp, 16 predicted proteins | sample 2165551 | NCBI WGS metagenome assembly RRZT01 (sample SAMN10456910, study PRJNA506462) | wastewater metagenome | biome: wastewater; feature: sludge; material: wastewater sludge; isolation source: wastewater sludge with Escherichia coli K12::gfp cells carrying plasmid... | place: USA: Moscow, Idaho... | reverse complement strand
TTATTTCCAGTTTTCCACAAGCGAGGGTAGTAAGTGATAAAAATCTGCTAAACTAGGAACGACAATATTAGCTCCTGCTTCTAACAACACTTTATCTTCCAAAATGCCAGTATTAACGGCAACCGTAAATATGTTAGCCGCCACAGCAGCTTGAATGCCTAATGGGGCATTTTCTACTACAAAAGCTTGTTGAGCTTGCAAGTTTCCTTTTTCCAAAGCTATGAGATAGGGTTCAGGATGTGGTTTGCCATGTGTTACATCGTACGCTGTAACCATATTTTGCTTTGAAAATACTGCTGGGAAATAGGTATTTAGGGTGTTTAATAAACTTACTTGACCAGAACCTGTAACCAAAAATATATCTAATCCAAGATGTTTAACTCGATTGAGAGTTTCTGTAGCATAGTTCATCGCAATTGGCTCACCACATGCCTCAAAATGTTGACTTTTCAAGGCATATAATTCTTTTATTTCAGCATCAGAAGCTTGTCTGTGTTTTTGAGAAAGAAATTCATTATGAATGGTAGAAGCCCCTGTTCGCCCCTCGTTGAGATATACTTCGTATTCAGAAAAAGTGATACCAACTTGTTTAAATGCATTTACCCACGAAAGGGCATGATAGGGCATTGAATCAAAAATTACTCCGTCCATATCAAACAAAATGGCTTTGAGTGGACTAAGCGTAGTAATAGTGTGTTGTCGTTTATAGTTGGTAATAGCTTCTTGTATCATGTATTTTTTATTTGCACACAAAATTACACAATTTTACCTACCTTTTTACACTATTTAAATAAAAAAGTACGTATATGTTATTCGCCTTCTGTATATTTGCAGGCATTCTAACATACCTAAAGTTAAATAAACATGAAAAAATTACTTTTATTTATTCTGTCTAGTTTTATGCTGGTGTCGTGTAGCTTACAGTCAGAAGCAGACATGAGTCCACAAATTAGTTTTTATGATATAACTATCAATGGAGAATCGACTACTGGACAGAGCGGTATTTTAGTAGAAGATACTTTGCGAATGACTGTTGCATTGCAAGGTTATTATCACGAACTTACGGAGTTAGTAATTGTGTCAGAAGATGATTTTGTAGAATTTTCGTTTGACGAATCATTTCAATCAAGTGATTGGTTTGCTTCTGAAATAACTACCTCAGGAACAAGAAAGTTCATTTTTAAATCGGGCATTAAAACATGCGTGATACCCATTCAGGTAGTCGGGATACAAAAGAAACAACAAGCTGTGGAATTAAATTTCTCATTACAATCACAATCTTCGGCAAAGGGAGATTATAATCCACGAAAAATTGATTTTGCTTTTACTGTGTCTGAACAAGCAGAGGAATAAATTTAGTCTTATATAGCCTCAATGTAGATTTGATTGTATAAGACTAAATTTATTTTTAGGTATTTTATTGGGCAAATTGTTGTATAATGGCTATAATTTCAGCTCCCAATTTGTCAGCCTGTTCCATAGTGGCTGCTTCGGCATAAATGCGAATGATGGGTTCGGTATTTGATTTACGCAAATGAACCCATTTATCTGGAAAATCAATTTTTACTCCATCAATATCAGTAATTTTTTCTGTAGAAAATGCTACTTTCACTTTGTTTAAAATAGCATCAACATCAATTGATGGTGTCAGTTGAACTTTTTGTTTGGAAATAAAATAAGGAGGGTAAGTTGCTTTTAGTGCAGATACTTTCATTTTTTTATGAGCTAAATGACTAAGAAACAGAGCTATTCCCACTAAAGCATCTCTTCCATAGTGGCTCTCAGGGTAGATAACTCCACCATTACCTTCGCCTCCAATAATGGCATGTGTGTCTTTCATTTTGCTTACCACATTTACTTCACCAACAGCTGCAGCGGTATAGGTAGCTCCATATTGTTGGGTAACATCACGTAGGGCTCTAGTTGAACTTAAATTGGATACTGTATTACCAGGTGTGTGGCTCAATACATAATCAGCTACAGCCACCAAGGTATATTCTTCTCCAAACATTTCACCATTTTCAGAGATAATTGCTAAACGATCAACGTCTGGGTCTACTACAAAACCTACATCTGCTTTTCCGTTTGTGAGAATAGAAGCTATGTCAGTTAAGTGTTCGGGTAAGGGTTCAGGGTTGTGTGGAAACTTACCATTAGGTTCGCAATATAAAGGTACAATTTCTGTTACCCCTAATGCAGATAAAAGTTGAGGAATTATAATACCTCCAACTGAATTGACACAGTCAATGGCAACACGAAATTTTGCATTGCGTATAGCATCTACATCCACTAGTTTGAGTGAAAGAACGCTGTCGATATGTTTTTGATTGAATGTATTATTTTCAGTTAATTTACCTAACTCCAATACATCTGCGAATTGAAAGCTTTCATCGTTAGCAATTTCTAAAATTGCTTTACCTGCTTTATCGTCTAAAAATTCTCCCTTTTCGTTTAGCAGTTTTAGTGCATTCCATTGGGTTGGATTATGGCTAGCAGTAAGTATAATACCGCCAATAGCATTTTCCATGGTTACTGCTAATTCTGTAGTAGGAGTAGTAGCTAATCCTATATTTACTACATCGATACCCATACCCATTAATGTGCCATTTACAATATTATTAACCATTTCACCCGAAATACGAGCATCTCTACCTACTACCACTTTATTGGTTTTTTTTGTAGTGTTTTTAAGGATGTATGTGGCATAAGCAGCTGTAAATTTTACTATATCCAATGGACTCAACCCTTCACCAGCTTTTCCTCCTATGGTACCTCTAATACCTGAAATAGATTTTATTAATGTCATAATTCTGTGTTTGTATATTAATTTGTAATAGATACAGTCATGTCAGAAATTACTGTAATAACAGAAGTTTGGTGTTGCGAAAATCCAATTTTAGATTCAACAATAACTTTCGCTTTACCATTGTTATTCAGATACAACATAGCGTCATTCCATCCTATACAAGGTACACTACTTCCTTCTTTATAAATAAATTCATATCCATCTCTACTTACAGATGTAGAGGTGTTATTTGCAATTGTGTCTCCAGCTATATTGGTTGCTACGTATCTTACAATTACGGTTGAACCTTCTGTCGCTTCTTTTGAAGTCCCCTTATCTATGAGGTTAATATATGCCCCTCGAGGTGTTCTATAGTATAAATTTTCGGGCCATGGGGTGGGTAAAGAAAAACAATAAATAGAATCAGATGATAACTGAATATTTCCTTTTTCTACATATTCGGCAAATTTTAAGCGTTCTTTTTTAAGTTTTTGTGCATATGTTTCTTCCGAAGTACATTGTGTAAAAACAAGTACTATGCTAATAGAGAAAAATAAAAGTGTGTTGTATAACTTCATAAAATGATATTTAAATAAACGTACGCAAAAGTACACATAAAAATTGTGTTATGATTGAGTATTAATTATCTTTAATACTTATTACTTTGATTCTATATATAATTGGTGTACGAGGAGGTATACAATTTCTGTCTCCAACCACACCATGAGCTAAGTACGAAGGAATGATACATGTAGCTTCGGCTCCCAATGAGAGTAATAACATGAAATCATCTAATCCTTTTTCTACTTCAAATTTACCCACCCTAAATTGTTTTATACCGTTCTTTTCTGAAGAATAACAAAGGGTACCATCAAGTAGTTCAAGGTAATATTCAATAGTTACTAATTGATTGGCTTTAAGCGTATTTCCTGTACCTCGTTTATCTATACGATACCAGTAGCCATTTTCTGACAAATGTACGTTTAACCTATGTTGAGCAATGTATTCGTTTATTTCTTGCTGTTCAAGAGCCACAAAGGCTTGATTTAAAAGTAATAAGTTTTGTTGCACACTATCTGTTGATACTAGCTTATTGGTTGGGTTTTGTGGAGTAGGCTCAGTACAACTAGCAAGAAGCAGTATACATGCCATTATCCACCAGTTTTTTTTACTATTAACCAACATTAGAGATGTTTTTTCTTATCGAATATTAGCAATACTAATAATATCTCCGAATACGCCAGCTGCTGTAACACTAGCACCAGCACCATATCCTTTAATGATCATTGGATATTCAAAATAACGTTCAGTATGTATCATAATGATATTGTTGCTCCCTTCTAAATCGTAAAATGGGTGTCGTGCATCCACTTCTTGCAAACCTACTGAGCATTTTCCATTATCCATTTTTGCTACAAAGCGGTATTTTTTGTCTTGAGCAGCTAATTTTTTACGCTTTTCTTCAAATTCAGCATCTAATTCGCCAATAGTATTCCAAAAATCATCAACTGAACCCTGAAAATACGAATCAGGAACAAACAAATTTTTTGCCACATCATCTTGATCTATTTTATAGCCTGACTCGCGAGCTAAGATTACCAATTTACGAATTACATCTTTTCCGCTTAAATCAATGCGGGGATCAGGTTCAGCATAGCGAGCCTCTTTTGCCATTTGGATAGATTGAGAGAAAGATATCTTTTCGCTTATAGTATTGAAAATAAAATTTAATGTGCCAGAAAGTACAGCCTCAATTTTTAATATTTTATCCCCACTATTAATTAAATTGTTGATAGTGTTAATAATGGGTAATCCAGCACCAACATTGGTTTCAAATAGGTATTTAATTCCTTTTTTGCGAGCCAAAGATTTTAAGTGCATATAATGATCATAGTCGGATGATGCCGCTATTTTATTGGCAGCCACAACAGAGATGTTATTATTAAGAAGTTTTTCGTATAGGTTTGCAATTTGTGGACTAGCAGTACAATCAACAAAAACAGAATTAAACATATTCATTTCAATGATGGTATCGCATACTTGTTCAGGATTTAATTGTTTTCCGTTTTGATGAATCTGTTCCATATAGTTTGATAAATCAATTCCTTGTGGAACAAATATTGAACCATTTAAATCAGTTATTCCAATCACATTTAGTTTTACACTATTTTGTTCTAAAAGTTTACTTTGTTGTTGGTGTATTTGTTCGAGTAAACTACCACCCACAGTTCCTGTTCCTACTAAAAATATATTGAGAGCTTGATAATCAGACAAAAAGAATGCATCGTGAATAACATTGAGCGATTTTTTCAAATTACCCATACTCACAACAAACGAAATATTTGTTTCTGATGCACCTTGAGCACACGCAATGATGTTAATGCCACTTCTACCAAGGGTGTTGAATAGCTTGCCAGCTATACCCGTGTTGTGTTTCATATTTTCACCAACAATAGCTATGGTTGCTAAGTTTTTTTCAGGAACAATTTTTTCAATACTACCTTTTTCTATCTCTTTTTCAAATTCTCGTTTTAATACGTCAACAGCAGCATCTGCATCTTCATGTTTTACTGCAAAAGTTGTAGAGTTCTCCGACGAGGCTTGTGATATCAAAAATACATTAATTCCAGCATCCGCTAGTGTTTTAAAAGTGCGTGAACTTATGCCCAATACACCAACCATACCCATACCCTGTATGGTAATTAAGCAGGTGTCTTGTATAGATGAAATACCCTTTATAGTTTTATCTCCAGAGTTTTTCTTATTAGTAATTTTTGTGCCTTTTATTTCAGGATTGCTTGTATTTTTAATATATACAGGTATGTTTTTTGCATATACAGGATAGATTGTAGGAGGATATATTACTTTAGCTCCAAAATTGGACAACTCCATAGCTTCGATATAACTCATCTCCAAAATGGTATAAGCATTTGGCACTAATCTAGGGTCGGCAGTAAGAAAACCATCTACATCTGTCCATATTTCTAATTTGCGAGCATCTAAAGCCGCTGCTAAAATTGCAGCAGTATAGTCAGAACCGCCTCTGCCTAAGTTGGTTACTTCATTCGTTTTGCTACACGAAGCAATAAATCCACCAACAATACATCTGTTTGGATGGTTTACGAAAAGTTCTTTTACCAATCTGTTGGTAGTGGTATAATCAACAGCTCTTTTACCCAAGATTGTCTCCGTTTTAATAAAATCGCAGGCATTATATAAGGTAGCATTTAAAGCAAAACTTAAAAAGTAGGATGAGATTTTTTCTCCATAACTAACAACTACATTTTGAGTTTTTACAGATAAATCTTTGATTAAATACACTCCTTTATAAATATTTGCTAATTCGTCAAAAAAGTGATTGACTGTAGCTAAAACTGTGTTTTTATCATTATCCTCAACTACTCCCTCAATAATTTGATGATGTATGCTGATAATTTCTTGCAAATCAGCAAGGTATTCTTTGTTTCCATTCGCTGCTTTATTGGCTGTATGTATTAACTTATCCGTAATGCCTCCTACTGCTGAAACTACAATGATAACTGGCTCATCAATCGCATTGATGATATTTTTAATTTGAAAAATGTTTGAAATGGAACCTACGGATGTTCCTCCAAATTTTAATACTTTCATATTTTTACTATTGTGTTTTATTATGTCTTTTCTAAATTAACTTGCAATATTACTCATTTTTTTATGATTACTGAAATATATAACCCAATTTTTTGTGCTTTTATTGATTATGTCCAGAAAAAATGAAGTCTCTAAAAAAAAACTTGTATCTTTGTCGATTGTAAATTTTATTTTTGATTTAGTTCCATATTTGCTATGAACACACTTGACAACCAACAAGGAACAGAAGAGTCCTTATCAAAAAGCATTGAACCTGCTGATAAGGAGGTATCTATAACTACTCTATCAACAGAAGGAGAGCCAACTTCAGTAGGACATACTAATAACGACGAGTCCACATTTGTTAGTTTGGAGGATCTTTTAACAGCATTAGAATTGGCAATTAAAATGCCAAACGCTAAAAATGAAATAACTCGCATTAAAGCAGAGTTTTACAAACAACTAGCGATAAATAATGCTAAAGAAAAAGCAGCGTTTGATGCAAAGCATATCGATGAAGGGTTAATTTTTGAACCTAAAATAGGTGTAGAGGAAGAACGTTTTAAGCAATTATTGGCTACATACAAGGAAAAGAGAAATCAAGAAATTCAGCAACAAGAACAATCCAAAGAGGATGGTTTGATTAAAAAAGAATCGTTACTAGCAAGATTACAAATGGTGATTGAGAGTACAGATGATGTAAGTAAATCATTTCCAGTGGTGCAAGAAATACAGCAAGAATGGCGTTCTATTGGTGCAATAGCTTCTGAAAAATACAAACCTTTGGTTAAAAAATATCAATTGTTGATGGAGCAATTTTATGATTTTGTTAAAATCAGTAATGATTTACGCGACTATGATTTTAAGAAAAATCTTGAAGCAAAAACTGAATTGTGCGAACAAGCAGAAGTATTACTGAATGATGCGGATATAAATAAGGCTTTTAATCGTTTGCAACAATTGCACGCAGAGTGGAGAGAATTAGGACCTGTATCGTATGAAAAACGAGAAGAGATATGGACAAGATTTAAAACTGCATCGGATTCTATTAACAAAAATCACGCTTCTTATTTTCAACAACGTAGAGACGAAGAAGAAAAGAATTTAACACTTAAACAAGCTTTATGTAGCCAAGTTTCAGCTATTCAGGTGGGTGAATTTTCTAGCTATAAGCAATGGGATGAGGGAACTAAGCAAGTGCTAGCTTTGCAAGAAGAATGGAAACATATAGGATTTGCTCCTAAAAAGCATAATGCCAAAATATATGAACAATTTAGAACATTATGCGATGATTTTTTTGTCAAAAAGTCTGAATTCTATAAAGAATCAAAATCAGTATTACAAGATAATTTAGAAAAAAAGAAAGCCTTGTGTGCCAGGGCAGAAGCATTGAAGGATAGCAAAGACTGGAAAAAAACAACCGAAGAGTTAGTGCTTTTGCAACAAGAATGGAAAACAATTGGAGCTGTTCCTAAAAAAATATCAAATCATATTTGGAATCGTTTTTTAGTAGCATGTGATTACTTTTTTGAACAAAAAGAAAAAGAATTTAAAGGAAAGAAAACCGAAGAGCATGACAATCTTGAAGCTAAAAAAGCCTTAATAGAAGAGATTAAAGCATATAAAGGAACTTCTATAGATGATGTAAGAACATTTATGGATACATACGCTACAATTGGTCATGTGCCTTTTAAAGAAAAAGACAAAATATATAATGCTTACAAGGAAGCTTTAGATGCACAATTTACGCGTTTGAAGGTAGGTGCTACAGAACGAAAGTTGAGTATGTTTAAACAATCACTATCTTCACAAACAGAAAAATCTACCGCTGGATTGTATCGTGAACGCGAAAAATTGGTGCGAGCTTATGAACGTCTTAACGCTGATATTCAAACAAGAGAAAACAATTTTGGTTTTTTAAATGCAACTTCTAAAAAATCATCTGGACTTATTCAAGAAATGGAAGCAATCATTGAAAAATTAAAACAAGAAAGAGATTTGTTACTTCAAAAAATTAAAATGTTAGAAGACAATCTCTAAGCTACTAATCTACAACATGAGAACACAAAAAAAAAGACCGACAACGTCCAATTCCACTAAAAAATATACTGATAGAAAAGCGGATAGAAATGCAGAACGAAAACCCGATCGTTTTGCCCCAAAGTTTAAAAATTATAGCAATGCTTCCGTTGATGAAACAACGGATTCTTATTCTAAAAAAAGAGTTGGAAAATCCTTGGTTAAACCTAAAGAGGATACTAAAAGACCATCTAAACGTTTTTCATCACAACGAACAAGTTCAACAAGCTGTGAATCAAGACCATATTCAGATAAAGCTCCTCAACGAAAATGTGTGTTGATTAAAAAACAACCAACAAAAATTGATGATGGAAAAATTCGCTTAAATCGTTATTTGGCTAACTCTGGTGTATGCTCAAGGCGTGAAGCTGATGAATATATTAGTGCAGGTGTTGTAAGAGTGAATGATGTGATTATAACTGAATTAGGATATAAAGTTTCTTACGAAGATAAAGTCTATTTTCATAACGATTTAATACGTCCAGAAAAGAAAACATACATCTTGCTAAATAAACCGAAGAATTGTGTAACCACTTCTGATGATCCACAAGAAAGATTAACTGTACTCGATTTGGTTAAAAGTGCCACCAATGATAGGGTGTATCCAGTAGGAAGATTGGATAGAAATACTACAGGAGTTTTGTTGCTAACAAATGATGGCGATTTAGCATCTAAATTAACACATCCTAAATACAACAAAAAGAAAATTTATCACGTAGGCTTAGATAAAGCACTAACTAGAGAACATTTTGATAAAATTAAAGCTGGGTTAGTATTAGAAGATGGACTTATTGAAGTAGATGAGTTACACTATTTAGAGGATATGAATGATGAATTAGGTGTAGAAATTCATTCTGGCAGAAACCGTATTGTGCGTCGCATTTTTGAATCGCTGGGATATAAAGTTGTAAAATTAGACAGGGTTTATTTTTGCGGGTTAACAAAAAAGAAATTGGCACGAGGTAAATGGCGATTTTTATCACAAATGGAGATTAATATGTTAAAAATGGGTTCGTTCGAATAAAATTTGATGTTTATATGTAATGAAACACCAACAAAGAAGTTGGTGTTTTTTTTGTAGTAAAATTACTATTTTCTTGTGGAAATAGATTACATAAAAAAATATTGTATATCTTTGTGTCAAATTATATTTACTTATTCTAACTTTGCTAAATGAAACACATAATTGTAGGAGGTGTAGCAGGCGGAGCAACTGCTGCAGCACGTATTAGAAGAATTGATGAACATGCAGAAATTATCTTGTTTGAAAAAGGTAATGATATATCGTATGCAAATTGTGGATTGCCATATTATATTGGCGGAGTAATTGATGATCGGGATAAGTTGTTTTTGCAGACACCAGCGTCTTTTGGTCAACGTTTTGTCGTAGATGTACGTGTTCGCTCTGAGGTAATTGGTGTGGATACAGCAAACAAAACGGTTACTGTACGAACAAATAAAAATGAAACGTACACAGAAACATACGATAAGTTGCTTTTATCTCCAGGAGCATATCCATTTGTTCCACCCATGCAAGGTATTGATTTAGATGGCATATTTACATTGCGTAATGTGGCTGATACAGATAAGATTAAGAGTTATATTCAGTCTAACGAAATAAAAAAAGCCGTAGTTATTGGAGCAGGTTTTATAGGCTTAGAAATGGCTGAAAATTTGCATCATATTGGTGCGGAGGTTTCTATTGTTGAAATGGCAAATCAAGTAATGACTCCTATCGATTTTGCAATGGCTGCTATGGTGCATCAACATTTAAACCAACAGGGAGTAAATTTGTATTTACAAGAAACAGTTTTATCTTTTAAGAAAAAAGGAAATGGACTTGATGTGCAATTTAAGAGCGGAAAAGTGTTGTATGCGGATATGGTAATTTTGTCAATAGGAGTTAGACCCGAAACGACTTTGGCAAAGCAGGCAGGAATAAAATTAGGTGAAGCTGGAGGTATTTGGGTAGATGAGTATTTGCAAACTTCTGCTAAAGATGTATATGCAGTAGGAGATGCCATTGAAACCCCTCATCCAATTACGAACCAATCTTGGTTAAATTATTTAGCTGTGCCAGCTAATCGTCAAGGGAGAATAGTGGCAGATAACATGGTGTTTGGCAACAAAGAGGTGTATGAAGGAGCTATTGGTACCTCAATTGCCAAAATATTTGATATAACAGTTGCCGCAACTGGCTTGAATGAAAACCGCTTAGCATTGCAAAAAGTAGATTATTTAACTTCATTTACGCATTCGGGTTCCAATGCTGGTTATTATCCAGGAGCAATGCCCATGTCTATAAAATTAAATTTTGCTCCTAAAACAGGCAAACTATTGGGAGCTCAGATAGTTGGATACGTTGGTGTTGACAAACGCTTAGACCAAATTGCTCTGTTGATAAAACAAGGAGGCACTATATATGATTTACAAAAAATAGAACATGCATACGCTCCACCTTTTGCTTCGGCTAAAGATCCTATTGCCATTGCAGGCTATACTGCTCAAAACGTATTAACAGGAAAAATGCCTATAGTACATTGGCAAACTGTACGTGATATGGATAGCAGTAAGATTTTTTTGCTAGATGTGCGTACCGAAGATGAATTTCAACTTGGTAGTTTAACTGGAGCTGTGAATATACCCTTGGATGTGTTACGCAATCACCTTGACGAATTGCCTCAAGATAAACCCATTTATGTTTTTTGTGCCATTGGATTAAGGGGGTATTTAGCGACTACTATATTGCTTCAACGTGGATATAAGCAAGTTTATAACATTTCTGGAGGCTATAAAACGTACGAAACAGCTGTCAGTAAGATTGTGAATCCGAGCGAATTATCTCAACCCGAAAAGCGAGCGTATGAGCTTGATTTAGATATACAAACACCAAAACCTGCTAAAAAATACCTAGCTGTAGATGCTTGTGGATTACAATGTCCTGGTCCAATCTTAAAGATGAAAAAATCAATGGATGATTTGGTAGAAGGAGATCGTATTGAAATGGTTGCTACCGATGCAGGTTTTACGCGAGATGCACAAGCTTGGTGTAATATGACTGGCAATACCCTTGTATCACAATCAGCAAAAGAGGGGAAATATACCGTAATTATTGAAAAAGGAAATAGTGTTATTGCCAACGAATCAACAGAATGTTGTGCCCCATCTTCATCAGGTAAAGGGAAAACACTTATTGTATTTAGTGATGATTTAGATAAAGCCTTAGCTGCTTTTGTATTAGCCAATGGGGCTGCAGCAACTGGAGAGAAAGTATCCATTTTCTTTACTTTTTGGGGATTAAATACCATAAAAAAATCAAAGAAACCTGCTGTAAAAAAAGATATCTTTGGTAAAATGTTTGGACTTATGTTACCTGCTAGCTCCCAAAAACTCAATTTATCAAAAATGAGTATGTTTGGCATGGGGAAATATATGATGCGGTTTATAATGAAATTACGTGGTATTGATACCTTGGAGTCTTTACGTCAACAAGCCTTGGAGAATGGTGTAGAGTTTATTGCTTGTCAAATGTCGATGGACGTGATGGGTGTAAAAAGAGAAGAGTTACTAGACGAAGTAAATATTGGTGGTGTGGCTACCTATATGGAACGTGCCGATAAATCAAATATTAATCTTTTTATTTAATATACTACTATGAAATTTTTATGTGCTTTACGCGATTTGCAACGTGCGATGGTGTTGTATGAAAATAGCTTTTTGAATGCTTATGGCATCTCATTAAACGAGGGCATGTTGTTATGTTGCTTATCTGATAAACAACTAAAAGCAACGGAACTAGCCGAATCCATTGAACTTACTTGTTCCAATTGTTCAAAAGTGATTAAACTGGCAGAAGATAAAGGGTATATTGCACGAAAAATTGGCAAAGAAGATAAGCGTCAGATGCTGTTCACGTTGACTGAAAGTGGAAAACAAAAAATAGTTGAAATTGAAACAAATACAATTGCTTTACCAGAAGTCTTACAAGATTATATCAAATGTTACGAAAACAAACCAAACTTAAATTAGTGAATGGGTAAGTGTAACATATACCCCAATTGTATGTGCTATTGTACCTGCTAATACAAAAATGTGCCAAATACTATGAAAATACGGTTTGGCACTTTTTACATAAAAGTATACCCCAGCAGTATAAAAAATTCCTCCGATTACAATCCACAAGAAAACTGACAAAGGCATATTCTCTTGTAGCGGTTTAGCTACAAATACAATCATCCAGCCCAAAGCAAGGTATAAAAACAATGAAAACCATTTAAAACGTAAAATAAAAAATAGTTTATATACAATACCAATTGCCACGATAGACCACATAATAATCAAAAAAATAATTGCTGTATTTTTTGGTACAAAATGTGCTATGAATGGGGCGTATGTCCCAGCAATTAAAAAATAAATACTTATATGGTCAAATTTTTTAAGTATCATTTTTCGTTTAGGGTCTGTGGTAATATGGTAAAGCGTAGATGAAGTGTATACCGCTAACATGCCAATTGCAAAAATTGCAATAGAAAGGAATGGCATTAAATCATTGGCATCGTAGGCAATATACATGCAATATGGAATTATGCATATACTCCAAATAATACCAACCAAATGGCTTATTCCATTCAATCGTTCTTCGTGTGGTGTTTGTGGTCTATTTTGCATAGTAAGATAAGAAAAAAAGGCTAAACTTACTTAGCTTAGCCCTACTATTTGATTAGATTATTCCTCCATATTATGATATACATTTTGTACATCATCATCATCTTCAATTTTATCAAGTAGTTTGTTTACCTGAGCTTTTTGTTCTTCTGAAAGTGTTTTCATATCGTTGGGTATGCGTTCAAATTCAGCACTGTGAATTTCAAATCCATTTTCTTCGAGGTATTTTTGTATGCTAGAATACGATTGAAATTCGCCGTATAAAATAATTTCTCCTTCGTCTTCTAATAGCTCATCTACACCAAAATCTATTAATTCTAATTCCAAATCTTCTAATGAGACTGTTGGTTTTGGAGCAATTTTAAACACACATTTATGATCAAATAAAAATTGTAAAGACCCACTAGTTCCTAGCGAACCTCCAAATTTATTGAAGTAACTACGTATGTTCGCAACGGTGCGAGTTGGGTTGTCTGTTGCTGTTTCTACCACAATAGCTATACCATTTGGTCCATAGCCTTCATATACCATTTCTTTGTAATCAGCTTCATCCTTGGAAGATGCTTTTTTTATAGCCCTTTCTACGTTTTCTTTGGGCATATTTTCTTTTTTAGCTTGTTGGGCTAGCACACGCAGACGTGGATTTGTATCTGGGTCAGGACCGCCTTCTTTTACTGCAATCGTAATTTGTTTACCTAATTTTGTGAAAACGCGAGCCATATTGCCCCAACGTTTCAGCTTTGTAGCTTTTCTATATTCAAATGCTCTTCCCATGAGTTGTAATTTGTTATATGAGGTTAATTATTGACGTAATTTTGCTCCAGTTTGTGTTTCTAAGGCTTGAAGAATTTTTTTCATAATAGTTTCTATTTGAGAATCTTCCAATGTTTTTTGGTCGTGTTGTAACACAAAACTGATGGCATATGATTTTTTTCCTTGTTCAATGTTTTTTCCTTCATATACATCAAACAAAGTCACTTTCTTCAACAAATTCTTCTCTGTAGCAAATGCTATTTGCTCAATATCTTGAAAACGAATATGTTTGTCGAGTACTAATGCAAGGTCTCGTTTCACTTCTTGAAACTTAGGTATTTCTTGGTAACGAACTTTTTGTTTTACAATAACTTTCAGAACATTTTCCCAATTAAAGTCTGCATAAAAGACATCTGTGTCAATGTCAAATTGTTTTAACACTTTATTAGAAACCTTTCCGATTACCACCAATGGCATTTTATTTTTACTTACAATTTCGAGAGCATTAGGCAATAGGTCATTGCTGTAATCAGAAACGCTAATAGATTCATTTTTAATGCCTAATCGTTGCAATATTGTTTCTACATACCCTTTTAAATCATAAAAACTCACTTTACGTTCAGTATCTGTCCAACTTTGTTTCGTTTTGTTTCCTGTTATCCATAAGCCCAAATGCAATTCTTCTGAATATGCTTTTAGGGGTTCTTCGTTATTTTTTTTAGCATCATCGTAGTGGTAGCAGTTTCCAAATTCGTAAAATTTCAAATTAGGATTTCTTCTGTTACTGTTATACGTAATGCTTTCTAAACCACCAAACAGCAAGGTTTGTCGCAAAACACTTAAATCAGCACTTAAAGGATTTAGTATTTTCACTGCTTCATTTTCTGGAAAAGAGTTTAGTTCTTTGTAATAAGCAATTTTTGTAAGCGAATTATTTAAAATCTCGTTAAAACCAGCTCCTGTAAGCTGTTCTGCTAGTGTGTTTTGTAATTTATGTGAATCAGGTTTTTGAGAATACGTAATGGACGATTTTAATTCGTCAGACGGAATAATATTGTTGTAACCATATACACGCAAAATATCTTCAATCACATCTACATCACGTTGTACATCTACTCTGTAGGCAGGAACAGACAGCGTAAGTACATCATTATTCTCGTTAACTATGTCTATTTCTAAGCCAGTTAATATTGTTCTAATTATTTCTTTGTCAATTACTTTTCCTATTAATGAATTAATTTTGGCGTATGTAAGCTTTACTTCTGTCGCTTGAATAGGAGAGGGATATATATCAATAATATCAGAAGAAATTTCGCCACCAGCTACTTCTTTAATGAGTAATGCGGCACGTTTTAGTGCATATAAGGTGTTGTTTGGGTCGCAACCTCTTTCAAAACGAAAAGAAGAGTCTGTGTTGAGTCCATGTCTACGAGCTGTTTTGCGTATACTTACTGGATTAAAATAAGCACTTTCTAAAAATAATTTAGTTGTGGTATTGCTTACTCCAGAGTCTAATCCTCCGAAAATACCTGCTATACACATGCCTTCGTTGGCGTTGCAAATCATCAAATCTTCGTTGGATAATTTTCGTTCTACCTCATCGAGGGTAACAAAAGGGGTGTTATTTGCTAAGGTAGTAACCCTAACTTTATTTCCAGTAATTTTATCTCCGTCAAATGCGTGCAAAGGTTGTCCCGTTTCGTGCAACACAAAGTTTGTAATATCCACTACATTGTTTATGGGTCGCATACCAATCATTAGTAGTCTATTTTTGAGCCATTCGGGCGATTCTTTTACTTGAATATTATTAATGGTTACCCCACAATAGCGTGGACAAAGGGTAGGGTTTGTTACCTCTACGTTGATGGTATACTCCTTATTATCAACAACAAAACTTTCTACAGAGGGTTTTTGCAACTGTATAGTAGAGTCTTTTAATCGTAAAGCAGCAGCCAAATCGCGTGCTACACCAATATGAGATGCTGCATCTACACGGTTGGGAGTAATATCTACTTCAAAAATAGTGTCAGTGTCAACATTGTAAAGTTCCTTAACAGGCGTTCCAACTTCAATATTTGAAGCTATTTCAATAATGCCATCGTGGCTAGTGCCAATGCCAATTTCGTCTTCGGCACACAACATACCATTTGATTCTACTCCACGTATTTTAGAGCGTTTAATGGTAAAGACTTCTTCTCCAGAATACAGTTTCGTACCTACTGTAGCTACTACTACTTTTATGCCAGCACGACAATTAGGAGCTCCACATATAATTTGTATTGGTTCTTCAGTAGGTTGAATACGTACTTGAGCTACATGCAAACGGTCAGCATCAGGATGCTTGCTACTCTCAATCACTTCACCTACTACCAATCCCTCTAAACTTCCTTTTATTGTTTCCACTTCTTCCACTGAGCCTACTTCTAAACCAAGAGAAGTAAGTAGGTGAGATACTTCATGTACAGGAAGATTGATGTTGATGTATTGTTTGAGCCAATTGTAAGAAATATTCATTTTTTTTGTATTAAAATAATTTTAAGAGTGCAAATTTAACAAACATCTGCTATTACAAAAAATTATTCCCTTAAAAAATTCATTCTTCATCATTTCATTTCACTATTTTCTTTAAAAGTTTATATCTTTGTCTTCGTATTTTTCCGTTTTACTAATTACGTAGTGTTTTATTTAAATTGTAATACATTGGATATTTTTGAATCGATACGTCTTTTTATGGAGCAATTGTATGTTAATAGTACATACGTTTCCTTGTTTTTCTCGATTTTATGTTGCTTAGTTTTATTATTGTGTTCGGCTTTTGTATCTGCTTCTGAGGTAGCATTTTTCTCTCTATTACCAAAAGATATAGAAGAATTAACAGCTAGTAGCGACCGAAAAGATACGTGTATTTTAGAATTAAAAAGCAATTCAGATCGCTTATTGGCAACTATTTTGCTTGCTAATAATTTGGTAAATATTGCTATTATAGTATTGTCTACTAGCATTCTTTTTTCGTTGTTTGATTTTTCGGATTCCATATGGTTAGGTTTCTTAGTCGAAACAGTATTCATTACACTTATTCTATTGTTATTTGGGGAGAATATGCCCAAAATTTATGCGGCAAAATATCCATTACGTTTTGCACGATTTGCCGCACCCACTATGCGTGTATTAATTAAACTATTACACCCTTTTTCATGGCTGTTGGTCAAATCTACCAGCAATGTGAAGTTATTTGATAAAAAAAAATCAATCAAAACATTGTCAACCAGTGATTTATCTAAAGCATACGAACTTACTTCATCCGAATTAGAAGAAGATAAAGAAATTCTAGAAGGAATTATACGTTTTAGTAATACAGAAGTAGAGAGTATTATTGTGCCAAGGGTAGATGTAGTAGCAGTGGATATAACAGATTCGTTTACTGATATTATTCGAATAATTAATGAGTCAGGTTACTCGCGTTTACCTGTTTATGCAGAAACTATTGACAATATTAAGGGTATTTTGTTTATCAAAGATATGTTGGCTCATATCAACAAGGGAGATGAGTTTAAATGGCAAAAACACATAAGACCTGCATTTTTTGTTCCAACTACAAAACATATCAATGTATTACTCGAAGATTTTCAGAAAAATAAAACACATATTGCCGTAGTTGTAGATGAATTTGGTGGTACTGTAGGTATTGTTACCCTCGAAGATATTTTAGAAGAAATAGTAGGCGATATTAGCGATGAATATGATGATGAAAATGAACGCTCTTATATTCAACTAGATACAAATACATTTGTGTTTGAAGCAAAGATACTACTCGAGGACTTTTACAAAATTGAAGGTATAGAAAAAAAGGATTTTGAAAAAATAGCAGGTGAACCAGAAAGTTTGGCAGGTTTAATCTTAGAAATAAAAGGGGAGATACCGCAAGTAGGAGATGTTGTTTTGTATGATAACTACGAATTTGAAATTGTATCGGCAGACAAAAGACGCATTAAAACGATTAAATTAACCATACATGCACCTATTCAAGAAGATGAATTGTAATATAAAACATATTCTAGCAGTAGGATGTAGTATCGTAATGGTAGCTTGTACCAACTACACTCCCAAACCAATGGGCTATTTTCGGATAGCACTAATGGAAAAGGAATATGCATATACACAAGCAAATATGCCCTATACGTTTGAATATCCTACCAATGTTGCACGCATTCGTCCACATAAAAATAACCCATTGTGGATGAACATAGAATATCCTACATATAATGCAAAAATTCATTGTAGTTATTTGCCAATAAAGGATAATTTTTATGAAATATCCGAAGATACCAGAGCTTTTGTCTACAAACATTCAGTAAAAGCAGATGCCATTACCCAGCAAGTTTTTGAAAATGACGAAGCAAAGGTATATGGGGTGTTGTACGAAATTAAGGGCAATGTAGCCTCTTCCTTGCAGTTTACTCTGACTGATAGTACTACCCATTATTTTAGAGGTGCTGTCTATTTTAACAACCGACCCAATAACGATTCTATTGCTCCCGTTTTGTCTTACATTCGCGAAGATGTAGTACGCATGATGGAAACCATGCAATGGAAATAATATTTCGACCAAAGTGCCTATTCTTGATACCATACACACACCTAGCATAGATGTAGCTATTTGGCATATAACCGAAACTGCTGACGAGCTGTTTTCGATGTTATTGCCCAATCCTGTGTATACAAACGAACTTAACAGGATATCTAGCAATAAACGAAAGTCCGAATTTTTGGCAGTGCGTTTATTAATGCAACATCTAGTAGGGGATAGCACTATTGCCTATTTATCGAATGGTAAACCTATTTTATCTGGTTCGTCGCGTTTTATTAGTATTTCGCATACAAAAGAGTATGTTGCAGTTGCCATAAGCAATCAACATGAAGTAGGCATTGATATTGAAACAATTTCTGCCAAGGTACATCAAGTAAAAGAACGTTTTATGAACGAAATAGAGCTTGTACATGCTCAACAGTACCCCGAATTTGTCTTGTTATCTTGGGTAGCTAAAGAGGCTGCATACAAAAAGATAGGCGACGGGGTGGTGCATTTTTCCCAGTCTATGGAGCTTGTGCCGTTTGTTCCGCATTTATCAGGCGTGTTGGAGTTAAAGGCACAATTACTTGAAGAAACACGGTATTCCTTTTATTATCAGCAACATACTGACTTTGTATTGGTATATGGGTAATTTTTTGTCGATTTTATCAAAAAAATACCATCAACACTTGTATAATATAAAAAATCAGCATATCTTTGCATCGCAATTGAGCGAAACACACGGTGTGGTAGTTCAGCTGGTTAGAATACCTGCCTGTCACGCAGGGGGTCGCGGGTTCGAGTCCCGTCCATACCGCCAAATAGCCTGTTAATCATCTGATTATCAGGCTATTTTGTTTTTCTGTCGTGCATTTGTCGTGCATTTTAGAAAAAACACCTTTCAAAAAATCTCCTAGAAACTGTATAGAATTATAGGAAAATTTAAAAATATTTAAATTATTTCTTATATTTGTGAGTGAATTGTATCGCTATACATATATGTTTATATATGTTACATAGAAAATTTAGAATTATAGGCTGATATAGCATTCATATTTATTAACGTGATTCATTAAATATTAGTTTTTAAGAGTATTTTGTTTAGCTGAGTATTTTTTTTTTGATAATGATTATAGCAAATGATAATAAAGAAACTATTAGAAAAGTATACATACGACAGG
>RRZT012076839.1_pt1 | contig 19654 bp, 19 predicted proteins | sample 2165551 | NCBI WGS metagenome assembly RRZT01 (sample SAMN10456910, study PRJNA506462) | wastewater metagenome | biome: wastewater; feature: sludge; material: wastewater sludge; isolation source: wastewater sludge with Escherichia coli K12::gfp cells carrying plasmid... | place: USA: Moscow, Idaho... | reverse complement strand
TGCGGTGGGGATCGGGAACACCGGAGGCCACCTGAGCGAGGAAGGCGTCGATCTCACCGGACATGGTGTTCCCGGGTGCGGGCGGGGTCTGCGCGAACAGGGTTTCCGGCGTGCCGCCTCGTGGACGCAGGACGACGGACCCGGTCTCGGCGAGGTCGTCGATGACGAGGGAGGCGTCCTCGCCGGTGATGACGCTCGGGGTCACGCCATGGGTGATCTTGGACCAGGTCACGCTCACGACGGTGCCGGGGTAGCCGAGGGTCAGCGTCCCCGCCCCTTCGAAACCGTTGTGCAGGTACACCGAGGCGCCGTCGGCGGTGTCGGGGTGCAGGCCGAACAGGTCCAGAGCGGGCTGGAGGGCGTACACGCCGATGTCGGCCAGCGCCGAATTCTCCAGGGCCGGGTCGAAGGCGCGCAGGATCTCCCCGGCCCGGAACGCGTCGTAGCGGGACGAATACTGCTGCTTACTCAAGGACGCCTGCCGCAGGGTGCCGAGACGATCCAACCCGGCGCGGATCGCCGCATAGGCGGGCGTGTAGAGGCTGCGGACCGCCTCCATGGCGATCAGCCCGGACGCCGCCGCAGCCGACTGGATCTGGGCGATTTGCGGTGCCGAGCCCGCCATCGTCTTCTCCACCAGAACGTGACGGTCAGCCGCGAGCGCCGTCATGGCCTGGGGATGGTGCGCGATGATCGGGCTGGCGATGTAGACCGCGTCCACGGCATCCAGCATCGCCTCATAGTGGGTGGTCGCCGAAGCGATGCCGTGACGTTGCGCGAAGGTGTCGCCGGACGCGGTCGCACGCGAGTACACCGCGGCGACGGTGGCGTCCGCGCGGGACGCCACCGCCTCGGCGAACCAGTCGCTGATGACGTTGGTGCCGACGATGCCAAAGCGCAGCATGCTCACCCGTTCAGGGCGTCCCGCAGGACCGACAGCGGCACCGACCCCAGCTTGAGCGCCCGGGAGTGGAAGTCACGCAGCGAGAACTCCTCGCCCCGGGCCTGCGCCTGAGCCGTGGCTTCGGCGCGAATCTGCTCCCACAGCCGCTGGCCCACCTTGTAGCTGATCGCCTGCCCGGGCCAGCCCATGTAGCGGTTGAGCTCGAACCGCAGGGAGGCCTCGTCCATGTTGACGTTGTCCTTCAACAGCGCCCACGCCTTGTCGTAATCCCACACGCCGCCGCCGTACTGCTCGAAGGCGGGCTTGCCCAGGTGGACGCCGAGGTCGACGACGACACGGGCAGCCCGCAGCCGCTGCGAGTCGAGCATGCCGAACCGGTCGCCCGCGTCGGCGAGATAGCCGAACTCGTCCATGAGACGTTCCGCGTACAAGGCCCAGCCTTCGCCGTGGCCCGAGAGCCACAGCACGCCCCGGCGCCAGCGGTTCAACTCGGCCGAGTTGTAGACCGCCTGCCCGAACTGCAGGTGATGCCCGGGGACGCCCTCGTGGTAGACGGTCGTCAGTTCACGCCACGTGTTGAAGGTGGTGACGCCAGCGGGGACGCTCCACCACATGCGCCCCGGACGCGAGAAGTCGTCGGTCGGCGGGGTGTAGTAAATGCCCCCGGACTGCGTGGGGGCGATCATGGCCTCAATGCGCCGCAGCGGCTCGGGAATGTCGAAGTGGACGCCGTTGAGTTCGGCGATCGCCTCGTCGGCCTTCGTCTGCATCCAGGTGCGCAGCGCGTCCGTGCCGTGGATCTGGCGGGCCGGGTCGGCGTCCAAGGCGGCGACCGCGTCAGCGACGCTGGCGCCAGGGCCAGCGATCTCCTGGGCGAGGGCCTCCTGTTCGGCGGTGACCCGAGCCAGTTCCTCCACGCCCCAGGCGTAGGTCTCGTCGAGGTCGATGCTGGTGCCGAGGAACTGCCGCGAAGCCCGCTGGTAGGCGTCGCGCCCGACCGCATCCGCTGCGGGCGCGTGCTCCAAAAGCTCCTCGCTGAGGAACGTGGCGAGGGTGCCGTAGGCCTCGCGGGCCACGGCTGCCCCATTCGCGAGAGCGGCCGCGAGTTCCCCGGACGCAGGCTGACCATCGACGACGGCGTTCGCCACGAGCGTCGTGAAGAAGGAACCCTCGGCGTCGGCCAGTTCGGCTGCCTCGGTGATCGCGAGGTCGACCTGACGACGTGCCGGGACGTGACCTGCCCGGATGCCCGCGCGCAGCGTTTCCGTGTACCCGGCCAGCGCACCCGCCATCGCGGCCATGCGTCCGGCGATCGTGTTCCACTGCTCTGCGGTGTCCTGACCCATCAGGTCGAACACGTTGCGCAGCGTTTGGAGCGGGGACGCGATGTTGTTGAGGTCGCGCTCGTGGTCGCCCGCCTCGTAGCTTTCGAGGCTGAGCCCGAGCCGGTCGCGCAGGGATGCGGCGGTGACGACATCGGTGTCATCGGCGGGGGTGAGTTCGTCCAAGGCGGCCAGGGTGCGGCGGTCCAGATCGGCCAGCGCTGCGGCGCCTTCGGGCGAGAAGTCGTCCAGCAGGTGGTCGCTGCCTGGGACGCCAAGCTCAGTCGCCAGGAGCGGGCTGTGTTCCAGGAGGGCGCGGGTGTAGTCGTCGGCCAGTTGATCGATGGCGGTGGTTTCTCTCACCAAATCACCGTAGCGACCGACGCGCGCGCACGGCGGAGGGCGCCCCGAACTGGCAACCCCGACGAGCACCAGCGACGCTGCGGCGCCAACGGCTCGGAATCTCCGGGCCCGTTGTGAACACCGGCGCAGAGGGGGTCGGCGCGCGTGCCACGATGGTGTCGTGACCAAGGTCTGGGCCCATCGGGGCGCGAGCGGATCGGCGCCGGAGAACACCCTCCCGGCGTTCGAGTTGGCAATCGAGCAGGGTGCGGATGGGCTGGAGTTCGACGTCCAGCTCACGCGCGACGACTTCGTCGTCGTGATCCACGATGAGACGCTGGAGCGGACGACGAACGGCAACGGCTGGGTCGCCGACCACAGCCTCGACGACCTCAAGCGCCTCGACGCGAGCGCCGGGCATGACGGCTTCGCCGGGGTCACCATCCCCACGCTGGAAGAACTGTTCACCCTGGTCGCGAGCGCGGACGTACGGCTCAACGTCGAACTGAAGAACTCACGCATCCCCTACCAGGGCATGGAGGAGCGCGTCATCGCGCTCATCGACCAGTTTGGCCTGCGCGAACGCGTGATCCTGTCGTCGTTCGACCACAACTCCCTGCGGGGCCTCGCCGAGGCCGGGGTCGGGATGCCGCTCGGTGTCTTGTACTCCGAGCCCTTGTGGCGGCCGTGGAACTACGCCGTCAAGCTCGGTGCGTCCGCGCTGCACCCGTCGCTGGCGGCCACCCGCCACAAGACGGTGGAGCGCAGCCACGAGAACGGCCTCGAGGTCAACGTGTGGACGGTCAACGAGGCCGAAGACATGGAGCGTGTCGCCGAGTGCGGCGTGGACGCGCTGATCACGAACCATCCCGAGTTGGCGCGCAGCGTCCTGGACGCGCGCTGACTCCTCGCGCCCGGTGGCGGTGACCGTCGCCGGGCGCAGCGACGGTCAGGGCTGCGACGGGGAGGGCTCGATGCCGACGAAGCGGCGCAGGGCTGCCGCCCCGGACACGGTGATCGGCTCGCCTCGGATCAGGTCTTCTGGCAACAGCAGCATGCGCTGGAGGGTGCCGCGCTCATCGCGGGGGTGCTTCCAGTCCAGCCCGTTCTCCTTGTAGCCCACTTTCTGGGAAACGCGGATGGAGGCCGGGTTGTCGGTGAAGGCTGCCGACGTCACGAACTCGAAGCCCAACTCGTCGAAGAGCAGGGTGCAGAACGCCCGACGCATGGCTGTCCCGATGCCGCGTCCTTGATAGCGGCGGCCGAGCCAGGAGCCGGTCTCTCCGAAGCGCAGCGTGGGAAAGTCCTGGGTGGTCACCCCTTGGACGCCGACGACCTCGCCCTCCCACACGGCGGACAGGTTGAGTTCCCAGGCGTCCGTACTGAAGGTGGCTAGCGTTCGCCACCACCATTGCAGGTAGTGGGAGGGGAGATCCTCGTCGGTGACGTCCGTCCAGGGGAACGAGAACGGCATGACCTCATCGGCGTGGACGCCGTCGCGGACCACGTCGATCAGGGCGAGGACATCCTCGGCGCTGATGCTGCGCAGCTCGAGAGGGCCCGCGGTGACGCGGACACCGAGCGGCGGGAAGGCCTGGGCCAGTCGTTGCTCCGCTGTGCTCATGGGCGTGGATCCTTCCCGCCTGTCGCGGTCGAGCAGGTGTCGTTGCCAGGGTAGGCCAGGCGGCATCCCGGGTGGGGGCGTTCCGCGGGGTGGGGGTAGCTCTGGGGCGTGCCTGCCAACGGACGACGGGCGGCTGGTCACACCGGGATGCGTGTAATGCAAGGTACCTGGCGGTACCTTGAACTGGTGAACGAGCAACGCACGGCCCAGATCCGCAAGGGCGTCGTCGAACTTGCCGTGTTGGCGTTGTTGGCCAGCGGGGAGCGCTACGGCTCGCAGATCGTGGACGAACTGGCGGCCCGTCCCGCGCTGGCGCTCACCTCAGGGACGGTCTATCCGCTGCTGGCCCGCCTGCTGAAGGCGGGGCTGATCGCCTCGACCTGGCGCGAGTCGCCGGTCGGGCCGCCCCGCAAGTACTACGCGCTGACGGCCGAAGGGCGTGTCGCCTACGCCGACCTGCACGAGGCCTGGCGATCCGTCCGCGCCGCCGTCGACACTGTGGTGAAGGAGAACTCATGATCCGTTCCCTAGACGATCTCAGCCCAGCTACTGCCGATAGGGCTCGCCGCTGGCTCGAGGCCAGCGTGGCGCACCTGCCGCAGGATTACCGGGACGTGGTGCGCGACGACCTGCTGGGCGCGATGTTCGCTGTGGTTGAGGCGGGCATGACGCCGCAGGAACTGGCCGCTGCGGTCGCCCCACTGGCTGCCGCGACCGTGCCCAGCGACGAGGAGGCTGGCGAACGAACGGACGGCTCGCGCCTGGTCGGCACGTGGTGGGGCATCCCTTACGATCTGCGTCCGCCCACCGGCGAGCGCATCCGGCGCAGCATGTGGAATCCCGCCGACCCGCATCTGTTGCGGCCGCGCGCCTTCGGGGTGGGCTGGGATCTCAACGTCGGCGCCCTGGCTGTCCGCCTCGGCTTGATCGAACCGGACGCCGAGGACGTCCCCTTCACCTCGGTCCCCCCGCAGGCCTACCGCGTCGCGGCGGCTCTGCCGCTGGCATTGAGCGCCGCCGTCGTCGCCCACTACGTCGTCCGGGGGCGCAGCCTCGCCGACTCGCTGCCGCGCCACTGGAGCGCCGCAGGTCGTCCTGACGCGTGGACGTCGAAGCGCGCCGCAGCCTGCACAGACCTGCTCGTCGCGGCGGGTGCCGGAGCATTCGGCCTGACGGCCTTGTCGTCGCGGCGTCCGGGCGCCGAGCGAGCCGGGCGTCTGGCTGTCGCCACCGGTGCGGCGGGGGGTGCCGCGGCCATCACGGTCGCCCGATCCGTCCCGCGCGGGGGGTGGTGGGTTGGTCCGCTGACCATCGCCTCCCTGGCTGGCGGCGCAGGGGTAAGCCTGTTGGGTCTGGCGTTGGCCGGACGCCGCGGCGAACAGGAACGCGACCTCACCGGGAAGGCACGCGCATGAACGACGCAACCACAGGTCCGGCGCTTGGGCAGGCGTCCCCCGGCAGGGCCACCGTCAACTGGCGGGCCGTTGGCCTCTTCTACCTCATCGCCGTGGCGGGATGCTCGCTTGCTGCGGGGGTGTTGGTCCTGGTCGGATCGCGCATGGGAAGCGGCGCGACGGGGATCGTCGCGGGTGCCGCAGCCATGCTCGCCCCGCTGATCGCGGGGCTGATCGTGGAACGCTTCGTCCTGCGCCGCCGGACCCTGCTCAGCCGCGGGTGGGCATCCTTCCTGGCCGCGAAGGCGCGCACCATCGGCCGGATCGCCGCCTGGGGCGCTGTCGGCTACGTGGCCGTGGTGGCTGGCATGTTCGCCGTCGCAGCGCTGGCCTCCGGGCGCGTGCCCGGCGCCGGAACCTGGGCCACGCAAGCGCAGTTCGATCAGATCCTGACCGCCGCGCAGCCCATCTTGGCGGGCCGCAGCGTTCCTATCGGGCTGGTCGTCGGGTCGGGGTTCATTCAGGCTCTCGTGGCGGGGTTCACCATCAACGGGATCTTCGCTTTCGGGGAGGAGTACGGCTGGCGCGGTGTCCTCGCTGATCAACTCGCCCCGCTCGGGGTGGTGCGCGCCAATCTCCTCACCGGCGTTGTGTGGGGGCTGTGGCATGCGCCGCTCATCACGCTGGGGCACAACTATGGCGACCAGTGGGCCATCGGCATCTGGCTGTTCGTCGTGATCACCACCCCGTTGTCGTTCATCTTGTGGTGGGCGCGGCAGCGATCCGGCTCCGTCGTCGCTCCTGCCGTGGTGCATGGCGCATTCAATGGATTTGCGTCGGTTTTCGTGTTGCTGCTGGTGGGGGCCGATCGGTTGATCGCCCTTCCGGTCGGGGTCTTGGCCGGTGTGGCGCTCAGCCTTGTCTCGCTGGTGTTGTGGCTGGTTCCCGGCCTGCGCCCGCGGCAGCCCCTGCCCGTGCGGGCGTCAACGGATCGCTGAGGTTTCTCTGGGGGCAGGGTAGCCGCCGCAGTTGGATGCGGCGGCTACCCTTGCTCGCCGACGATTCCTGTCCCCGCCTCCCGGCGGGACGTGCCCTACTCCCGCGGCTTCCACGTGAGGCCCGAGGCACGGCGTGGAGTCGTTTCGGCGTCCGTCCCCACCCGGACGCAGCTTGAACATCTCTCGGGGTAATCCAATGAAGCGAAGAATCCAGACCCTTGCGCTCGCGTGCGCGTCGGTGCTGGCGATGATCGTGGCGCTCGTCGGCGTCCCGACCTCGGCGGCGGCGGCCCCGCCCGACAACGAGGTGCAGCGCACGGCCAACATTTTCCAGTACGTGTCCGACACGGGGACTGCGGTCTTCCCGCTCTCCCCGGACGCGGGCACCACGAACAACGGCCCGTTCTGGCGGGGCGCGGCGTCGGGATCCTCCCCGGGGTACACCTACGACGGAAACATGACGTTCTGGACGCAGCCCGGCACGGCTGGGACGGTCGTCAACGATGCGGCGGCCAACGCGGTGTACGCGTCGTCGGTCGATGGCCCGAGTGAACTACCTGCCTACGCCGCTGATGGTTCGGCGACGCGGATCGGTTCCTGGGTCCTCCCCCAGGGCAAGGTGTGGTCGACCAGCAGCCAGGCTGCGGTGACTCTGCGACTGGATGATCCCTCGTTCGCGGGCGTCGTCCGCCCGTTGAAGGTGTCGTTGGCCCCTCGCTCGGCGTTGACGCCGGTCAACCTGTGGGTACTCAATCAGAACAGCGCGATCTCGACGTTCTACGGTTTGACGCTGGCCACGGCGAAGGATCAGCACCAAACGATCGAGACGGAGCCGACGACCGGCACGCTCACGGGCGCCGTCACGCCGGGCTCCTGCATTCTCAAGGGGCCGTCGAGTTCCGCTGAGACGATGTTCAAGGCCTGCGCTGGCTTCACCCTCTCGCTGGTGGACGCCGACGGGCAGATCGTGCCGACCGGCACCGCCGTGGCCCTGTATGGCACCGTCGCCGGTGCGCGCACGCAGATCGGCACCTGGGTGTCGGATGGCTCCAAGGTCACCTATTCGATCACGTCCACTGAGATGCCATCGGCGATCGAACCCGTTTCGTACACCGCCGTGGACACTCGTCCCTCGGGGTTCAGCGGTTGGTGGGAGCAGTCGGTCACATTGGCGAATAACACCAACGGTGACAAGGCCACTTACGACGTCGCCAAGCTCTACCTCACCCCGGTCATTCACGGGTCGGTCTCCTGATCCAAGGTGGATGCCTCCGATCAGACGCTGCTGACCGGTTCGACCTGGAAGATCGAGGGCCCGGACGGCTACGCGGTGACCGTGGCGGACAGCGTCGCCCCCAACACTGCGACGACGCCCGGACGGTTCCTCGTGGCGGGCCTCAATGTGGGGGACTACACCTTGACCGAACTGACCGCGCCGCAGGGCTATCTGCGCGGCGACGCGGCTCGCCGGTTCTCGGTAACGGCGGACGTCCCGAACGCGGTGCTGGGCGACGTCACGAACGCGAAGACGGTGCCCTCGCCGACGCCGACGCCGACTCCGACGCCTACCCCGACTCCGACGCCTACCGAGACGCCGACGGTGGTTCCTACGCCGACCCCGACGAGCGGCTCCCCGGTGCCGACGGCGTCCCCGTCCGCGACGGCGACCCCCGGTGGGCAACTGCCGAGGACGGGTGCTGACGGCCAGGTGCTGATGCTCGCCGGCGGCGGTGCGCTCGTGGTGGCGGCTGGTGTTGCGCTGGTGGTTGCGGCTCGCAGGCGTGTGCGCGACTGACGCTCACACGGGCTCCGCATGACAACGCGGCCGGATCCTTCTTCAGGATCCGGCCGCGTTGCGTTGTCGGGGAGGGTTACTCGGCGAGGCCGTAGAGGCGATCGCCAGCGTCGCCCAGCCCGGGGACGATGTAGCCGTGCTCGTTGAGGTGGTCGTCGACGGCGGCGACCACGAGCGTGCAAGGGACGTCGATCGGGTCGACGAGGCGCCGCATGTTCTCGATGCCCTCGGGCGCGGCGAGCAGGCAGATGCAGGTGATGTGGTCGGCGCCCCGGTCGACCAGGAACTTCACGGTGCCGCCCAGGGAGCCGCCCGTGGCGAGCATCGGGTCGAGCACGTAGCACTGGCGTCCGGACAGGTCATGCGGGAGGCGCTCGGCGTAGGTGAAGGGCTGCAGCGTCTCTTCGTCGCGGACCATGCCCACGAACCCGACCTCCGCGGTCGGCATGACCCGCATCATGCCTTCCAGCATGCCCAGCCCGGCGCGCAGGATCGGCACCACCAGCGGAAGCGGATGCGACAGCCGCGGGCCGATCGTGGTCGTGATGGGGGTGCGCACCTCGACGTCCTCGACACGGACTTCGCGGGTGGCTTCGTAGGCGAGCAGCGTCATCAACTCGTCGACCAGGCGCCGGAACGTCGGCGAATCAGTGGTCACGTCCCGCAGTAGGCGGACCTTGTGAGCGACGAGCGGATGGTCAACGGCGATGAGTTCCACGCCCCCATTGTGGCAGCCACGGCGTCGATGAGTGCCGCGGATCAAGGTTGTCCACGGCGTGCCGAACCGGGTGGAGTCTGAGACGATGGAACCCGACGAAAGGAGCCACCATGGCCGGAGACGACGACTACGACGCCGACCTCGCTGACCGCGGCGACGACCGGCCAGGTGTGGACGAGGCGAACGACGACGATTTCTCCGCGTTGGGGCTCGACGACGACTTTGACGATGACGATGACGAGGACTACCCCGACGATGCGGGGGAGGACGAAATCGACCTGGTCGCCGCCCTGTACCGCGAGGACGGGACGCCTGTCGTCCAGTCCTTGGAGTTGGAGTTGGCCAACGACCTGGATGCGCTGATCGAGGCGCTACGGCGTATGCCCGGCGACGCGGGCGCGGTCGGCATGGTCAGCATCGATCAGGATGTGTTCGTGATCGTGCGCGTGCGCGGGCGGATCGTCCAGTTGATGCTGTCGGATTCGATCGCCGCACAGGATTGGCCCATCGCGCGTGACGCCGTCGACTACCTCGGTGTGGACGTCCCGGACGAGGAGGACGATTCCGAGCCGGTCGGCGATCTGGATCTGTTCGCCGACGCCGGGCTTCCCGAGATGGAGATGGAAGCCATCTGCGAGGAGTCCGACGACTCGCTGGAGGCGCTGGAGGAGATCGGCGAGAAGCTCGGGTTCGGGTCGGCGCTGTCGAAGATCGTCGCCGCCCTCGACCTGTAGGCACCCATGCCGGGCGCGCTACAGCCGGATGGGTCGGCGTCCGCGGCGGGCGCATCGCGCTGGCAGCCCGCCATGCGCGAGGCACTCGACTGTGCGCGGCGGGCTGGCGCCTGGGGGGACGTGCCGATCGGGGCGCTCGTCCTGGACGCCTCGGGTGCCGTGGTCGCCACGGCAGCGAACGAACGCGAACTGACCGGTGATCCGACCGCTCACGCGGAGGTGCTGGCCCTACGCCGGGCGTCCGCGGCTCTGCGGGAGCGTCACGGGGAGCGCGGCTGGGATCTTGCGGGCTGCACGTTGGTGGTGACGTTGGAGCCGTGCGCCATGTGCGCCGGAGCCCTCGTGAACGCCCGAGTGGATCGGCTCGTCTACGGCGCCCACGACCCCAAGGCCGGCGCGGTCACGTCCCTCTTCGACATCGTCCGCGACCCGCGGTTGAACCATCGCGTCGAGGTGATCTCCGGGGTGCTGGCCCAGGAGTCCAGCGCCCTGTTGCAGGCCTTCTTCCGGGGGCAGCGATGAGGCCGCCACGATGGCCGCCGACTTCGCGGCCCGCTACCCGGAGGCGTCAGCGTCAGTTCAGGTTGTGCTGGAACCGCAGGCCACCACCACCTGGGAGAACGTTGGGTATGCCGCCGATCTGATTCCGGCTGGTGGCATCGTCAGGATCGTCTCCGATCCGTACCACGTGCCGCGCGCCAGCCAGTACTGGGCGCGACGGTTCCCGGACCGTGCGGGTGAGTTGCGCCCCGGCGCCTCCGGCCGGTTCGGGGAGCACCCCCTGTTGGCGACGGGGGCGCTGGTCTATGCGAGGCTGGTGCGTCCGGTGCGGGGCAGGCTGACGCGTCCGCGACGCCGGTGAGCCGCGGGTCGGGCCCGGTGTCGGATTGGCGCCGGGGCGGGCCGAAACGATAAGGTCTTCGACGGTGGCGTGTCCGAGCGGCCGAAGGAGCGCGCCTCGAAAGCGCGTGATGGGTCTCCCATCCGTGGGTTCAAATCCCACCGCCACCGCCACGGGCTGTTCACGAAAGTGACCGGCCCGTTTTCACGAAAGTCAGGAACGTCGTCCCGCGTGCGGGGCGGCGTTCTTCGTTGTGGGGGCTGATACTCATCGTCACCCACAACGTGGGTGAGATGTTCGGCCGATGCGTCCGGCGGGAACGGCGACGCCCCGGCCTGTACGTCAAGGCCGGGGCGTCGTCACGTCAGGGCTGCAGCGGCCCCAGGTCGACGTCGAAGTTGTCGCCCAACGACGGGTGATCGGGCACGGTCGTGCGGATGATCGATCCGTCCTGGCGTACCGATCCGGCAATGTCGCGCAGCAGCGGACGCCCGGTCAGGTTCCGAATCGGATCGAGCGTGACCCGTAGCGGCGCGTCCCGCGTCACGGTCACCGGACGACCCTGCACCACGAGGTCCATCTCGGGTGCGTCACCCGTCTCGAGAGCGAAGGTGATCGAATCGTGCAGCACGTGCACGCGGATCCGGTTGCCGTGCAGCGTCATGCGGTACGTCAAGGACTCCCAGTCCCGCGGCAGGCGCGGATCGAACGACCACACGCCCAGGTAGTCGCGCATGCCGCCGAACCCGGCGACCAGTGCGTTCCACACCCCGCCCACCGACGCGACGTGGACGCCCGCGTCCGCGTTGTGGTGCAGGTCGGCCAGATCGACGTAGACGGCGGACGCAAAGTAGGTCTCGGCCAGGTCCGCGTACCCGACCTCGGCGGCGATGATCGACTGGACGACCGCCGATAGCGTCGAGTCGCCGGTGGTCAGCGGGTCGTAATACTCGAAGTCGGCCCGCTTCTCCTCCGGGGAAAACTCGTCGCCTTGCAGGTGGAGGGCCAGCACGACGTCGGCCTGCTTGAGGACCTGGTGACGGTAGATCACCAGCGGGTGATAGTGCAGCAGGAGGGGCAGCTTGTCCGCGGGAGTGTTGGGCAGATCCCACATCTCCTTGGACAGGAAGTCGTCGTCTTGCGGATGGATGCCCAAGCGCTTGTCGAAGGGCACATGCATGCCTTCGGCGACCCGCTCGAACGTATCGATCTCTTCCTCGGTGAGCGCCAGCCGATTCAGCACCTGCCGGTAAGCAGCCTCATCCGTGTGGGCGAGCCAGCGCAGGTTCCGCGCCGCCGCACGCAAGTTGGCGCGTGCCATCACGTTCGTGAACAGGTTGTCGTTGACGACGGTGGTGTACTCGTCGGGACCCGTCACCCCGTAAATGTGGAAGGCGTCCTCATCGGTGCCCGCGGTCTTGCGCCAAAAGCCCAGGTCAGCCCACAGTCGGGCAGTCTCCACCAGAATGTCGATCGCCTCACGTTTGAGGAACGACCGATCCCCGGTCGCCGCCACATACTGCGACACCGCATGGGAGATGTCGGCGTCGATGTGGTACTGCGCGGTGCCCGCCGCATAGTAGGCGGACGCCTCCTCACCGTTGATCGTCCGCCACGGATACAGCGCACCGCGCTGGTTCAACTCGACGGCCCGGCGGCGTGCGGCGTCCAGCATCGTGTACCGGAACCGCAGCGCATTACGGGCGTAACTCGGCGACGTGTAGGTCAGGAACGGCAGGACGTACACCTCGGTGTCCCAGAAGTAGTGCCCGTCGTAGCCAGAACCGGTGACGCCCTTCGCCGGGACTCCCGTCCCCTCCGCCCGCGCTGAGGCTTGGATCAACTGGAACAGGTTCCAGCGCACCGCCTGCTGCAGGGCGGGCTGGCCCTCGATCTCGACGTCGCTTCGCTCCCAGAAATCGGCCAGCCAGGCGCGCTGTTTGGTGAAAATTGTCTCGACGCCGTCCGCGGCGACACGATCCAGCGTCCGGCGGCAACGATCCACCAGTTCGACCGGCGGGATGCGGCGCGACGTGTGATAGCTGACCGTCTTCGTGATCCGCAGCGTGGTGCCCTGGGTGGCCTGGACGCGAAACACCCGCTTGGCGAGGTCCTGCTCGACCTGCGTCTTCACCTCGTAGGCGTCGGTCGTCTCGATGCGGTGATCGGCGGCCACCGCCAGCGTCATGCCCGACTCGGTGACCCGGTAGCCGAGCACCACGCGGTTGCCCGCCTCGTCGTGGAGGACCGGCTGCAGGACGCGTCCGGTCAGGCTGGCGCCGCGTCGCGGATCGAACCCGCTCCCCATCGCCGTCGAACTCATGTGGTACTCGTCGAAGCCGTCTTGCCGGTTCAGGATCTGCGCGCTGACGACCACGGGCGCGTCGGCGTCCAGGAGTGTCACCTCCAGATCCAGGACGGCCAGATGCCGCTCCGCGAACGACACCAGGCGCCGCGACTTCACGTGAACATGCTTGCCGGAGGGGGTACGCCACAACAGTTCGCGGGTCAGGACGCCGTCGCGGAACGACAGGGACCGCTCGTAGGACTGGAGGTCGGCCACGCTGATGAGCAGGGGCTCGTCGTCGACGTAGAGCCGCATGATCTTCGCGTCGGGCACGTTGACGATCGACTGGCCGACCTTCGCGAACCCGTAGGCGTCCTCGGCGTGGCGGATCGGCCACACCTCATGGAAGCCGTTGATGAACGTGCCATGGGTGTGCGCGTCCCGCCCGTCTTCGACGTTGCCACGCAACCCCAGATAGCCGTTGCCGACAGCAAACAGCGTCTCGTTCTTGCCCAGATCCCCCGGCTCGTAACGCGTTTCGCGCAGGGCCCACGGATCCACGGGGTAGCGAGACCGGTCGAGCGGATCCCCCGACAGGGTGGCGGTCATGCGTGTGCTCCGTTCACGTCGTCGACGAGTTCAGCGAGGTCTTCGACTACCGTGTCGGCACCCTTGGCCAGCAGCGACTCCCGGCCCGCGCCACGGTCCACCCCGAGCACATGCCCGAAGTGGCCCGCGTGCCCGGCTTCGACGCCGGAGTGGGCGTCCTCCACCACGACCGCGCGCGAAGCAGGGACGCCGAGCTGTTCCGCGGCGTACAGGTAGGTGTCGGGGGCAGGCTTGCCGGGGATGCCATGCTCGGCTGCCACCACGCCGTCGACGATCACCGTGAAGCGATCCATCAATCCGGCGGCCCTCAAGACGGGGCGGGCGTTCTTGGAGGACGACACCACCGCCACTTGGACGCCGCCGCGCCGCGCGAGGGCGTCCAAGAAGGCGACGCTGCCCGGATAAGGCGCGACACCGTCGGCATCGAGCACGGCGGTGAACACGGCGTTCTTCCGGTTCCCGAGCCCGCAGACCGTGTCGGCGTCGGGGGAGTCGTCCGGCTCGCCGTAGGGCAGGTCGATGCCGCGGGACGTCAGCAGCGCCGCCACCCCCTCGTAACGGGGCTTGCCATCGATGTAATCGAAGTAGTCCTGCGCTGTGTACGCGGTGGCCCCTCGCTCGGCGAGGAACGGTTCGAACAGGCGCGCCCAGGCGCGCATGTGCACCTCGGCGGTCGGCGTCAGGACGCCGTCCAGGTCGAACAAGACAGCGTCCAGCGGATCAAACGTGGTCAACGGGGCCCCCAGGAAAACGCGCGGCAGAATGCCTCACCGATTCTGCCAGCCCCCACCCCGGAGCGGGAGCGTCGACGTTACAGACGTGCATCGCTTGTCCCCTCCCGGTGGTGTGCGGCGGTGCGGCTAGCATGCGGGCATGGGGCATCCGGCAGGCACTGAGGACGTGGCGATCGGCGGGGACATGATCCGGCTAGGACAGTTCCTCCAAGTGGCGGGCCTTCTCGACACGGGAGGGCAGGCCAAGCAGGTGATCGCCGACGGCGAAGTCCGCGTCAACGGTGAGACCGAGACGCACCGCGGCCGTCAACTCCACCACGGGGACGTGGTCTCGCTGGGCGGAGTGTCGGTGCGCGTCCAGCCCTGAGGCTGGACGGGTGTGGATTCGGCAACCACGGATGGAACCTGAGCGTAGGGCCCACTCGAAACGATAAAATCGTGCGGGGGTGCCGATGAGCCTGGACGTGATGCTGCTGTTCGGAGCCGTCGTGGTGCTCGCAGCAGCACTCGCCGCCCGACTCGGTTCCCGGCTCGGCCTTCCCTCACTGTTGCTGTTCCTCGGGCTCGGGCTGGCCCTGGAGGTCGCGGGCATCAAGATGACCGACGCCTCGCTGGCCCATTCGCTCGGCTTCATCGCGTTGGTGTTCATCCTCGCCGAGGGCGGCTTCACCACACGGTGGGCCGACATCAAAGGCTCACTCAGCGTTGCCGGGCTGCTGGCGACGGTCGGCGTCGTCATCTCCATCGGCCTGGTCGCGACCCTGTGCTACGTCGTGCTCGACTACGACCTACCTCAGGCCGTCTTGATCGGGGCCATCATGGCCCCCACCGACTCTGCCGCCGTGTTCTCCGTGCTGCGCGGGCTGCCCTTGCCCGCGCGCGTCCGCTCGGTTCTGGAGGGCGAATCCGGCCTCAATGACGCCCCCGTGGTGTTGCTGGTGTCTGCGGCGACAGCCTGGACGATGGGGGATCTCCCCGAAGGTGGGGTCGCGGGCGTCGCGAGCATGATCCTGGTCGAACTCGTCGGCGGCATCATCCTGGGCGCCGTCTTGGGGTACCTGGGGGCCCGGATCCTCAAAGCCGTCGCGCTGCCCGCGTCCGGGCTTTACCCCCTATCGGCGCTCGCGGTGGTGGTGATCGCCTACGGCAGCGGGGTCGTGCTGCACCTGTCCGGGTTCGCGGCCGTCTACGTTGCCGCCGTCATTTTGGGCAACAGCGCCTTGCCGCACCGCAACGCCACCCGCTCGTTCGCCGAGGGCATCGGCTGGATCTCCCAGATCGGGCTGTTCGTCATGCTCGGCATGATGGCGCGGCCAGAACTGCTGACCGGGCAGATGGTGATCGAATCCCTCGTCATCGGCACTTTCTTGACGTTCGTCGCGCGGCCGGTGTCCGTGGCGCTGTGTTCGGTGTGGTTCAAGGTTCCCTGGCGTGAACAGGCCTTCATCTCGTGGGCCGGATTGCGGGGCGCCGTTCCCATCATCATGGCGACGGTGCCGCTGGCGGCAGGAGCCCCCTCCGCGGAACGGATCAGCGAGGAAGTGCTGGTCTTCGTGGTCGTGTTCACCCTCGTGCAGGGCCCGAGCCTGCCCTGGGTGGCACGCAAGCTCGGCATCGTTGACGACGCGGCCGCCCTCGACATTGAGGTCGAGGTGGCGCCGTTGGATCGGATCCAAGCCGACTTCATGCAGGTGAAGGTCCCCGACGGATCCAAACTGCACGGGGTCACGATCGGGGAACTACGCCTCCCGCGCTTCACCGTGATCTCGGTCATCTTGCGGGACGGGCACCCGCTCGTCCCCTCCGCCCTGGACCGCATTCAGGCGGGCGACGAACTGATGGTGGTGGTGCCGTCGGCGTCCCGCGCCGTCACCGAGAAGCGCTTCCGGGAGGTGGGGCGCTACGGACGCCTGGCCCGGTGGCTGCGTCAGTGACAGGCTCTGGGCCGACGCGACAGCGGCGCGTTACTCGCCGCTGTCGGCGGTCTTAATCTGCGGGATGCACGCCGTGCCGTCGGGCAACGGCACCGACGAATTGGGCTGCTCTACCGCGGAGGGTTGTTCGTTGCCGATGATGACGTCCACCGTGCGGTCGATCCGACCGTCGGCCTTGAAATCAACGTTGGTCAGCGACTTACGGACCAGCACCACCTCGGGGCTGTCCTCGGAGTGCCCCACGACAAGGGAGCGCGGGTAGTCGTTGCGGTCGGCATTGACGCGGCGCACCACCTTGAAGCCGTCGGCCGACAAGATGGAGCCCAGACGCTTGGCCAGACCGTTGGTCGCGGACCCGTTGAAGACCTGCACGTACACGTGTTCAGGCGTCAATGCGGGCCCGATCTGCTGAACGACGCACGGCTCCGGGGGACGCGGCGGGACCGGCTCGCGCACCGCAGCCCAACCCCAGTTGGCGGCGATCAGCACCAAGGCGAGTAGCAGCACCAGCGTGACGGGCGTCTTGAACGTCCGCACGACCTGATTCGTGTCCATGCCTTGCCTTTCCCAGCGTTGCGCGGCCAGCCTACTTCGTTGCGTCGATTCAGTCGCGCACCGTGCCGCTAACCTGTCGCTCATGAGTGACGCGACGCAGGTCATCAAGGACGGCTACACGTTCGACGCAGACTCCATCGAACTCGGTGGCCTCGTGGAGGACGGTCAGCCCGTCCCCGAGGTGAAGATCCGGATCAGCTTGTCGATGCTCAACCGGCACGGCCTCGTGGCGGGCGCCACCGGCACCGGCAAGACCAAGACGTTGCAGCTCATGACCGAACAGATCAGTAAGGCAGGCGTCCCGGTGTTCGCCGCCGACATCAAGGGCGACCTGTCGGGGCTCGCGATCCCGGGGCAGTCCAGCGAAAAGCTGGTGTCTCGCACCAAGGCGATCGGTCAGGACTACGTTCCCTCAGGCAACCCGGTCGAGTTCTACGCGCTCGGCGGCCAAGGCACGGGGGTTCCGCTGCGCGCCACGATCAGTTCGTTCGGCCCCCTCCTCCTGAGCAAGGTGCTCGGCTTGAATGCGACGCAGGAGTCGTCCTTGTCGCTGGTGTTCTCCTACGCCGACCAGCACAACCTGCTGCTGCTCGACCTCAAAGACCTCAACGAACTGCTGAAGTTCCTCGTCTCCGAGGACGGCAAGCCGGAACTGGCCAACATCGGCGGTCTGGCGAAGGCGACCGTGGGCGTCATCCAGCGGCAACTCTCGGCCCTGGCCGCCCAGGGCGGGGACCAGTTCTTCGGCGAGCCAGAGTTCGACACCTCCGACCTGCTGAAGGTGACTGGGGACGGCAGGGGCGTCATCTCGCTGCTGGAATTGCCCAACCTGGCGGATCGTCCCGCCTTGTTCTCGACGTTCCTCATGTGGCTGCTGGCCGACCTGTACGCCCACCTCCCCGAGGCGGGCGACCTCGACAAGCCCAAGCTGGTGTTCTTCTTCGACGAAGCCCACCTCCTCTTCGATGGCGCCTCGAAGGCGTTCAACGACGCGATCGAGCAAACGGTGCGGCTCATCCGTTCCAAGGGGGTTGGGGTGTTCTTTGTGACGCAGACGCCCAAGGATCTCCCCGAGGACGTGCTCGCCCAACTCGGGTCGCGCGTCCAGCACCAACTCCGGGCGCACACCCCCAACGACGCGAAGGCGCTCAAGTCCACCGTCGCGACCTACCCGAAGGTCGACTACGACCTGGCGGAACGGCTCCAGCAACTCGGCATCGGCGAGGCGATCGTCACCGTCTTGAACCCGAAGGGTGCACCCACACCCGTGGCCTGGACGCGGATGCGCGCACCCGAGTCGTCCATGGATCCGCTCGATCCCGGGGCGATGGCCGGGGGAGTGGCCACCAGTTCGATGCAGGCCAAGTACGGCACCCCGGTGGATCGCGAGTCCGCCTACGAGATTCTCAACGCCAAGCTGCAAGCCGGGGCGGAAGCGGCGGCGGCCGAGCAGGCCGCGAAGGATCAGGCGAAGGCCGACGCGGAACAGGCGAAGGCAGCCGCCGCCCAGGCCAAGGCTGAGGCCGCCGCGCAACGCGAGGCCGACCGGGCGCAGCGCGAAGCTGAGCGCGCCCAACGTCCCCAGGGCCGGGCGTCGCGGGAGAAGTCGTTCATCGAGCAGATCACCGAGAACACGATGGTGCGCCAGATGGCCCGTTCGGCCGCCCGGGAGATCACCCGCTCCATCTTCGGCACGGGTCGGCGGCGTTGAGCACAGGGTCGGACGCCTCCGCGCACCCCGTCGGCGGCACACAGGGCGACCCGGCTCGCCTTCCGCGGCCGGCGCTGGCGCTGTTCGATCTGGACGGCACGCTGCTGCACGAAACCGAGTGGCTGCCCGGCGCTCGGACGGTGCTCGACCTGCTGACCGCGTCTGGTGTCCCGATCGCCTTCTGCTCGGGGCGGACCCTCGCCTCCTTGAAGGTGCTGGTGGAGGATCTGCCCGAGATCGGACACCTGGCGGGCAACGGCGGGACTCTGATCGAGGCCCGCGGGCCGCAGGGTTGGCGTCCGCTTGCCAGCCATGGGTTGGACGCCGACACGGTCGCCGCGACGCTGGACTGGACGCAGTCTCGCGGCCTGGAGACGTGGATGTTCACCCGCACCGAATGGATCGTGTCGCAGGAGTCCGAAACGGTCGTGTGGGACGCCTCGGTCACCGGGTCGCGCTACCGCGTGGGCGGCCTGGACGAGGTCACCGACGTGGTGAAAATGGCGGTCGTCCCGCACGACGACGCGCAGCGTGCCCTGGCCTATGAGCTGCCCATTTCCGGCGTCGAAGTCGCCCGGGCTCACCCGCGCATCCTCGATCTGGTGCCCACCAGCGCGCTGCGGTTCAAGGGTGCCGAGGCGATCGTGGCCGATCTGGGTGTCGCCTGGGCGGACGTGTGGGCGGCGGGCGATGGCCAAAACGACCTGGGCATGCTCGGCGCGACCGGGGTGTCGTTCCTGATGCCGCCCCTGCGCGTGGCGGACCTGAGCCCCGAGGGGCGTGGTGCGGGCGTCCGCGTCGAGGCCGATGACCTCAGCGTCGTGGTGGAGCACCTGGAGCGTGCGCTGGCGGCGTCTTAGGCGCCGCAAAAGAATTCACCTTCGGGGTGCCCCATGCCTCATTTTATGGGTATACAAGAGAGGGAATCTGTTCCACACTGAATGAGGAAGAGATTCATGACGCATGGTCATCTTCCGGCAGGCTGAGGCTCCTGGTGAGACGCGCGTCGCTCTGCTGGGCATGAGTGGTGAAGGCTTCACTGACGGCAATCTCGATGAGGAGTGAACATGGAAAAGGACTCTTTGTCCCGTTGGATCGTGTTGTTTCTCGTTGGGTGCCTCAGCATGGGGTTGGCTTTGTGGTGCCTCACGC
>RRZT011000421.1_pt1 | contig 19659 bp, 20 predicted proteins | sample 2165551 | NCBI WGS metagenome assembly RRZT01 (sample SAMN10456910, study PRJNA506462) | wastewater metagenome | biome: wastewater; feature: sludge; material: wastewater sludge; isolation source: wastewater sludge with Escherichia coli K12::gfp cells carrying plasmid... | place: USA: Moscow, Idaho... | reverse complement strand
TACACCGATTAATGTCTTTAAGTCTTCTGTCCCAATATCGATAAATAAAAATTTTTCCTTATCCATTATTACCTCTCAAAAACTATGATAACTATGTAATTCAACAAAATTAAATTTTTCCCTGTTAGTTTTTATTTTTTTATAAAAAAAAAGCAATCCTAAGATTGCTATTTTTCTAAGAAATATCTTCTGATAATCGCTAGATTTTGGAATATCCTTAACCCAAAAGCTAACATTGCTACATAATATAAATCTATTCCTAATCTATCGCCACTATAAACTAGTATTGCTGCCAACAGTGCATTGGTAAAAAATCCGCTAATGAAAACCGTATTATCAAATTTTTCTTCCGCTGCCGCTCTTAGTCCACCAAAAACCGAATCCAGTGATGCCAACAATGCTACTGATAAAAATTTTGCATACTCTTGCGGTAAGCTATAAGGAAACAAAATTCCTAATAAAATCCCGACGCCAAGTCCCATGATAGGTAAAAGCATTATTGACCACCTTCCTTAATCGGCTTCGAGTGCTCAAATCTAAATTGACTTTTATAAGCCGGCAATATAACATTATTTTCTGTTTTAATCGTAATTTGAATTCCCCAAAATTGTAATGTTTCTACCACTCCACCACGCATTTTTAAGGCATTTTCTAAAGTCTGCGAATCACCAATTGCTTTAATTTCATAAGGTGGTGAATAGCGTGTATTATTAACAGATAAGGTTGGACCAGCACATCTAATTTCAGATGTAGCTATTAATCTTTGTTCATTAATTGAAATTCCTTCAGCGCCAGCTGCTCTTAACTCATTTATTACCTTCAAAATATCGTCATCGTGAATTAAATATAAGTTTAGATTTTCACCGGTTTTCGATTGTTTTTTACTATCATCAATTACAATTGATATTCCCGGCCCTTGCATTGCTAAAACTCCGGCACCCATTTTTATATTTTCAATATCTTTCGATAACGCTTCTTGTTTATTAGTACTTTCTTTTAATTTCTTCACTTCATCTTGCAGACTATCACGTTCTTTTTCTGTTTGACTGAGACGTTGTGACAAATCTTCAACTCGCTGAAACGGAATTGTCGATCTTATATCCTGCGTAGTCTTAAACTGTACAGCCAACATAAAGCCCAATACTACACAAACAAAAGCGATTGCGGCTTGACCTTGCTTTATCGGGAGCATTAAACTTCCTCCTTATTTAAATTTCATAAATGGTGTTGCATAATTAAGATCAATATATTCAACTTTCATATTCTTTGAACTCAATTCTTGTAACAAAGTTTTTGTTAAGTTAGCTTTTTCTGCTAGACGCTCTTTATTACCTAATTTTATTTGAACCGAATTAGTAGTATAAGCTAAAAAATAATCTTGTTTGCTGATATTTACTTCTGAAAGTTTATTCAAAGTAGCTTCATCTAGCATTGCTAGATATTCTAACATGCTTTTAATATTGACGTCATTAACTATATCACCAATATATAAATTTTCCAATACCATTCCTGTAATAATTGGCAAATTAAATTTTTTCACATTTTTAACTGCTGTTAATATAACACCATTTTTATCAAGCTGCAAAAAGCCATAATCACAGGCAATATAGCAGATTGGTTTGCGTTCTTCAATATTTATCACAATTTCCGTAAACATTTTTCTTGTTACAGTGACTTTTTCAACCCGCAAATCACGCTTTAAGCGTTTCTCCGTCTCTGTTACATTTACATTTAAGACATTGTACGGTTTCGGAATTTGAGCAATATTAAAAAGCTCATCTTCTGTTAAAATATTATTGCCAGTTATTGTTACTGTGCCAATATGAAAACTCGGTAAAGTCAATAGATAAAAAATGCAAAAAGATATTATTAGCAGTAAGATAGCGTTGGTTGTAAATTTCCCCTTACTACTTCGCTGTGCCTTTTTATCTTCTTCCATTCATCTTCACCTCTTATTTTGAAAATTGCTTCAATTATTTTTTCAAGGCCATTAATAATATCTTTTCACATAAATCTTCAAAAGTAATTCCTGCTGATTTTGCAGCTTTCGGAACTAAACTCGTCGCTGTCATCCCCGGAATAGTGTTAACTTCCAAGACATAAGGGTTTTCTGCTTGATCCAACATAAAATCTACTCTAGCAACACCTTTACAACCTAATGCTTTAAAGGTGTTTTCTGCAATATTACTAACCTTATCAGCTACAGTTTGTGTTAATTGTGCTGGCACCAGATAATCTGTTGCACCTTTTGTATATTTTGATTGGTAATCATATTTGCCAGAGTGCGGAACAATCTCAATTATCGGTAAAACTGTAATATCTGCACTGCCCATAACTGCAACAGTTAATTCACGTCCCTTAATATATTGTTCAATTAGAATATTATTATCATATTTTTTGGCAATTTCAATCGCTGCACTCAACTCAATATCATTTTCAGCAATCGTAACGCCAATACTTGAGCCCTGCGCAACAGCTTTTACAACTACCGGCAAGCCAAATTCAGCTATAATATTTTCCTTCGTTGTTGAGTTGATCTCTTCTTTTTTAAACAATTTAGCCGGTGGCGTTGGAATTTCTTCCGCTTTAAAAATTTGCTTTGAAACTGCTTTATCCATTGCAATAGCACTGGCTAAGACACCGGAGCCGGTATAAGGAATATCCAATAATTCCAATGCTCCTTGCAAATAGCCATCTTCACCAAATTTGCCATGAATGGCGTTAAAAACAACTTCACCTTGGTGTTCCTTCAACTGTTCAAACAATCGTGGTGGATCAAGCTCCAATCCAATGGCATTATAACCTTTACTTTGTAAGGCCGCTAAAATAGCATTACCGGTATTAAGCGAAACCTCACGTTCTGAGGAAGGCCCACCCATAAGCACTATAATTTTTTTATTCATCATTTAAGACTCCTCCATAGAGAAATCATTATTTATTTAATGATTCCAATAATTCTTCTCCAGTTAAAAATATATCTCCAGCACCCATTGTTATAATTAAATCTCCATCCTTCGCAATATCAGCTAAGTACTGTGAAATATCACTACGTTGTTCAATATAAACAACCTCTTGTCCGATTTGTTCTTTTATTCTTTCCGCTAACAATTTTCCGGTAACTCCAGCTATTGGAGCTTCACCTGCAGAATATATTTCCGTTAAAATTAGAATGTCACTTTCTTTAAAACAGCTTACAAACTCTTCAAATAATAAATTAGTTCTAGAATAACGATGCGGTTGAAATGCACAAATCAAACGGTGCGGTTTTGTTTGTCTTGCCGCCACTAAAGTTGTTGCTATTTCTGTTGGGTGATGCGCATAATCATCGACCACCCAAATCCCCTTGGTTTTTCCTTTAGTCTGAAATCTTCTTTTTGCGCCATTAAAATAGTCAAACCCTTTTTGCATCGTTTCAAAGTCAATTCCCAATTTCAAACAAACTACAATTGCTGCTAAGGCATTAGCAACATTATGTTTTCCCGGAACATTTAACTTTATTGAACCAATTTTAGCATCATCTTTATAGACATCAAATAATGTATTAGCACCATCAGCTACTATATTTTTCGCCACATAATCAGCTTTAGAATTTAAAGCATAGCTAACATATTTCACTGCAATTTCTGGTGCTAAATTTTTCACATAATCATTATCAAAGCATAATACTGCTAACCCAGTATCTGTTGATAAATTTCCTAGAAATTTTTTAAAGGTCGCTAAGATATTTTCCATACTGCCATAATAATCCATGTGGTCGTTTTCAATATTAGTAACTATCGCAATTTCTGGCAAAAGTTTTAAAAATGAACCATCACTTTCATCTGCCTCCGCTACTAAATACTCACCATTACCAAGTTTAGCATTACTTTGTAAATAGTCAACTTCACCACCGATAATAGCCGTCGGATCAATTCCCGCAACATCTAGTAACACCGCTAACATTGAAGTCGTCGTTGTTTTCCCATGTGCCCCGGCTACCGCAATACCTTTTTCATTATTAAGTAACGTTGCCACAATATCAGAGCGGTGATAAACCGGAATATTATTATCAATAGCCGCTACCACTTCCGGATTATTTTTAGCAATAGCGGTCGAAACCACAATAGCATCAACACCATTAACATATTCAGCTTTATGCCCTTGATAAATGTCAGCACCCAACGCTTTTAATTTTTTAACAATTTCAGATTCACTAAGATCCGATCCTGAAACTTTATAACCTTGTTCTAATAATACTCGAGCAATAGCGCTCATTCCCGAGCCACCAATACCGACAAAATGAATTTTTTTTAATTCTGTTAACAAGAAAAACGCTCCTTTTTAGCTAGTTTAATAATTAAATCCGCTATCAATTGGCTTGAATTAGGCTTACCAATTTTAACACAGGCCTGTTTCATTACCAATAAACTCTCTTGATCGTTAAATAAACTTTCAATTATTCCAATAAGTTTTCCGGAAGTTACTTCCTTATCCTTAACAACAATTCCAGCACCACTATTTTCAATAACTTTTGCATTATATTCTTGGTGGTTTTCTGCTGCATAAGGATAAGGAATTAGTATCGCCGGTACTGCTCTTGCCATCAATTCTGCAATTCCTAATGCTCCGGCTCGGAAAATACCCAAATCAGCACTAGCTACGCCTAGTGGCATCTCATATAGATAAGGTTTTATTACAATATTATCAATTTCATCAATCTTTAAATCAATTTTCAGTTTATCAACTATTGTATTATAATCACCTTTACCAGTAATATGCAATAGTTGAATTTTTTTGTTATTGGCAAAATATTTATGTACACCCAACATTGCAAAATTAATACTTCTGGCACCTCTACTACCACCAGAAATAACTACCGTAAATTTATCTTCTTTTAAGCCTAACTCTTTAAGTGCTACAGCTTTCTGTGCTGTCATAATTTCATCGCGAATTGGATTTCCCGTAAAGAAAACCTTTTTAGCCGAAAAATACTGTTTCGCTTCTTGATACCCAACTGCAACTGCATCAACAAACTTACCCAATATTTTATTAGTAATACCAGGTATAACATTTTGTTCTTGAATAAGCGTTGGTACTTTCATTAATGCAGCCGCTAATAATACCGGACCACAAACATAGCCTCCGGTACCAACAACCACATCAGGCTTAAACTCTTTTATTATTTGATATGATTTAAAAATACTGTTAAAGGATTTTAGCATAATTTTAATGTTTTTAACAGTAAGAGCTCTTCTAAAACCTTGGACATCAATAGTTTTAAAAGCAATACCGGCTTTTGGTACAATATCACTTTCCATCCCACAATCAGTACCAATATACAAAAACTCACAGTCATGGACATTCTTTTTTATTTTATTAATCAAGGTTAACGCCGGATAGATATGACCGCCGGTTCCACCACCTGAAATAATTATTTTCATGCCAATCTCCCATATATTATCTCTTTAAATTTTTCACCAATTGTTTGAAAACTTTACCACGTTCTTCATAGTTCTTAAACATATCATAGCTAGAGCAAGCCGGCGACAATAACACCACTTGATTAATTTTAGCAATTTTGTGAGCATAAGCTACTGCATCTTCCATTGAAGTTGCAGTATAGATATTATCAATCTTATGTTTAAGAGCATTTTCTTTAAATCGAGCGGTAGCTTCGCCGATCAGAATTAAACAAACCGTTTTCTTTTTTATCTCTTGCATAAACTGCGTTAAATCTGTCATTTTATCATGCCCTCCAGCTAATAAAATAACACCACCTGCAAACGCCTCTAAGGCTTTGATTGCTGATTCAGGATTAGTCGCTTTAGAGTCATTATAATATTCAATACCATTAATAGTATCAACAAATTCAATCCGATGTTCTACACTTTTAAATTCTTTTAAGACCTTCGCTAAAACTTCTGCTTTCAACCCTAAAATAATGCCAAACGCACAGGCTGCCATTGCATTTTGAATATTATGCTCACCTTTTATCTGCAAGTCATCCTTATGGCAGATAATATTTTTTTCACCATCAAACAAACTTACAATTTGATGATTTTCTAAAAATATACCTTCCCTCAAAGTAGCCTTCGTACTAAAGAATAATACCTTCCCCTTGCTCTTAGCGGCAAGTTTCGCTACTTTGGTATCATCATAATTTAACACTAGAAAATCATTTTCATCTTGCTGTGCAAAAATTTTTTCTTTGGCCGCTTGATAATTTTCTAAGTTACCATGTCTATCAATATGGTCAGGCGTAATATTTAATATTGCTGCAATATGAGGTTTGAAATCGCAGACCCCTTCCAACTGAAAACTTGAAATCTCAGCAATTATTAAGTCATCAGCTTGTGCTAAAATAGCCTCGTTCGATAATGCCATCCCAATATTACCACCAACATGTACCTTTTTCCCGGTTTGTGTTAATAATGAACTTAGTAAAGTAGTGGTAGTAGTTTTACCATTAGTACCAGTAACTGCTAAAATTGGTGCCTGGGCTAACTGAAAAGCGACTTCGACTTCACTCAGTACAATAATACCTTTAGCTTTCGCTGCAAGCACTAACGGTGCATTAATAGAAATTCCCGGTGAAATTATCATATAATCTAAATCAGCTAAAATAGCTTCATCTTGTTCCCCAAAGTTTAAAGAAACACCACTATCAATTAATCCTGTTAAATCATGATTAACATCTTCAATTTTTTTACTATCACTTAAACAAACCTGTGCACCGATCTCTTGTAAAACTTTCGCTACGGAAATTCCACTAATACCGGCTCCTACTACCAATATTTTTTTATTTTTAAAAATCATCTTATAAGCCTCCTGCCGGACTGTTAAATAATATTATTAAAGCAACTAAACTACAAATTAAACCGGCTGACCAAAAAACAGTTACAACCTTAGTTTCATTCCAACCGCCAAGTTCAAAATGATGATGTAGTGGACTCATTCTGAAAACTCTTTTACCCCTTGTTTTATAAGAAGTTACCTGAATTATGACCGATAACGCTTCCATAACAAAAACCAGTCCCAAAATCGCTAGTAATATTATCGTTTTTGTTAAAATAGCTACTATTGCTAAAGCTCCACCGAGTGCTAATGAACCGGTGTCTCCCATAAAAACTTTAGCTGGGTAATAGTTGAACTTTAAAAAGGCTAAAGTTGCACCAAGAACAGCCGCACAAAAAATCGCTAAATCAAGTTGATTTAGATATAAGCAAATAATCATATAAGTTATCAATGCAATACTAGCAGTTCCCGCAGCTAACCCGTCTAGTCCATCCGTCAAGTTAACAGCATTAGTTGTCCCTACCAGCACAAAAAATAAGAGCGGATAATAAAAATAGCCCAATTCTAATTTATGATCTAAAAATGGAATCCATATATCAGTTCCCAATTGCAAATAATTGATACTAATATATGATAATGCCACTGCCATAAAAATCTGACCTAATAATTTTTCTTTAGCTTTAAGCCCTAGTGATCTTTTTAAAACAACCTTAATAAAATCATCAATAAAGCCCAGTAAAGCATGTCCTAAGGTAATAAATAATGCCAATATAATTTCGATACTGAATTTAGCAAAAAATAACGTTGAGATAGTAAGCCCTAATAAAATAATAAGCCCACCCATAGTCGGTGTTCCTGCTTTTACGTAATGACTTTCCGGACCTTCTTCTCTAATACTTTGTCCAAATTTCATTTTTCTTAGTATCGGTATTAACTTCGGTGCACACAAAAAAGCAACGACTGCTGAAAGCAACGCCGCATACAATAAACTATCCATTTAAATCCTCCTGTTAAAACAATCCCTCTAACGTTTTTTCCATTTTCATCCCACGAGAACCCTTAATTAACACAGTATCACCAGCTTTTAGGTTTTTTCGTAAAATATTTTTAATATCTTCATGATCAACAGCTTCATATACATTTATGATACCGTTATTTTTGGCTTGCACCGCAATATTTTTGGCAGCTTCGCCTAAAGTTATTACAAGCTCAACTTTATTTTTAGCTAAAATATCGCCAATCTTCAGATGAGCATCTTTAGAGATATCACCTAATTCTAACATATCACCTAATACTGCTACTTTACGATTTGGTGCAATTTTACTTAGCGATTCAATGGCCGCATTCATCGACATGGGGCTGGCATTATAAGCATCATTGATAAACGTATAGTCTTTCAGTTTCATAACCGCCAATCTCATTGCACTAAGTGACAATTGATTTAAGCCCTTTTGAAGTTCTTGTGACTCAAGCTTCATTCTATGCCCTAACGCGATGGCCGCCAAACTATTATATAAGTTGTGTTTGCCTACTAATGGCACTCTGCAACAATATTTTTGATTTTGATAAGTATAGTTAAATTTTGTCTCTGTCTGATAGTATTCAATATCCGTAGCCTTAACATCAGCTTCATTATCAATGCCAAAGTAGATAACCTCTGCCAATGTTTTTTCTGCCATTTTTTTCACATTTTCATCGTCAGAATTCAAAATTACCAAGCCCTCTGCCGGTATAGCTTGAACCAACTCACTTTTTGCTTTGGCAATATTATCAATATTACCTAACAGCTCCATATGAGTTTCACCAACATTAGTTACAATAGCAATATTAGGTTTTGCAATTTGTGTTAATTCTTTAATATGACCAAGTCCACGCATTCCCATTTCAACAACTGCCACCTCATGTTGTGGTTGCAGTTGTAATAATGTTAAGGGCAGTCCTATTTCATTATTAAAATTACCGGCAGTCTTGTGAACATTATACTTAGCACTGAGCACTGCCGCTGCCAAATCTTTAGTAGTAGTCTTACCATTAGAACCGGTTATCGCAACTATCGGAATGTCAAATTTTTCACGATAACATCGAGCTATTTGTTGATAAGCCTTCAATGGATTAGCTACCGTAATAACTGTTATATTATCAGCTAAGTCATATTTAAAATCTTTACTGATAACAAGACCAGTAGCCCCTTTTTCTATTGCCAGTGTTATAAAATTATGACCATCAAAATTTTCGCCACTTAAGGCAATGAAAATTTCTCCGGCAACAATTTTTCTAGTATCAGTATTTACTCCGGAGAACTCAGTATAAACTTTTTTTAAAACAGCACCATCAGTAGCACTAATAATCTCATTAAGCTTAAATGTTGACATTATTAATCTCCCTCAATAATTCACCAGCAGTTTCACGATCATCAAAATGAATCGTTTCATTTTTTAATATTTGATAATTTTCATGACCTTTACCGGCAATAATTACAATATCATCTTTTTGTGCAAGCTTAATAGCTTTTTTTATCGCCTCATACCGTTCAGTGATTTTTTCATAGCTTTTAGCACCAAGAACCGGTAATATCCCTGCTTCAATTTCACTCAGAATAAATTCCGGATCTTCCGTTCTTGGATTATCAGAAGTAGCAATAACAATGTCTGATAATTCTGTTGCTATTTTCCCCATAATCGGTCGTTTAGTTCTATCACGATCTCCACCACAACCAAACACCGTTATAATTCTCTGGGTTGTTATTTCTCTAGCAGTTTTTAATATATTTTCCAAACCATCCGGTGTATGTGCATAGTCAACAATAACACTGAAATCTTGTCCTTCATCCACTAATTCAAATCTACCGGCAACGCAATTTGCTTCCTCCAGTGCTTCTTTTATTACCATAGCCTCAACTTTTTCTGCTAATGCTATACCAACCGCCGCTAATACATTGTAAACATTAAAAATTCCGGTAATTTTTAATGTTAAATTTATGTTTGTGAGCCCCTTTATCTCAAAGGAAGCACCTTTTGCTAAAACCTGAACATTTTCAGCTTTTAAAGAAGCAACATTGTTGATACCGTAAGTAATAATATTACAATCATCACTAGTCGCTGCTAGCATACTTATTCCAGCCTTATCATCAACATTAACAACCGCACTTTTACCACTCTTGACATTACTGTTATTATTTAACAACTTAAATAATTTTGCTTTTGCAGCAGTGTAGTTTTCAATTGTTTTATGAAAATCCAAATGATCTTGAGTTAAGTTAGTAAATGCCGCTACATCAATTTCACAGCAAATAATTCGCTCTAATTCTAAAGCGTGTGATGATATTTCCATAACAACATAGTCTATTTTTGCATCATACATTTTATATAAAATCTGTTGTAACTCAATAACATCAGGGGTAGTATTATTAATTGGCAAAATTTCATTTTCAATCATTATTTGAATCGTTCCAATAACTCCAACCTTATAGCCGGCCTTTTGTAAAATATTTTTAGTTAAATAACTGGTGGTAGTTTTCCCGTTTGTCCCAGTTATCCCGATGATTCTCATCTTTGTTCCCGGATAATCATAAAAATAAGGAACGATAATTTTGATTGTTTCCCGTACATCGCTAACAACTATTAAGGTTATGTGCGGTGGTACACTTATTTCTTTTTCCGCTAAAATAGTATTCGCACCTTTTTCAATTGCTTGTATTGCAAAATCATGTCCATCAACTTTTGCCCCGTTCATGCAAACAAATAATGTTCCCGCCACAACTTTTCGTGAATCTTGCTCTATCCCTGTTATTATTTTTTCACAATCACCAATTATTTTATAATCAGTTATTAATTCTAATATTTTTTTCAACTCTTTTGTCATAAGAGTTCCTCCCACTATATCAAAATATTTCTCTAAAAATAAATTATAGCACCAACTTAGCAACCTTTTCAATTAGAAAGACACAGTATTTAAACTTATCTTAAAAAGTTCTATCTTAAATTTAAAATAGCAGCCAATGGCTGCTATTTAGTTTATCTAAATTCCGCTACACAACTATTCTAGCTATTGGTATTAACAAAATATACATTTTGCGGTAAGGTCATTCCTAATTTCCCAACAGCAATAGTCTGAATTCTTTCCGGAGACTTTAGCTTAGCAATATCTAGTTTTAATCTTTCATTTTCTTGATCTAATTTATTAACTTGACCTTTGAGCTCTACCAATTCATAACCATTTCTTATCACCATTTCACTTCTCACCATAGTAAACATTGCAAAAAATAAAATAAGACCAACCATAATCAAACATTTACTACGAAGTTCAGTATTAATAGTTAAATTTTGTTTTATCTCAACCTTATTTACAACATTATCTTCATAATATAGCTCAAATTCTCTTTTTCTCTCAGCTAACATTTCTTAATCCTCCAAAGTTAGTTACAGTTTTTCTGCAACTCTTAATTTAGCACTCTTTGCTCTGGAATTTTCATTTAACTCTTTCTCTGTAGCTGCCATCGGTTTTCCTATAATCTTGACTTTAGGCTTTAAATTACACACACACATCGGTAATCTTGGAGGACAGATGCAACCTTTGCCCAAGCTTTGAAAAGTTTGTTTAGTAATTCTATCTTCCAAAGAATGAAAAGTTATAACACAAATACGCCCTTTTTTCGCTAATTTATCAACTGCTACTTTAAATGTATTTTCTAAAATGTTTAATTCATTATTAACTTCAATTCTGATTGCCTGAAAAGTTCTTTTAGCTGGATGACCGCCTTCTTTTCTGGCTGCTGCCGGAATAGCTTTTTTTATAATTTCTACTAACTCGCCGGTAGTTTCAATAGCCTTAACCTTACGCTCAGCTACTATAAACTTTGCAATTCGTTTTGCCCAACGCTCTTCTCCGTATTTTAGAATAAGAGTTGCTAAATTTTCTTCTTCATATTTATTTACAACTTCGTATGCTGATAAAGAATCATTAGGGTTCATCCTCATATCTATCCTAGCATCCTGCATATATGAAAATCCTCGTTCAGCTTTATCAAGCTGATGTGAAGATACTCCTAAATCAAATAAAAATCCGTCTACACTCTCAACTTTTAATTGATTTAAAACTTCCACTAAATTAGAAAAATTGCTATTGACAATATCAATTCTACATTTAGCACCTGCTAAGCGTTCTTTAGCAACGGAAATTGCCGTTGGATCTTGGTCAATACCGATAAACCAAGCTTTTTCGTTCAATCTTTCGATAACCCTTAACGCATGGCCACATCCCCCTAAAGTACAATCAACATAGACTCCTTCAGGCTTTGTAACCAAATTTTCTATTGTTTCTTCCATTAAAACACTTATATGATGAAAATCCACAAGTCAACCCTCTCATATGCCCAAATCAACCAGATTTTCGGCTATTTCTGCAACCATTGGTGCAACCTTATTATTATAATTATCCCACTCTACTTTACTCCAAATTTCAATTCTATTTGAAACCCCAATAATTATAACATCTTTATCTAGTTTAGCATAATCTCTTAACGATAGTGGTAATAAAATTCGGCCATTTCTATCAGGTTCTAATTCCGCCGCCCCTGCAAAGAAAAATCTTACAAACGCTCTGGCTTCAGCTTTCGCCATCGGTAATTGTTTCAATTTGGTTTCAAGGATCTGCCATTCAGCTTTAGGATAAATAAACAAACAATTGTCTAAGCCCTTTGTTATAATAAAGCTTTCTCCTAACTCATCCCGCAATTTAGCCGGTAGTATCAATCGTCCTTTAGGGTCAACTGTATGAAAATATTCACCCATTAACAAAATATCCACCACCAAACAAAATACATTTACCTTAAACCACTTCAAACCACTTTACTCCACTTTTTCTACTATTCTTGATAAAAAAATAAAATCCTTCCTAAAAATAGAAAGAATTTATTTTTTTAAAAATTATGGTCTTAAGTCCTAATTAAACCAAGTCGTTGCAAGGTTTTTGTGAAGTTTAGCCGAAAGAAAAAACTTCTAAAAGTTTTTTGCCCTTTAAAAATCGGAATTCTTTCTAAGGCAAAATAATTACTAGCTTCATCAATATCTCCATATTTTATGGTAAAGGCCGCTCGATAACCACAGCTCTCAACTATTTTAGCAATATTCAAAGTATAAGTACCGGTTGGATATGCAAAAAAAAGTTCTTGATGTCCTAATTGCTGCTCAATTTCTTCTGCTGATAATAAAAGTTCATTCTTTAGCTCAACATAACTTAGCTCTGTCAATGATTTATGATTAACCGTATGCGAGCCAAAAACAAAGCCATTAGCCTTCATTTCTTTTATCTCTTCCCAATTCATAAATCTAGGATCATTACCAATAAAGCCTGTCACAAGAAAAATCGTTGCGGTAAATCCATATTTTTTTAAAATTGGATAAGCATTAGTATAATTATCTAAATAACCATCATCAAAAGTAATCATAATCGGCTTCTCCGGTAACGGTGTACCATATTCCAATGCATTCATCATTTCACTAGGCGTTATAGTATTATAACCTTCTTTGGCAAGATATTTAATTTGCTCTTCAAACTCTTGTGGTGATATTGATAAAGCAATTTTTTGTTCATCAACTTTATGATAATTTAAAACAGGAATTGCTATATCATTAATAATTATTTCTTTTTTTTTCGAATCAATGACCTTCGGACTTGCTAGTAACAACGGTAGCAAACTTAAGATTATAACTATTGTAATTATTTTTTGCACTATTCTATCCATGCTGTTTTCCATTCTTTATTTTTTCTTTGAAAATAATAACCTATGAGAAAATGCCACAATTAAAAATAACATAATTCCTAACAAAAATACTTGTTCTATTCGCAGCCCATTGTTGCCCCCTAGATAATAAAATCCAAGAATAAATCTTCCTAATGCTGCCAATAGTAAACTAATGAAAAAAATCGCACCCTCAAATAAATATTTGTTATTTTTAGAAATATAGAAAATCAATCCTAATACAACCATCAGCCACAAAACTTGATATAAAGAAATTGGTTGAAAAAAATCATATTGTTCAAATCCTGGTGGTCTAAAGGCATATTCAATATAAACCGACAGGCGATTATCAGAAGGATTACCAATTACTTCTTGTGTGGCAAAATTAGCCAGTTGGTTACCTATTAAAATAAACATTAAACCGGGCGTCAAGATATCCGCCAACTCAAGATATTTTATTTTTTTCATTTTACAATAACAATATGTACTTATTAATACCCCTAACATTGCACCATATATCGAAAATCCACCATGCCACAAATACAATATATCCCAAAGGTCTTTTTTATACAACACAAAATTATTTAAGACAAATACTAATCGTCCTGTTACCAAACTCGTAAGTAGTGCTACTATGCACAAGTCTAACAGCGTTTCAAAGTTTATTCTTCCGTTATTATTTTTTATAGTTATCGCTATTCCTAATAATATGGCAATACTCATTATTAAGCCATACCAATAAACTGAAATATCATTAAAACTTCCTAAAATTATGCCCATTTTAACTCCTAGCTAAATTAAAGTTTAAAATTTTTTAGTAAAAAACCCCTGAATATGATAATATATTAATTGTAGCATTTAATATATTATGTCTAGGAGGAATTTTAATATGCTTATTACAAAAGAAATGGGTATTATTGATATTGTTCAAAAATATCCTCAAACTGTTGAAGTTTTTCGCAATGCCGGTATGGGTTGCTTAGGTTGCTCTGCTGCCCGTTATGAAAATCTTGAACAAGGCGCATCAGCACATGGGATTGATGTAGAAGCTTTATTAGTAGAATTAAATAAAGTTACTGAATAAACCAGCTATAAAATAGGTTGCACCGCAAGGTGCAACCTATTTTTTTATTTGCTTAATTTTTTTAACAAAGTTTCTACAGCTACAGCACAATTTTCAAGTTGCGAATTGATAATTTCGCCATCTTTTCTACTTTTAATTTCAATAGTATCTTCACTAACCGCTTTAGGTCCTATTGTTATTTTCACAGGATAGCCAATAAGATCGGCATCTTTAAATTTAACACCGGCTCTTTCATTACGATCATCCAAAACAACTTCCACGCCAGCTTTAGCTAAAGTTTCATACAATTGTTCAGAAATCTGCATTTGTTCAGCATCATTAGTATTAATTGGTACAATTACAACCTCATATGGCGCTATTGATACCGGCCAAATAATACCATTTTCATCATAGTTTTGTTCTATCGTCGCCGCCATAGTTCTGCTAACACCAATACCGTAACAGCCCATAACCATCGGCTTCGCTTTACCATTAAAATCCAGATAAGTAGCTTTTAAAGCTTCACTGTATTTCGTATGTAATTTAAAAACCTGTCCAACTTCAATCCCACGAGCTGTTTCTAATTTCGCTGTGCATTTCGGACAAGGATCACCTTGCTGAATCAGTCTGATATCACCTTGTAACAGCTTTGGAAAATCTCTACTTGGGTTAACATTTATAAAATGTTTTCCTTCTTGATTACCGCCACAAACTGCATTAAACATTTTCATAACTGTATTATCGGCAATTATTATTACGTTTTCTAAACCAATTGGTCCTAAATAGCCTGATATTAAATTATTAGCACCCAATAACTCTTCACTAGCCATTTCAATATTAATACAATCAACTATATTTTGAATTTTCACATCGTTAGCTTCATGATCACCGCGAATTAATGCTAATACTAACCCTTTTTCCGTTTGATATGCTACAGCTTTAATTAGCTTATCAGCCTTTATCTTTAAAAAATCTGTAACTTCCGCAATTGTCTTTTGGTTTGGAGTGTCTACCAAAGTTAAGGCTTGCATTTCTTCCGCTAACCCATCAAGTACCTTTAATTCAGCTTTTTCAACATTAGCTGCATAATCACATTGTTCACAGTAAACAATAGCTGCTTCCCCAGATTCAGCCATAACCATAAACTCATGCGTGCTGCTACCGCCAATTGCTCCACCATCGGCTTCAACAGCTCTAAAATCAAGCCCGCATCTTTGGAAAATCCGCGTATACGCATCATACATATTTTGATATGTTTGATCTAAGCCTTCTTCATCTTTATCAAAAGAGTATGCATCTTTCATAATAAATTCACGCCCACGCATTAAGCCAAATCTAGGTCTACGCTCATCGCGGAATTTATTTTGAATTTGGTATAAATTTAACGGTAACTGCCGATAAGATTTTAAGTCACTACGAACCAGTGTTGTAATCATTTCTTCATGAGTTGGTCCTAGACAAAATTTACGATCATGACGATCTGTTAGTCTAAACATTTCATCACCATAAACATCCCAGCGCCCAGTCTCTTGCCAAATTTCTGCTGGTTGCATAATAGGCATTAGCAATTCTTGGGCATCACTATTATCCATTTCTTCTCTAACAATAGTCTCTATCTTTTTTAAGGTTCTCCAGGCTAATGGTAAATAAGAATAAAATCCACCGGCTGCTTTTCTAATCATCCCGGCTCTAAGCATCAATTTGTGACTTATTACCTCAGCATCAGCCGGAACCTCTCTTAAGGTCGGGGCATATAATTTACTAGCTCTCATCTTTTAACTACTCCTCGTTTACTATTTTATTAATTTCTTTAAATAATTCCGCAACTAGTTGCTCCTCACTGACTGTCCGCACTATTTCACCATGTCTAAAGACTAAGCCTTGACCTTTGCCACCAGCAATTCCAACATCAGCACTTTTTGCTTCGCCAGGGCCATTTACCACGCACCCCATTACTGCAACTTTTATCGGTTTTTTAATATTAGCTAATAAGGTTTCAACCTCATTAGCTATTTTAGCCAAATCAATATTACAACGACCACAAGTTGGACAAGAAATCATCACCGGACCATATTCACGCAGATTCAAAGCTTTTAAAATTTCATTTGCTACTTTAACTTCTTCGACCGGGTCACCTGTCAAGGAAATCCTAAATGTATCGCCAATACCTTGGGCTAGCAACGCACCAATTCCTACTGCTGATTTAATAATCCCCGACTTAATTGTGCCGGCTTCTGTTATCCCTAAATGTAGCGGATAATTAACAGTATCGGCCATCAATTTGTAAGCAGCAATTGTTAATGGCACATCATGGGCTTTTAAAGATATTTTAATATTATCAAAATTATTTTCCTCTAAAATTCTGATATGTTCAAGAGCACTTTCCACCATTCCTTCAGCTGTAATACCACCATATTTTAGTAATATTTTTTGATCTAAAGACCCAGCATTAACGCCAATTCTAATCGGAACATTTCGTTCTTTAGCGGCAGTAACAACTGCTTTGACATATTCCTTTTTACCGATATTACCTGGATTGAGCCTTAAGCCATCCACTCCTGCTTCCAAAGCTTTTAGAGCTAAGCGATAATCGAAATGAATATCAGCAATAAGCGGAAGTGAGATTTGTTTTTTTATTGCTACCAGAGCCTCAGCATCCTCCATTTTTGGTACAGCCACTCTCACAATATCACAGCCCGCTTCTGCTAAGGCTGTTATTTGTTTTACGGTACTATTTATATCATAAGTTTTAGTATTAGTCATTGATTGAACAACAATCGGATTATTTCCCCCAATTTTTACCGAGCCAACATTAATAACTTTTGTATTTTTACGCATAACAACCTCTTATAAATTTTTAATATCATTGAATGTTGTAAATATCATTAGCGATATAATCAGTAAAAACCCCGCCATTTGGATATAGTAAATCGTCTTTTTGCTCAAAGGTTTTCTTCTAATACCTTCTACTAATAATGTTACAATATGTCCGCCATCTAAAGCTGGTAGTGGTAATAAATTTATTATTCCTAAATTTATGCTTAAAAAAGAAGCAAACTGCAATAATGGCACTAGTCCTAACTTAGCAACTTCTCCCGTCATTTTTGCAACACCAATCGGACCGGAGACATCAGCTGAAGCCTTCCCGGTAAACATTTGAAGTAACCCCTCTGTCATCGCTCCTATAATATAAGCGGTATGTTTAACCGCCATAGCAGCTGATTCAGGTACTCCAGGATAATATTTGTTTAAGCCTGCCGTAACACCAATGATTCCATGATTACTTTTGGAATCTAATTCTGGAATTAAACTAGCGTTATTCAGTTGTCCAGCACGTTCATATTCAACTTTTAAAATTTTTCCTGAACTAACTTGAATTACTTCCACAAAGTTTTTCCAAGATTTAATTTCTTCATTATTAATTTTCATGATTTTATCGCCAGGTTGTAGCCCCGCCATTGCTGCCGGTTTATCAGGCATAATATTACCTAATATCGGATCTGTAGAAGGCGTATCCACTCCAGCTGTCATAAAAATCATAAAGAAAAGGATAACCGGTAAAATAAAGTTCATCACCGACCCAGCACTAATCACAATTAACCTAGCCCAAATCGGCTTGTTACTATAACCTCTATCGCCAGCCTCTTCTTCAGGATCCATCCCTGCAATTTTATTATAACCACCAAGCGGAATGATTCTTAATGAGTAAGTAGTTTCACCATATTTATAACTAAATATTTTCGGTCCAAAGCCAATCGCAAATTCATCAACTCTCATCCCCACCAATTTAGCCGTTGTAAAATGACCTAGTTCATGAAACAAGACCAGCAGACCAAAAACAAATATCGTTGCAATTATCGTAATAATATTAATACCCCCTCTATTTATTTAAATTATCAATTATTTCTTCTGCACAAACTCTTGTTGAAGCATCAATTTGATATAAATCATCTAATTCATACTTTTCAAGAATATTATGTTTATCCATTGAAGCCTTAATAACCTTCGGAATATCTAAAAATGTAATTTTTCTGTTCAAGAAGGCATTGACAGCAACCTCATTGGCCGCATTAAATACGCACGGCATAGTTTTACCAGTACTACCGGCTTGATAAGCCAGCGCCAACGATTGAAACGTATCTATATCAGGTTGTTCAAAAGTCAACAGCTTACATTGAGTAAAACTAAATTTAGGAAAGTCAGCTTGTTCTCGCTGTGGATATGTCAAGGCATATTGAATTGGTAGCTTCATATCCGGTAAGCCCATTTGTGCAATAATAGCACCATCAACAAACTCCACCATTGAGTGAATGATACTCTGTGGATGTACCACAACTTCAATTTGCTTATATTCTACATCATATAACCACTTCGCTTCAATAACTTCCAACCCTTTATTAGCTAAAGTCGCTGAATCTACCGTTATTTTTTGCCCCATACTCCAATTAGGGTGTTTTAAGCACTGTTCTAACGTTACATTTTTTAGTTCTGCTACTGTCTTTCCCCGAAACGGTCCACCAGAAGCAGTTAAGATAATTTTTTCAATCTTTGATGATTCTTCACCTTGCAAACATTGAAAAATTGCGCTATGTTCACTATCTACGGGTAAAATTTTTACATTATTTTCTTTAGCTAAATTCATTACTAATTCGCCGGCAGCCACCAAAGTTTCTTTATTCGCTAAAGCAATATCTTTTTTAGCTTTAATCGCTGCAATCGTTGGCCTTAGTCCGGCAAACCCCACTAATGAAGTTACTACAATATCAGCCTTATCATACACTGCAGCTTGTATTAAACCTTCTTCGCCGGTTAAAATTTTTGTTGCCCCATTATATTTTTTCTTTAGCATATCACCGGCTACTTCATCAACAACTACTGCCAATTCCGGAGAATAACGATCAATTTGCTCTTCTAGTAATTTAATATTGCTATTAGCCACTAACGCTACAACAGTAAATTTATCTTTATTGCAACTTATCACTTCTAATGTTTGGCGCCCGATTGAACCGGTGCTACCAAGGATTGAAATATATTTCATTTAAATAACCTCTTTAATACAAGTTTATATATTGAAGATAATAAT
>RRZT012124224.1_pt1 | contig 19675 bp, 16 predicted proteins | sample 2165551 | NCBI WGS metagenome assembly RRZT01 (sample SAMN10456910, study PRJNA506462) | wastewater metagenome | biome: wastewater; feature: sludge; material: wastewater sludge; isolation source: wastewater sludge with Escherichia coli K12::gfp cells carrying plasmid... | place: USA: Moscow, Idaho... | reverse complement strand
GCGCGCCGACAAGTTCGGCCTGGCCCAGCTGCACCAGCTGCGCGGCCGGGTCGGACGCAGCCACCACCAGGCCTACGCCTACCTGCTCACCCCGCCGCGCCAGCAGATGACCGAGGACGCGCAGAAGCGCCTGGAGGCCATCGCCAACGCCCAGGACCTGGGCGCCGGCTTCGTCCTCGCCACCCACGACCTGGAGATCCGCGGCGCCGGCGAACTGCTCGGCGAAGGCCAGAGCGGGCAGATCCAGGCCGTCGGCTTCACCCTGTACATGGAAATGCTCGAGCGCGCGGTCAAGGCGATCCGCAAGGGCGAGCAGCCCAATCTGGAGCAGCCGCTGGGCGGCGGCCCGGAGATCAACCTGCGCCTGCCGGCGCTGATCCCCGACGACTACCTGCCCGACGTGCACGCGCGGCTGATCCTCTACAAGCGCATCGCCTCGGCCGAGGACGAGCGCGCGCTCAACGAGCTGCAGGTGGAAATGATCGACCGCTTCGGCCTGCTGCCGGAACCGGCGAAGCACCTGATGCGCCTGACCCTGCTCAAGCTCAAGGCCGAGCGCCTGGGCATCCGCAAGGTCGAGGCCGGCCCGCAAGGCGGACGCATCGAGTTCGCCGCCGACACCTGCGTCGATCCGCTGACCCTGATCCAGCTGATTCAGGGCCAGCCGGCCCGCTACAAGCTCGAAGGCGGCACCGCCTTCAAGTTTCAGGTGCCGATGGAACGTCCGGAACAGCGCTTCAACACCCTGGAGGCGCTGCTCGAGCGCCTGACCCCACCCGCCGCCTGAAGGATCCGCGCATGCCCACCACGCTTCGCCCCCTGTTGCTCGCGCTGCTGCTGATCGCCGTGCCGGGTTACGCCGAAACCCTCTACCAGGTCGAGCTGATCGTGTTCCGCCAGGCACCGCCGGTCGACGCCAGCCAGCCGGTACCCGAGGACTGGGCCGGCGCGGCACCGGCCATCGCCGCCGAGGCGCAACGCAGTCCGGCGCTGGAGGACACCGCCCGACAGCTGAACGAGACCCTCGGCTACCCGGTGCTGCTGCACCAGGCCTGGCAACAGGCGGCGGACGACCCGCCGCGCGCCGTGCGCTTCGCAGCGGGCACGCCGTGCGACCGCCACGCGCCGGTCGAAGGGCTGCTGAGCCTGCGCCAGGAGCGCCATCTGGAGCTGGAGCTGCACACCTGGGTCAACCGCTGCGACGCCGACGGCTTCCTCGTCGCCAGCGAGCGCCTGCAGCACAAGCGCCGCCTGATTCCCGGCCAGCTGACCTACCTAGACCACCCGAGCCTGGGCGCGCTGATCCGCGTGCGCCCGCGCTGACGCCGGACGACACGGGCACGAAAAAGGGGCGACAGATGCGCTCTGCCGCCCCTTTTCGGACGCACACGACCGGCCCGCTGCGGGCCGGCAGCCTCAGGCCTGCGCCAGAACCCGCTGCAGCACCGCCTTGACCTTGCCCATGCCGTCGGCCAGCGCCTGCTCGATCTCGGCCATGGTGATGATCCCGCTGGACTTGCCGGCCGCCGGATTGACCACCAGCGCCAGACAGGCGTAGGGCAACTCCAGCTCGCGGGCCAGCGCCGCCTCGGGCATGCCGGTCATGCCGACGATATCGGCGCCGTCGCGCTCCAGACGGGCGATCTCCGCCACGGTCTCCAAGCGCGGCCCCTGGGTCGCGGCGTAGACGCCGTGGCTGCTGAAGTCGCAACCCTCGGCACGCAGGGCGGCGATCAGTTGCTGGCGCAGGGCCTCGTCGTAGGGGTAGCTGAAATCGATGTGGGTGACGTGCTCCAGCTCGCCCTCGAAGAAGGTGGCGGCGCGGCCCCAGGTGTAATCGATCAGGTCGTGGGGCACGCAGAGGTGGCCGCTGCCCATGGCGCGGTGGATGCCGCCGACGGCGTTGACGGCGACGACGGCCTGGGCGCCGGCCTGCTTCAGCGCCCACAGGTTGGCGCGATAGTTGACCTGGTGCGGCGGGATGCGGTGCGGATGGCCATGGCGGGCGAGGAACAGCACCTCGCGACCGCCGAAGTCGCCGCGCAGGATGTCCGCCGAAGGCGCACCGTAGGGCGTGTCCACCGACACCGCCTCGCGGAGGCTCAGGCCCTCGAGCTGGGTCAGTCCGGTGCCGCCGATGATTGCTAGCACTGCCATGTCGTTCTCCTCAGTCGATCAGTCCGGCCGAGCGCAACGCGCCCAGCGCCTGGAGCCAGCGCGGCTGGCTCCGGTAGTCCTCGCCCGGCCAGCGCCGCGCGCGCATGCCGGCCAGCGCCGGCGCGGGGCGCACGCCCTGGCGCTGCAGGTAGCTCAGGGCCAGTTCGGCGGCGGCGCGATCGTTGCACACCAGCGCCATGTCGCAGCCGGCGGCCAGCGCCGCGGCGACCCGCGCATCGGCGGCACCGGCCACGTGGGCGCCGGCCATGCTCAGGTCGTCGCTGAAGATCGCCCCCCGGTAGCCCAGTTCGCCGCGCAGGATGTCCTGCAGCCAGCGCGGCGAGAAACCGGCCGGCTGCGCATCGACCTGCGGGTAGATCACATGGGCAGGCATGATGCCGTCGAGCCGCCCGGCCAGTTGCGCGAAGGGCTGCAGGTCGCAGGCGCGGATCGCCTCCAGGCTGCGCTCGTCGCGGGGAACCGCCACGTGGGAGTCGGCCTCCGGCCAGCCATGCCCGGGGAAATGCTTGCCGGTGGCGGCCATGCCCGCCGCGTGCAGGCCGTCGATGAAGGCCCCGGCCAGTTCGACGACACGCGCCGGCTCGCTGCCGAACGAGCGCGAGCCGATCACCGTACTGCGCCCATGATCGAGGTCGAGTACCGGAGCGAAGCTGAAATCGAGGCCGGCGGCCAGCACCTCGGTGGCCATCAGCCAGCCGCAGTGTCCGGCCAGCGCCGCGGCGTCGGGAGCGGCGGCCAGGGCCTGCATCGACGGCAGACGGACGAAGCCGTTGCGCAGACGCTGCACCCGGCCGCCCTCCTGGTCGACCGCCAGCAGCAGGTCGGGGCGCAGGGCGCGGATCGCCAGGCACAGCTCGCGCACCTGGCGCGGATCTTCGATGTTGCGGGCGAACAGGATCAGCCCGCCGACCTCGGGCTGGCGCAGGATCTGCCGATCCTCGGCGCTCAGCCAGGTGCCGGCGATATCCAGCATCAGGGAACCAGACATTCAGTCTCCTTGCGTGCAAGGCAGCGCCTGCCACTGCGGACAGGGCGCCTCGTCGATGAACACGGGACAACCGGCCGGCACCTGCTCGAACAGCGCCAGCAGGTCGGCGTTGCGCAGGCGGATGCAGCCGTGGGAGCGCGGCACGCCCATGGGTTCGCTTTCGGGCGTGCCGTGCAGGTAGATGTAGCGGCGGAAGGTGTCGACCGCGCCGAGGCGGTTGCGCCCCGGCTCGCAGCCGCTCAACCAGAGGATGCGGGTGAGGATCCAGTCGCGCTGCGGAAAGTGCGCCGCCAGTTCGGGGGTCCAGATCTCGCCGGTCCATCGCCGCCCGACCAGTACCGCCCCCGAGGGCAGTCCGGCGCCGATCTTCGCCCGTACCCGATGCCGGCCGCGCGGCGTGCAACCCGAACCCTGGCGCTCGCCGGGGCCGTTGAGGGCGGTCGACACCGCCAGGCGCAGGCGCAGGCGGCCGGCGACGAAGCCGTACAGGCACTGGTCGGCAATCGAGATATGCAGGGCGTCGAGCATGGCGCGGGGACTGGCGGGAATGGCCGGCTAGCTTAGCCGATCCGCCGCCCGCCGGCAGCTCAGTCGTGCGTGGTTGCAACCTTCTGGCCGCGCGGCAGACGTTGCGCGGCGATCAGCGCCGCATCGTGCAGGACGCTGTCGGCACGCAGGCCGGCGGCCATGAACGGCACCATCAGGCGCACTACCTGCTCGGTCGAGGTGTGCACACCGAAGTCGCTCTCGGCCATGCCGCGCAGCGCCTTGATCCCCGACATGCTGAACGCCGCGGCACCGAGCATGAAGTGCATGCGCCAGAACAGCTCCAGCGGCGGAATGTTCGGCGCCGCCTCGTGCATCAGCTGCCTGTAGCGACGGAACACAGCGCCGTACTGGTCCTCCAGATACTGACGCAGATTGCCCTGGCTCTGACTGAAGGCCAGGCCAAGCAGACGCATGAAGATCGACAGATCGCTGCCACCGCGGGGTTTGACGCCCAGCGCCTGGCTGACCAGCAGGTCGAGCAGTGCTTCCAGCGACGGCGCGGCCTGGCCGCTGCGCGCATCCAGCTCGCGTTCGAGGCTCTGGCAGAAGGGATCGAGAAAGCGGGCGAAGACCGCCTGGATCAGCGCAGTCTTGGAACCGAAGTGGTAGTTCACCGCCGCCAGATTGACCGCGGCCTTGCTGGTGATCAGGCGCAGCGAGGTCTCGGCGAAGCCCTTCTCGGCGAACAGCTGTTCGGCCGCATCGAGAATGCGCTCGACGGTTTCCGACTGAGCCATGGACACCCCACCTCTGACGAACATTCGTTTGAAACATACGTTTCAGCCGTTCGCCCTGTCAAGGGGGCCACGCCTGCCCCAGTCAGCACGACGCGCAACGCCCAGGCGGCGCGCAAAGAGGTTGCCACACCCCACCCCCTGTATATACTTCCAGCCTACAGACAGCAAACCGAGCACGGCTCATGCAGAAACTGACACCGCGCCAAGGCGAGATCCTCGCCTTCATCAAGCTCTGGCTGGACGAGCACGGCTACCCGCCGACCCGTGCCGAGATGGCCCAGCAGCTGGGCTTCCGCTCGCCGAATGCCGCCGAGGAGCACCTGCGCGCACTGGCCCGCAAGGGAGCGATCGAGATGATTCCCGGCGCCTCGCGCGGCATCCGCATCCCCGGCAGCGAGCCGGCACCGCGCGAGGACGAGCTGCCGATCATCGGCCGCGTCGCCGCCGGCGCGCCGATCCTCGCCGAGCAGCACATCGAGGACAGCTGCCGGATCAGTCCGGAGCTGTTCTCGCCGCGCGCCGATTTCCTGCTGCGCGTCCACGGGATGAGCATGAAGGACGCCGGCATCCTCGACGGCGACCTGCTCGCCGTGCATGCCTGCCGGGAGGCCAGCAACGGCCAGATCGTGGTGGCGCGGATCGGCGACGAGGTCACCGTCAAGCGCTTCCAGCGGCGCGGCAAGCGGGTGCAGCTGCTGGCGGAGAACCCGGACTTCGCACCGATCGTCGTCGATTTGGACAGCCCGGAACAGGATTTCGTCATTGAGGGCCTCAGCGTCGGCGTGATCCGCCGCTGACCCGTGGACAGACCCGGCGCAACAGCGCCGGGCGTTGCCTCAGTGCAGGACCCGCGCCTGCTCCTCGAACTCCGCCTCGTAGTCGCCGTCGACCATGCTGCCGGCCACTTCCACGCCGACATTGAACATCGCCTTGGCCACCTCGATGTGCTGGCCCTGCAGGAATGCCTTGGCCTCTTCGGAGAATTCGAGGGTCACCAGCGCCTCCTCGTCGTCGCCACGACGCAGGACGATACGGCCGTCAGACAGCTCCACGATTTCCAGAAAGGAGGTCGGCATTTAGGGGTGCTCCGCAGACAAAGGCCGGCATTGTAACAGCGCCCGGCCAGCGCGCCCTAGCCCGCCCGGCCCCTCACCACTCGCTCATGCCCTGGCGAAAACGCAGCGCCAGTGCGCGGATCTGCCGCTGCCAGTCGCCCAGCATCGCAAGGTCCGGCGCCGCCGGCTGCGCGCCGCCGACCTCGACCGCCACGATCACCGCCACGGACGGATCGACCTTGGCCTTGCGTGCCTCGCGCGGCGGCTCGAACAACTGGCGCCAGGCCGTCAGCAGCTCGGCCAGCCAGCTGTGGCGATCCTCGGCCAGCTCGACCAGCTCGGCCAGCTCGGGGCCGGGCGCGGCCTCCAGCACGGCCCGCTCCAGCAGTTCCTCGACCCGCCCGGCACCCGCCTGGGGCAGACGGTAATAGCCGGCGATCTCGTGGCACAGGCCGAGCAGCGCGCCGTACAGGTGAAACAGCGCGGTCTCGCGGGCGGCCTGGATCTGCGTCTGCGCATTGAGCGCCTGCGCCGCCTCGGCGGCCTGCCAGGCCTCCAGGGCCAGACCGGCGAAATAGAGTTTCTGGTTGGTGCGGGTATACAGCTCGTTGGCCATGACGGAATCCTCGACAGAGGGCCGAGTATACGCCGCCACCCCGCAGCGCCGCAGCGCCCGGAAACGACGAAGCCGGCCGGGCGTTCGCACGCCCAGGCCGGCTTCGTCGCTAGCGCCCGAGGAGGCTCAGCGCTTGTCTTCGACCTTCCACTGGCCGTCGACGTAGAAGGCGCGCCAGCCGCTGGGCTTGCCGTCCACCTCGCTCTGCACGTACTGCTCCTTGCTCTTGCGGCTGAAGCGGATCACCGCCGGGCGACCTTCGGGGTCCTGCACCGGGGCGTCGAGCAGGAAGTGGTACTTGGCATCCAGCTCCTCGCGGTGCGGGATCAGCTCGCTGACCAGCGGCGCACGGGTTTCGCGATTCTTGGGGAACTGGCTGGCCGCCAGGAACAGGCCGGAGGCGCCGTCGCGCAGTACGTACACGTCGTCGACCTTGGCGCAGCGCAGCTCGGGCATCTTGATCGGGTCGATCTTCGGCGGCGCCGCCTCGCCGCTCTTGAGCAGCTTGCGGGTGTTCTTGCAGGCGCTGTTGGTGCAGCCGAAGAACTTGCCGAAACGGCCGGTCTTGAGCTGCATCTCGCTGCCGCACTTGTCGCATTCCAGGCTCGGCCCCTCGTAGCCCTTGATCCGGTACTGGCCTTCCTCGACCTCGTAGCCCGAGCAGTCCGGGTTGTTGCCGCAGATGTGCAGCTTGCGGGTCTCGTCGAGCAGGTAGGCATCCATCGCCGTGCCGCACTTGGCACAGCGATGCTTGCCGCGCAGCACGCGGGACTCGGACTCGCCCTCGTCGTCGTCGGCGATCTCGTCGCCCGGCACCAGGTTCATGGTCGCCTTGCAGCGCTCCTTGGGCGGCAGCGCGTAGCCGGAGCAACCGAGGAACACACCGGTGGCGGCGGTACGGATCATCAGAGGCCGACCGCAGTCCTTGCAGTGAATGTCGGTCAGGGTCGGCAGGTTGGCACGCATGCCGCCCCCGCCGGCCTCGGCCACGTCGAGCTTCTTGCGGAAGTCGGCGTAGAACTCGTCGAGCAGGTGCTTCCACTGACGCTCGCCCTGGGCGACATCGTCGAGGTGCTCCTCCATGCCGGCGGTGAAGCCGTAGTCCATCAGGTTGGCGAAGCTCTCCGACAGCCGTTCGGTGACGATCTCGCCCATCTTCTCGGCATAGAAGCGCCGGTTGTGGACCGCCACGTAACCGCGCTCCTGGATGGTCGAGATGATCGCCGCGTAGGTCGACGGGCGGCCGATGCCGCGCTTCTCCAGCTCCTTGACCAGGCTGGCTTCGGAGAAGCGCGCCGGCGGCTTGGTGAAGTGCTGGGTCGGATCGAGGCGGAGCAGATCGAGCACGTCGCCTTCGCTCATCTCCGGCAGCACGTCGTCCTCGCCGGCCTTGCCCTGCGGCGGCTGCACGCGGGTGAAGCCGTCGAACTTGAGGATGCGACCCTTGGCACGCAGTTCGTAGTCGCCGGACTGCACGGTAACGCTGGTGGACAGGTACTGCGCCGGCGGCATCTGGCAGGCAACGAACTGGCGCCAGATGAGTTCGTAGAGGCGCTCGGCGTCGCGCTCCATGCCGGACAGCTGGGCCGGCTTGAGGTTGACGTCGGAGGGGCGGATCGCCTCGTGGGCCTCCTGGGCGCCTTCCTTGCTGCTATACAGGTTCGGCTTGGCCGGCAGGTACTGCGCGCCGAACTCGCCTTCGATGAAGCCACGGGCCATCTCGATGGCGTCGGCGGACAGGTTGGTCGAGTCGGTACGCATGTAGGTGATGTAGCCGGCCTCGTAGAGACGCTGGGCCATCATCATGGTCTTCTTCACCCCGAAGCCCAGGCGGGTGCTGGCCGCCTGCTGTAGGGTGGAGGTGATGAAGGGCGCGCCCGGCTTGGTCGAGGTCGGCTTGTCCTCGCGCTTGGCGACCCGGTAGGCCGAGGCCTTGAGCGCCGTCACCGCGGCCATCGCCTGGGCCTCGTCGAGCGGCTTGAAGGCTTCGCCGCGCTGGCGGATCACCTCGAAGCGCACCGTCTCACCCGGCAGGCTGGCCAGATCGGCGTGGACTTCCCAGTATTCTTCCGGCACGAAAGCGCGGATTTCCTTCTCGCGCTCGACCACCAGCTTGACCGCCACCGACTGCACGCGCCCGGCCGACAGGCCGCGGGCGATCTTCGCCCAGAGCAGCGGCGAGACCATGTAGCCGACCACGCGATCGAGGAAGCGCCGCGCCTGCTGGGCGTTGACCCGGTTGATATCCAGCTCGCCGGGCTGGGAGAAGGCCTCCTGGATGGCCTTCTTGGTGATCTCGTTGAACACCACGCGCTTGTAGCGGCTCTCGTCGCCGCCGATGGCCTCGCGCAGGTGCCAGGCGATGGCCTCCCCCTCGCGGTCCAAGTCGGTTGCGAGATAGATGGTGTCGGCATCCTTGGCCAGGCGGCGCAGCTCCTCGATGACCTTTTCCTTGCCGGGCAGGATCTCGTACTTGGCTTTCCAGTCGTGCTCGGGGTCCACGCCCATGCGCGCGAACAGCTGACGCTTGGCCTTTTCCTTCGGCGACAGCGCCGGCGCCTCGCTCGCCGCGGCCTTGCCGCGCTTGGCCGGCTCCTTGCTGGCCGAGCCGCTGGTGGGCAGGTCGCGGATATGGCCGATGCTCGACTTCACCACGTACTGGTTGCCCAGATACTTGTTGATCGTCTTGGCCTTGGCCGGCGATTCCACGATGACCAGTGATTTGCCCATGAATCGGAGAGTTCCTGAAAAGAGATCGAGATGAACGGCCAGGCCGTCGGCGCGAAATATGCAAGTGGGGATGGCGGCGCCTGGGTAAGGCCACGCTATATATAGTGGCCCGCGCGGCAAGGTCAAGCGCGGGGCGGCGCCCCTGTCGCGCCGTCGTGGCGAAATTCGACCGTCTCGGCGCGTACCAGGGCGAAGCGCGGCAGCAGTTCGCCCTCGACCTCCACGGTCTCGACGAACATGCTCAGCGGCCGCACCCACAGCCCGTATTCGCCATACAGCGCCTGGTAGAGCACCAGGGTTTCCTGCGTCTCGGAGTGCCGGGCCAGGCCCAGCACCCGGTATTCGTGGCCTTTGTAATGCCGGTAGAGTCCGGTTTGCAGCGTCATGTCGCACCTCGCAGAGCATCGCAGCGGAAACGCAAGGCCGGAGCACGGGCCCCGGCCTTTTTTCCCATCGGCGATTCAGACGCGCTCGAACACCGTCGCGATACCTTGGCCGAGGCCGATGCACATGGTGGCCAGCCCCAGGGTGGCGCCGCGCTGCTTCATCACGTTGAGCAGGGTGCCGGAAATCCGCGCCCCGGAGCAGCCGAACGGGTGGCCGAGGGCGATGGCGCCGCCGTGCAGGTTGACCTTGTCGTCCAGGCAGTCGAGCAGCTTGAGGTCCTTGAGTACCGGCAGGGCCTGGGCGGCGAAGGCCTCGTTGAGCTCCACGCAATCGATGTCGGCCATGCTCAGCCCGGCGCGCTCGAGCGCCTTGCGGGTCGCCGGCACCGGGCCGTAGCCCATGATCGACGGATCGACCCCGGCCACCGCCATGGCGCGCACCCGCGCCAGCGGCGTCAGGCCCAAGTCCATGGCGCGCTGGCCGCTGGTCACGATCATGCACGAGGCGCCGTCGGTGATCTGCGAGGAGGTGCCGGCGGTCACAGTGCCGTGCTTCGGATCGAAGACAGGCTTGAGCGCCGCCAGTCCTTCGAGGGTGGTTTCCGGACGGATGGTCTCGTCGTGGTCGAACAGGCGCAGGCGGCCGTGCTCGTCGTGGCCCTGCATGGGGATCAGCTCGTCCCTGAAACGTCCCTCGACGGTCGCCCGGTGCGCCAGCTGGTGGGAGCGCAGGCCGAAACGGTCCTGGGCCTCGCGGGAAATGCCGTGCATCTTGCCCAGCAGCTCGGCGGTCAGGCCCATCATCCCGGCGGCCTTGGCCACCTGCAGCGACAGCTGCGGGTTGGGATCGACGCCGTGGGCCATCGCCACATGGCCCATGTGCTCGACCCCGCCGACCACGAACAGCTCGCCGTTGCCGGTCTGGATCGCCTGGGCGGCGCTGTGCAGCGCGCTCATCGACGAGCCGCACAGCCGGCTGACGGTCTGCGCGCCGGCGCTGTGGGGTATCGGGGTGAGCAGCGCGGCCATCCGCGCGATGTTCCAGCCCTGCTCCAGGGTCTGGTTGACGCAACCCCAGATCACGTCCTCGACCTCGGCCGGATCGATCTGCGGGTTGCGCGCCAGCAGCGCGCTGATCAGTGCGGCGGACAGGCTGTCGGCGCGGGTGTGGCGATGCATGCCGCCCTTGGAACGGCCCATCGGCGTGCGACCGAAGTCGACGATGACCACATCTTTGGCGTTCAGAGTCATGGGATTCTCGCTCCAGTGCGTCAGGCTTGGCCGAAGAAGGTCCGGCCGCTGGCGGCCATCGCCCGCAGGCCGTCGGTCGGCGCATACAGCGCACCGAGGTCGGCATGCCGCTCGGCCAGGGCGACGAAGGCGGCGACGCCGAGGCTGTCGATGTAGCGCAACGCGCCGCCGCGGAACGGCGGGAAGCCGATGCCGTAGACCAGCCCCATATCCGCCTCGGCGGCGCTCTCGACGATGCCCTCCTCCAGGCAGCGCACGGTTTCCAGGCACAGCGGCAGCATCATGATGGCAACGATGTCCTCGTCGGACAGCTCGCGCGCCTCGCCCGCCAGCGGCGCCAGCAGCGCGGCGACCTCGGGATCGTCGAGCTTCCTCGGCTTGCCGCCCTTGTCGGCCTCGTAGCGATAGAAGCCCCGGCCGCTCTTCTGCCCCAGGTGGCCGGCCTCGAACAGCACGTCGATGGCGCCGCGCCCGTCCGCCCCCATGCGCTCGGGGTAGCCGGCGGCCATCACCGCGCGGGCATGGTGGGCGGTGTCGATGCCGACCACATCGAGCAGATAGGCCGGGCCCATCGGCCAGCCGAAGCGCTCCATCACCCGGTCGATACGCTGGAAGTCGACGCCACAGGCCACCAGGCGGGCGAAACCGGCGAAGTACGGGAACAGCACGCGGTTGACCAGGAAGCCCGGGCAGTCGTTGACCACGATGGGCGTCTTGCCCATCGCCCGCGCATAGGCCACGGTGGTGGCGATGGTCGCGGCGCTGCTGCGGCTGCCGCGAATCACCTCGACCAGCGGCATGCGGTGTACCGGGTTGAAGAAGTGCATGCCGCAGAAGTTCTCCGGGCGCTGCAGGGCCTGGGCCAGCAGATCGACCGAGATGGTCGAGGTGTTGGTGGTGAGGATGGCGTCCGCGCCGAGCCGGCCCTCCACCTCGGCGAGTACCGCCTGCTTGACCGTGGGATTCTCCACCACCGCCTCGATCACCAGGTCGACCTGGGCGAAGTCGCCGTAGGACAGGGTCGGGCGGATGCCGTTGAGCGCACCGGCCATCTGCAGCGGCGTCATGCGCCCCTTGTCGACGCGCTGGGCGAGCAGCTTGGCGGCCTCGCCCAGCCCGAGCTGGATGGCCTCCTCGCGGATGTCCTTGAGCAGGATCGGCGTGCCCTTGAGCGCCGACTGGTAGGCGATGCCGCCGCCCATGATGCCGGCGCCGAGCACGGCGGCGAGGCGCACCGGACGCGCCTGGCGCTCGTGGCCGCGGGCCTTGCGCTTGAGTTCCTGGTCGTTGAGGAACAGCCCGACCAGGCTGCGCGCCACCTCGCCGCGGGCCAGCTTGACGAAGCCCTGGGCCTCGATTTCCAGGGCCTTGTCGCGGCCGTGCATGGCGGCCTTCTGGATGCTGCGCACCGCTTCGAGCGGCGCCGGATAGTGCGGACCGGCCTGGGCGGCGACGTAGGCCTTGGCGCTTTCGAAGGCCATCATCTGCTCGATCTGGTTGAGCCTGAGCGGCGCCAGCTTCGGCCGGCGCCGCGCCAGGTGGTCCAGCTCGCCGGCGATGGCGCGCCGGCACAGGTCCAGCGCCGCCTCGCGCAATTGCCCGGCGGGCACCACGGCGTCGACCACGCCGACCTTCAGGGCGCTGACCGCGTCGTACTCCTTGCCGGTGCAGATCCACTCGATGGCGTTGTCCGCACCGATCAGCCGCGGCAGGCGCACGGTGCCGCCGAAGCCCGGATTGATGCCCAGCTTGACCTCCGGCAGGCCGACGCGAGCCTCCTCGGCCATGACCCGGAAGTCCGCCGCCAGGCACATTTCCAGGCCGCCGCCGAGGGCAATGCCGTTGATCGCCGCCACGCTCGGCAGCGGCAGGTCCTCGAAAGCGCTGAAGATCGCGCTGGCCGCCAGATTGCCGGCCAGCAGCTCGGCTTCCGGCCGGTCGAACGTGGCGAGGAATTCGCCGATGTCGGCGCCGACGATGAAACCGTCCTTGGCGCTGGTGACGATCACCCCGCGCAGCTGCGGCGGCGTGCCGAGCGCCGCCAGCGCCTCGCGCAGCTCGTTCAGGGTCAGGCGGTCGAACTTGTTGACCGACTCGCCGCAGCGGTCGAAACGCAGCTCGGCGATCCCCTCGTCGAGCCGCTGCACCGTGATGGCTTTGCCTTGGTACATCATCAGCTGATCTCCATGCCGTGAAAGCCCGCAACCATGACCGGCCAGCGGCGCAGGAGCCGCGCCTGCCACTGTTGAGGATAGTCGCCAGACGCGGCGGCAGCCCGTCGGGGCCGCGCACGAAAGGCGCCGAAGGCCGGCTTCGGGCAGGCGTTCGGGGCGTTTCGGGACACCTTCGAGCAATTCCCCCGGCCTGTCAATCGCGCCCCCGGCGGCCACCCGCGGGCCGTGGAGGACGCTACGGCCGGCCTGCGCCTGACCGGGATCATGGACAGCGCACGCCGGCGCGCGCAGCGCTTCAGCCGTGCGCCGCGGTGAGCCATACTGCTGACTATTCCACCGTGCCAAGGAGATTCCCCCATGACCTACCAACACCTGCTGGTCGCCGTCGACATGGCTGAAGACTGTCATATCGTGATCCAGCGCGCCGCCGACCTGGCCAAGAGCTGCCAGGCGCGCCTGTCGCTGGTCCATGTCGTCGAGCCCATGGCGATGGCCTTCGGCGGCGACGTGCCGATGGACCTGTCGATGCTGCAGCAGCAGCAGATCGACCAGGCCCGCGAGCGCATGGAGGCCTTCTCCACCCAGCACCCGGAACTGGGCAAGGAGAATTGCCACCTGGCCTTCGGCCAGCCGCGTCAGGAAATCCATCGCATGGCCAGCGAGCACGGCTGCGACCTGATCGTCACCGGCAGCCACGGCCGTCACGGCCTGGCCCTGCTGCTCGGCTCCACCTCCAATGACCTGCTGCATGCCGCGCCCTGCGATGTGCTGGCGGTGCATCTGAAAAAGCCCGAATAAGGGCCGCTGGCGCCACGCCGGCGCAGCGCATACGCAAAGGCCGCACCCAGGTGCGGCCTTTGCGTTGCATGACGAAGGTGCGGATCAGCCGTCCAGTTCGGCCCAGCGCTCCAGCAGCGCATCCAGCTCCTCCTGGATGGCCTCCAGGCGGGCCAGCGCCACGCGGGTTTCCTCGGCCGGACGCTGATAGAACTCCGGCGTGGCGGTTTCCTCCTGCAGCGCGGCCTGCTCGTTCTCCAGCGCCTCGATGCGCGCCGGCAGGGCGTCCAGCTCGCGCTGGTCCTTGTAGCTGAGCTTCTTGCGCGGTGCCGGCGCCGCTGCCACCGCAGCGACCGGCGCAGCGGCGACGGCGGCCGGCTTGTCCTCGCGGGCCGGCTTGTCGCCCTCGTCCTTGCCGACGCCGAGCAGGCGCGGCGAGCCACCCTGGCGCAGCCAGTCCTGGTAGCCGCCGACGAACTCGCTGACCCGGCCGTCGCCCTCGAACACCAGGGTGCTGGTCACCACGTTGTCGAGGAAGGCCCGGTCGTGGCTGACCATCAGCACGGTGCCGGTGAAGCCGAGCAGCACCTCTTCGAGCAGCTCGAGGGTTTCCACGTCGAGATCGTTGGTCGGCTCGTCCAGCACCAGCAGGTTGGCCGGCTTGCTGAACAGCTTGGCCAGCAGCAGGCGCGCGCGTTCGCCGCCGGATAGCGCCTTGACCGGCGAGCGCGCGCGCTGCGGGCTGAACAGGAAGTCGCCGAGGTAGCTCAGCACGTGGCGGTTCTGCCCGTCGATGCTGATGAACTCGCGGCCCTCGGCGATGTTGTCGATCGCCGTCTTCGCCGGCTCCAGCTGGGTGCGCAGCTGGTCGAAGTAGGCCACGTCCAGGCGGGTACCGACCTTGATGCTGCCGCGCGTCGGCTGCAGCTCGCCGAGCAGCAACTTGAGCAGGGTGGTCTTGCCGCTGCCGTTGGCGCCGAGCAGGCCGATGCGGTCGCCGCGCTGCAGGACCATGGAGAAGTCGCGGATCAGGGTTTCGCCGCCCGGATGGGCGTAGCTGACATGCTCGGCGACGATCACCTGCTTGCCGGACTTGTCCGCCGTTTCCAGCTGGAAGCTGGCCTTGCCCTGGCGCTCGCGCCGCTCGCGGCGCTCGTTGCGCATCTCCTTGAGCGCGCGTACCCGGCCTTCGTTGCGGGTACGCCGCGCCTTGATGCCCTGGCGGATCCACACCTCCTCCTGGGCCAGGCGCTTGTCGAACAGCGCATTGGCGGCCTCCTCGGCGGCCAGTTGCTGTTCCTTGTGCACCAGGAAGCTGGCGTAGTCGCCGTTCCAGTCGATCAGGTGGCCGCGATCCAGTTCGAGGATGCGCGTCGCCAGGCTCTGCAGGAAGGCGCGGTCGTGGGTGATGAACAGCACCGCGCCGTTGAAGCCGAGCAGCGCTTCTTCCAGCCAGGCGATGGCGCCGATGTCGAGGTGGTTGGTCGGCTCGTCGAGCAGCAGCAGATCCGGCTCGGCGACCAGCGCCTGGGCCAGCAGCACGCGGCGGCGCCAGCCGCCGGACAGCTCGGCGAGGGTCTTGTCGGCCGGCAGCTGCAGGCGGCTCAGGGTGTTTTCCACCAGCTGCTGCAGGCGCCAGCCGTCGCGCGCCTCCAGCGCCTGCTGGACGCGCGACAGCTCGGTCAGGTCGTCGTCGCCCTGGATGTGCTGGGACAGGTGGTGGTAGCGGGCGATCAGTTCGCCGACCTCGGCCAGGCCCTCGGCCACCACGTCGTACACCGTGCGCTCGTCGGCGCTCGGCAGCTCCTGGGGCAGCTCGCCGATCTTCAGCGTCGGCGCGCGCCAGATCTCGCCGTCGTCCGGGCGCTGGTCGCCCTTGACCAGCTTAAGCAGGCTGGACTTGCCGGTGCCGTTGCGGCCGATGATGCACACCCGCTCGCCGCGGGCGATCTGCCAGGAGACCTTGTCCAGCAGCGGCATGACGCCATAGGCGAGGGATACATCGGTGAACTTGAGCAGGGTCATCGCACAACGGCCTCCAGAAAATGCGGGCTGCATTCTACCGCCTCCGGCTCGCGGCGAGGGACAATGCTTCAATCCGTCCGGGGAGCAGGCTACTCTTGCCGCATACCCTGCGCCGCCACCTCACCCAGCCATCGGAACCGCCATGCGCCCCCGCCCGTTACTCCTGCTCGTCTGCCTGGCCAGCCTCTGCGGCCTGCACATGCAGCCTGCTGCCGCCATCTCCCTGCAGCAGCAGCGCGTCCTCTACGACGAGGCCAAGCGCGCGCTGGCCAAGAACGATCCGGCGCCCTACCTGCGCAACCGCCAGGCGCTGCAGAGCTACGTGCTGGAGCCCTACCTGGCCTACGACGAGCTGACCCTGCGCCTGAAGAACGCCAGCAACGCCGAGATCGAGACCTTCCTCGCCGAACACGGCGACCTGCCGCAGATCGGCTGGATGAAACTGCGCTGGCTGCGCTGGCTGGCCGAGCGCGGCGAATGGCAGACCTTCATTCGCCACTACGACCCGTCCCTCGAATTCACCGAACTGCACTGCCTGTTCGGCGAGTACCAGTTCCGCCACGGCCAGGCCGCCGACGGCGCGCAGACCGCGCAGCGCCTGTGGCTCTCCGGCAAGTCGCAGCCCAACACCTGCGACCGCCTGTTCGACCTGTGGCGCGCCCAGGGCGGACTGACCGCGGAAATGCGCTGGCAGCGCCTGAAGCTGGCCGCCGAGGCGCGCAACTACGGCCTGGCCAGCCACCTGCAGAAGACCCTGGGCAGCCAGGCCGCCCAAGGCCAGTTGCTGCTCGACGCGGCGCAGAAGCCCGAGCTGCTGCTGCAGCGCCAGCGCTTCGCCGGCAACGACCGCCACACCGCCGATGCGGTCGGCCTCGGCCTGCGCCGTCTGGCCCGGCAGAACCCCGAACAGGCGCTGGCCCTGCTGGAGGAATACAGCGCGCGCCTGCCGTTCTCCAGCGACGAGAAGGTGGCCATCGCCCGCGAGATCGGCCTGACCCTGGCGCGCCGCTTCGACGCCCGCGCCCTCCAGGTGATGAGCCAGTACGACCCCGAGCTGCGCGACAACACGGTCAGCGAATGGCGCGCGCGCCTGCTGCTGCGCCTCGGCCGCTGGGCAGACGCCCACCAGCTGACCCGGCAGATGCCCGGCGACCTGGCCGCCTCCAGCCGCTGGCGCTACTGGCAGGCGCGCAGCCTGCAGCTGGCCCAGCCCAACAGCAAGGACCCGATCCGCCTGTACCTGCCGGTGGCCGGCGAGCGCGATTTCTACGGCTTCCTCTCCGCCGACCGTATCGACGCCCCCTACCAGCTCAACCACCGCCCGCCGGCCATCGACCCCAAGTTGATGCAGAAGGTGCGCAACAGCGCCGGCATTCGTCGCGCGGTGGAGTTCCATACCCGCGGCCTGATCGCCGACGGGCGCCGCGAGTGGTATCACGCCAGTCGCCTGTTCGGCCGCGACGAGCTGCTCGCCCAGGCGCGCCTGGGCTACGAGATGGGCTGGTACTTCCCGGCGATCCGCTCGATCACCCAGGCGCAGTACTGGGACGACCTGGAAGTGCGCTTCCCGATGGCCCACCAGCACACCCTGACCCGCGAGGCGCGCAACCGCGGCCTGCATTCGAGCTGGGTATTCGCCATCACCCGCCAGGAAAGCGCCTTCATGGCCGATGCGCGCTCCCATGTGGGCGCCATGGGCCTGATGCAGCTGATGCCGGCCACCGCCAAGGAAACCGCGCGGCGCTTCGGCATCCCGCTGCGCTCGCCGCAGCAGGCCTACACCCCGGAGGTCAACATCCAGCTCGGCGCCGCCTACCTCAGCCAGGTCTACAACCAGTTCTCCGGCAACCGCATCCTCGCCTCGGCCGCCTACAACGCCGGCCCCGGCCGGGTGCGCCAGTGGCTGCGCGGCAACGAGCAGATGCCCTTCGACATCTGGATCGAAACCATCCCCTTCGACGAGACCCGCCAGTACGTGCAGAACGTGCTGTCCTACTCGGTGATCTACGGCGAGAAGCTCGGCGCGCCGCAGAAGCTGATCGAGTGGCACGAACGCGAGCTGGGACCGCAGTGATCCGCCGGCGCGGCCGGCCGGGGCAAGCGGACCGGCCGTGCCGCGCCCAACGCCCCTGAACCACACGCATCATCCGCGCCGCGCCCCGCCAGCGGGGAGCCCCCAGCGGCGCTGCCGTCCAGACGAGGCCCCCATGCACGCACTGCCCTCCCCCAGCCACCTCGGCGCCGGCCTGGTCGCCGTGCTGGTCGGCTTCACCAGCTCGGCGGCGATCATCTTCCAGGCCGCGGCCGCCGCCGGAGCCGACACCGCGCAGGCCAGTTCCTGGCTGTGGGCGCTGTGCCTGGGCTGCGGACTGACCAGCATCGGCCTGTCGCTGTACTACCGCGCGCCGCTGCTCACCGCCTGGTCGACGCCCGGCGCCGCGCTGCTGGCCGGCAGCCTGGGCAGCTTCAGCATGGCCGAGGCAGTCGGCGCCTTCCTGTTCAGCGCCGCGCTGATCACCCTGAGCGGCGTGACCGGGCTGTTCGCGCGCCTCATGCAGCGCATCCCCCAGGCCCTGGCCGCCGCCATGCTGGCCGGGGTGCTGCTGCGCTTCGGCCTCGACCTGTTCGTCGCCGGCGGCAACCAGCCGCTGCTGGTCGGCAGCCTGTTCGCCGCCTACCTGCTGAGCAAGCGCCTGTTGCCGCGCTACGCCATCCTCGTCGTCCTGCTGCTGGGCATCCTGCTGGCCGGCTGGCTGGATCTGCTGCAGCTGCAGCGCATCGAACTGTCCCTGGCCCGCCCGCAGTTCATCGCGCCGGCGTTTTCCTGGGCGGCGCTGATCGGCGTGGGCATTCCGCTGTTCGTGGTCACCATGGCCTCGCAGAACCTGCCCGGCGTGGCGGTGCTGCGCGGCGCCGGCTACCTGCAGGTGCCGGTCTCGCCGCTGATCGGCTGGACCGGGCTGGCCAGCCTGCTGCTCGCCCCGTTCGGCGGCTTCGCCATCAACCTGGCGGCGATCACCGCGGCGATCTGCGCCGGCCCCGAGGCCGGCCCGGAGCCACAGCGGCGCTACTGGGCGGCGGTCTGCGCCGGGGGCTGCTATCTGCTGATCGGCCTGTGCGGCGCCGGCGTGGCCAGCCTGTTCGCCGCCTTTCCCGAGGCGCTGGTGCTGGCCATCGCCGGCCTCGCCCTGCTGGTCACCCTGAGCAACAGCCTGGCCGGCGCCCTGCAGGACGTATCCCAGCGCGAACCGGCGCTGATCACCTTCCTGGTCACCGCCTCGGGGGTGAGCCTGCTGGGCGTCGGCGCGGCGTTCTGGGGGCTGGTCGCCGGCGCCCTGGCCAGCGCGGTGCTGAATGGCCGGCTGAACCGTAGGGTGGGTTAGGCCAAGGGCCGTAACCCGCCGATCGGGCCAGGTGCGACCTGACGGTCACGGTGGCGGGTTACGCCGCGGCGCGGCTAACCCACCCTGCCCGGCTCCACGCCGGGCACCGGGACAGGGGGCGCCGAGCGTCCCGCTGGACGCCCCCTCGCGGGAGCGTGCCTCTACAACGCCAGCAACCGCTCGCGCAGCTTCTGGATCTCGTCGCGCAGCTGCGCGGCGGCCTCGAACTCCAGGTCGCGGGCCAGCTCGAACATCTTCTCTTCCAGCTGGCGGATGCGTTTGGTGATCTCGCTGGGCGAGTTGAGCTGCGCCTCGTAGCGCGCGTTCTCCTCCGCTGCCTTGGCCGCCGCGCCGCGCTTGCGGCTGCGCGAGCCGGGCACCACGGCGCCTTCGAGGATGTCCTGCACGTCCTTCTTGACGCCCTGCGGGACGATGCCGTGCTGCTCGTTGAAGGCGATCTGCTTGGCGCGGCGCCGTTCGGTCTCGTCGATGGCGCGCTGCATCGAGCCGGTCATCTGGTCGGCGTAGAGGATCGCCCGGCCCTTGAGGTTGCGCGCGGCGCGGCCGATGGTCTGGATCAGCGAGCGCTCGCTGCGCAGGAAGCCTTCCTTGTCGGCGTCGAGGATCGCCACCAGCGCCACCTCGGGCATGTCCAGCCCCTCGCGCAGCAGGTTGATGCCGACCAGCACGTCGAAGGCGCCGCTGCGCAGGTCGCGGATGATCTCCACGCGCTCGACGGTGTCGATGTCCGAGTGCAGGTAGCGCACCCGCACGTCGTGGTCGCCCAGGTAGTCGGTGAGGTCCTCGGCCATGCGCTTGGTCAGGG
>RRZT011776518.1_pt1 | contig 19677 bp, 14 predicted proteins | sample 2165551 | NCBI WGS metagenome assembly RRZT01 (sample SAMN10456910, study PRJNA506462) | wastewater metagenome | biome: wastewater; feature: sludge; material: wastewater sludge; isolation source: wastewater sludge with Escherichia coli K12::gfp cells carrying plasmid... | place: USA: Moscow, Idaho... | reverse complement strand
TAGTGGGAAATGGCAAAAGTTAAATGACCAAACCCCCTCTAAATCTCCCCCTTTGGCTAAAGAGGGAGACTTCTTAGCCCATCTCTTTAGATAAAGAGAGGGGTTGGGGTGAGTTTGAGTTCTTGACTTTTCTTAAGTTGATGACATTGGTATCCCCTTCACCCCTAATAAATACAATTAGAAATTAGGAGTTAGTAATTAAGAGATTTAACCACGAGATTTACACGAGATTGTCAGAGATAAAATCAGCATAACTTTGTGTTTATTTAGTGGCTATGGAAAACAGATAGCAAATACTGATAATTAAATATTCAACAATAATGAGGAGATGATACTAATTAGAAAAATAAAAAAATATCTTTTATATGTGTTATTGCTTATATTTTTTCTTTCTTGTGGAAACCAAGAAAGTAAACAATATGAAGAAGTAAAAGAAAAAGCCTTGATTTATTTAAGGGAAGGGTATAACGAAGATTTTATTATTAAGGATATAAGGTATATCGAGCCTTCCAGAGTTTACGAGATGATGGTAGTCCCAAAAGATGATGAAGATTCCGAGTTTTATGTAAAAACAGGTGGAGCAAATTATGGGGATAACTTTGTAGATGACTATAGAATTATTAAAAGAGCTCGAGAGGCACGGATTTTCTATAAAGAGAACATCGCTCCTTTGTTTAGAGATGTAAAAACAAGATTTGCTGGAAATTATTATCCTACAGAAGATGAATACCCAGAACACTGGAGTTTTAAGGAGTTTTGGGAAAAAACTCCAGATAAAATAGTACCACTTATATATATGTATATATTTCAAGATGTATTTGATGACGAAGTAAAAAAGAAAAGATTTTTAGAGGATGTTTTTAAACTGGTTACTTTTCTAAAAAATCAAGGAGTGAAAGAAGCACGCATACAGATTGCATGTTTTGATGAAGAATTTTTTAAAGATAAGGATATAGACCATATATTAAAAATAAGTGATTACTTTCATAAAGGAACTGGAGAGTTTGACACTATGGAGTATAGTTTTAAACAAAAATATATGCTCATGATTGAAAACAGAGAATTTGAAGGAATAGAAACTATAGAAGATTTAGAAAAAGAGTATTATAAAACTATATACTAAATAAGGGGGAATAATGTCAACAATAAAAGACCAAGAACTAATGATTTTGTCAGAGCTTGTCTATGTAAAGCAATGGAAAAATTAAAAGAGAAAGGGATGTAGTTCTCAGCCATAATAAAGGATAATTAGAAATTAGTAGTTAGTAATTAGTAATGACAGGGCTTATCAACTATCAATTATAAATTACCAATTGGATTATATGCCAAAGGCTATAAGGGGTTAAGCGTCCAACGCTTAAGAGGAGGATTTATGTTCAATTTAAAATCAAATTTTGTGCCAACAGGTGACCAACCTGAGGCGATTAAAAAACTTTCAGAAGGAATTTTGGAAGGGGAGAAAAACCAAATACTTTTGGGAGTAACAGGTTCGGGGAAAACCTTTACTATAGCTAATGTAATAAAAGAAACTGGAAGACCAGCCCTTATTATGGCTCCAAATAAAACTCTTGCAGCACAACTTTATGGAGAATATAAGAAATTTTTTCCAGAAAATGCAGTAGAATATTTCGTATCCTATTATGATTATTATCAACCAGAGGCTTATATACCAACAACAGATACCTATATAGAAAAAGATTCATCTATAAATGATGAAATAGATAAATTACGTCATGCGGCAACAGCTGCTCTTATGACAAGAAATGATGTTATTATAGTTGCTTCTGTTTCGGCTATTTATGGTTTGGGGTCTCCAGATGTTTATAGAAAGACTACTTTGAATGTTGATTTGAAAACAGGTATAGACCGTATGGAAATGATGAGAAAACTTATTTCTATTAGATATGAAAGAAACGATATAGAGTTTGAACGTGGAAAATTCAGGGTTAAGGGAGATATTATAGATATTTTTCCTTCATATATGGAAACAGCCTATAGATTTGAGTATTTTGGAGACGACTTGGAAGAAATATCAGAGATAAACCCTTTAACTGGACAAAAACTAAGAAGAAATATAGAAAGATTAAGTTTACTTCCTGCAAGTCATTATATTGCAGAAGAAGATGATATAGAAACTATATGTGAAAATATAAAAAAAGAAATGGAAGAACAAGTAGAGGTATTTACTAGGAAAAACTTACTTCTTGAAGCTCAAAGAATTAAACAAAGAACTGAATATGATTTGGAAATGATTAAAGAAATTGGTTATTGCAAAGGGATTGAAAATTATAGTAGATACCTTACAGGAAAACCAGCAGGGGAAAGTCCTTTTACTTTGCTTGATTATTTTCCAAAAGATTACCTTACTTTTATAGATGAATCACATATTACTGTATCGCAAATTGGTGGTATGTATAACGGAGACAGAAGCAGAAAAACTACCCTTGTGGAAAATGGTTTTAGACTCCCTTCGGCTCTTGATAATAGACCATTAAGATTTGATGAGTTTTTGGATAAATCTAATCAGCTTGTTTATGTTTCAGCAACTCCGGGAGATTATGAAGTAGAAAGAGCAGCTACAAATATAGCAGAACAGCTTGTAAGACCTACAGGAATCGTTGAGCCAGAAATTTATATAAAACCTACAGATAATCAAGTAGATGATTTATTAGAGGAAATTAGAAAAAGAGTTGAAATTGGGGAAAGAGTTTTGGTTACAGCTCTTACTAAAAAAATGTCTGAGGAATTGACAGATTATTATTTGGATTTTGGAATTAGAGTAAAATATATGCATAGTGATATTGATACTTTAGAAAGAACAGAAATAATTCGTGGACTTCGTAAGGGAGAATTTGATGTTTTGGTAGGGATAAACCTTTTGAGAGAGGGGCTTGATATACCAGAAGTTTCTTTAGTTGCTATACTAGAAGCTGACAAAGAAGGATTCCTGAGAAGTAGACGTTCACTTATACAAACTATGGGAAGGGCAGCTAGAAATATTAACGGTCAGGTTATTTTATATGCAAATAATATGACAAAATCTATGAAAGAAGCCATTTCGGAAGTTAAACGTAGAAAAGAAAAACAACTTCAATATAATATAGATAATGGAATTGACCCTAAAAATATAGTTAGGGAAATTTCAGAAGAAGTTCTGAACTTTGATTATGGGCTTGACCTTGAAGAAAAAGAAAGGCATCTTAAAAAGATTTATAAAAGCAAAGAAGAAATTGAAAAAGAAATCAAATCCCTTGAGAAAGAAATTAAAAAATTATCTAAAGAACTTGATTTTGAAAAAGCCATTGAAAAACGTGATGAGATGAAAAGGCTTAAAAATATACTGTTAGAAGTTTAGAAAGTGTAATTGGTAATTAGTAGTTAGAACTTTGGTGAAACAAAACAGATTCAATCTGGCAATTACTTGTGGTTGACCAGATTGAATCAATAAGAGTTCTTAAGTTGATTGTTTTAATTCTCCTTTCCCAAATAAAAAATGTTCAATTTCAAAATTTTATGTTGACAATCGGAAAGTAAAGTTGTATTATAAGTACAAAGTTAAACGTTTAAATAAGAGGTGAAAATTTGAAAAATATAACAATTAAAGATATAGCAAAAGAAGCGGGAGTTTCCACTGCTGCAATATCCTATTATTTAAACGGCAAAAAAAAACTAAAGGAAGAAACTGAAATCAAAATAGAAGCAGTAATAGAGAAACTTGGTTATCATCCAAACTTTGCTGCAAAGGCTCTTGCCACCAACAAATCAAAACTTATCGGCTTTGTATTAGCTAGTGGCTCTCTTGAGGACAACCCTTTTTATTCTACTTTACTTGCAGGAATGAATGCAGGAATTAAAGAATATCCTGAATATGATTTACTAATTGCCGGAAGTTTTGTAGAAGAAAATTTTGAAAAGGCTGTTATAAACTGGATAAAAAAACGTGGCCTTGATGCAGTAGTATTTATGGGGCTAAACGATAAAAAAATTATTGAATCATTGAATAACTTAGAAATACCAATATCCCTAATAGACCAAAATAATTATGACTTGGAAAATTTATATAGCATAACGATTGATGATGAACTGGGCGGATATTTAGGAACAAAACACCTTCTTAGCAGAGGTTATAAAAATATTGCTTTTATTGGAGAAGGATTAATTGGAGAAGTCACTAAAAAAAGATATCTTGGATATAAAAAAGCATTGACTGAAGTGGGAATAGAAATAAAAGAAGAAAATCTGTACAAAACAGAAATTTCCTATGAAGGCGGAATAAATATAGGTCGAGAACTTATGAACAGAAAAAACATTGATGCTATATTTGCCATAGCTGATATAGTTGCTATAGGGATTATGAGGTCGTATCTTTTATCGGGCTTTTATATTCCAAAAGATGTGGGACTTATAGGTTTTGATAACCTCAAGACAAGCAGTTATCTAACGCCTACTCTTACAACTATTGACCAGAATGTATTTATGAAGGGGAAAAAAGCAGTAGAGATTTTATTTCATAAAAATGAAGAAAAAAAGATAATTATACCAATAAACTTAATCAAAGGTGAAACAACATAAAGAAACTTAGGTTTCTTTAAATTTTATAATAAAGGTTAATCGGTTAACTAAAAGGAGTGGTTTACGTGTTGAAAAAGATTAAAGAAAATTTTGGCTTTGAGTTTTGGCAAAGATTTGCTAAAGCACTAATGGTAGTAGTTGCTGTTATGCCTGCAGCAGGAATAGCTATTGGACTTGGAAAACTTATCACTACAATTTCCGGAGATATAAGACTGTTTACTTATATTGGAAATATTGTTGAATCTATTGGTTGGGTTGTTATAGTTAATTTACCAGCTCTATTTGCAGTAGCAATAGGGGGAACTTGGGCTAAAGAAAAAGCAGGTGGAGCTTTCGCGGCATTTTTAGCATATTTAGTAATGAATCAAACTATTGGTACTTTAAGTGCTAATATACTTGGAATCTCTCAAGGAGAATTATTAACAGATGCTAATAAATATAAAGATTTATTTACAAGCACTTTAGGATTTACAACTTTACAATTAGGAGCCATAGGTGGTATAGCTTCTGGGTTTTTAGGAGCAAATCTTTATAACAAATACCATGCTTTTGATAAATTACCAAATGCTTTGTCATTCTTTAATGGGAAAAGATTTGTGCCAATTATAACTCTTTTCTGGGGAGCAGTAATGGGAGCTATAGCCGTATTTGCTTGGCCACCAGTACAGACTTTAATTAACAAAATGGGACTAATTATAGCTAATCCAAATAGTTCTTTAGCACCTATTGCCCCTTTTGTTTACGGAACTTTAGAAAGATTACTTCTACCTTTTGGGCTTCATCATATGATTACAATCCCAATAAATTACTCTGAAGTTGGAGGAATTTATACAAGTATTTATGATGGAACTGTGGGAGCAGGGCAAGATTTAGCCTTTAGAGTATGGGTAAGCGATATGATTAAAGCCAGTGGGAATTCAGATATTCAAAAACAAATAATGGATAGCTATGTGCCGGGAAGATTTAAAGTAGGACAAATAATTACAGCAATGGGTTCACTTATTGGAGCAGGATTTGCAATGCTTCATTCGATACCAAAAGAAAAAAGACTAGCTTATACTTCAATGTTTGTTGGTGCTATGGGAGCAGTTTTTGTTGCAGGTGTTACTGAGCCAATAGAATTTATGTTTATGTTCATATCGCCACTATTATTAGGGCTTCACGCTTTATTAACTGGAATTGCATTTATGTTACCTGATTTACTTATGAAAATATTTGGTGAGCCTGTAATGACAGTTCATTCTTTTGGATTAATAGAATTTTTCTTAAATGGGGTTGTACAAGTAGGATTCCTATCAGGACATCATATTCAATGGATTAGCGTATTACTTGCTTCAGGATTATTTGGATTTATTTATTATTTCTCTTTCAAATATGTAATCAAAAGATTTAACATTATGACACCAGGTAGAGTAGATGAAGCTATTGAAGAAAAAACAGAAAGTAAAAAAGTTAATGGAGATGAAAAACCTCTTTTGGTTATTGAAGCTTTGGGAGGATTAGATAATCTACATGAAGTAGATGCTTGTATGACAAGACTTAGAGTTACTGTAAAAAATCATGAAAAAGTAGAACATGATTCAGTATTCAAAGCCCTTGGAGCAGCAGGAGTTATAAAAAAAGAAAAAGGTATTCAAATAATATTTGGACCAGAAGCTGATGTACTAAAAAGTAAAATTAACCTTATAAGAGAGGGTATGTAATGGAAATGTCTTTACTTACTCTGAATCTTCACGGGTGGCTTGAAGAAAATCAAATGGATAAATTTGAGAAAATTGCAGAGTTTATTTATAAAAATGAAATTGATATTATTGCTTTTCAAGAAGTAAATCAACATAAAGACAAAGAATTGACTTATGATAATATAAGAATAGACAATCCTTCTTTGATAATTAAAAATTTTCTACAGGAAAAAAATAAAGCATATAATTTCGTTTGGGATTGGGCTCATTATGGTTATGATGTTTATGAAGAAGGAGTAAGTGTACTTACAAAATGGAATATTGAGAAAAGTACCAGTAAGTATGTTTCTATAAATGATGATGTTACTATGTGGAAGAGCAGAAAGGCAATTAAAGCAACAGTTTCAAAGAATGATAAAAAAATGAATATAATAAGTTGCCATCTTGGATGGTTTGGAGACCAGGAAGACCCTTTTGAAAAGCAAATTGTAAATTTGGATAAGTTTATAAAAGAGGATGAAGGACTAACTTTTGTACTGGGAGATTTTAATAATCCAGATGACAGTAAAGGTTATGAGCTTATAAAAAATATTGGTTTAAATGATTTGTATCAAAACAAGGACAAAGGTCATACAATAATAGAAAATATTGCAGGCTGGGAAGATAATAAAAAAGGTTTAAGAATAGACTACATTTTTGCCAATGAAAAACTTGAAGTTTTGGATAGCAAAGTTATTTTTGATAAAGAAAGAGTTTCAGACCACTTTGGTGTAATGGTAAAAGTGAAAATATAGTAAAAGTAGAGTAATAAAATAGTAAAAGCCCCTTTGGATTTAGGAAACTAGAGACTAAGGGGCTTTTAATTCTCTTATAAAAATTGTAAAATCCTAGATTATAGGGTACAATATAAGTATAGTTTACGATAAAAACTTTACGAAATACTTGGAGGAATTATGGAATTTGGAATGAAGATTTTTTTGATATTTATATTAATAGGGGTTAGTGCTTTTTTTTCAATGTCTGAAATTGCTCTTGCAGCTTCAAGAAAAATAAAATTAAGACTACTTGCAGATAATGGGAATAAAAATGCTTCAAAGATTTTGGATTTGCAAGATAATCCCGGCATATTTTTCACTGTTGTTCAAATTGGACTAAATGCAGTAGCAATCTTGGGAGGGATAATAGGTGAAGGGATACTTAATCCTTATATAATAAATTTTTTAAGTAATTATCAGTCAATTTCAGAAAAAAGAGTGGGAACTATTGCTTCCGTATTTTCTTTTATATTTGTTACTGCTTGCTTTATTGAATTTGCTGACTTAATACCCAAACGTATTTCAATGGCTTATCCAGAAAAAATTGCATTAAAAATAATAAAACCTATGGTTTTTCTCATGTATCTATTTAGACCAATAGTTCTTATATTTAATGGCTTGGCAAATGGAATTTTTAGAGTATTTAATATTCCTCAAACTAAAGAAGAAATTATAACTTCTGAAGAAATAATTGCAGTATTTAATGCAGGAGCAGAAGCGGGAATAGTACAGGAAAAAGAACATCATTTAATTGAAAATGTATTTGAACTTGAGCACAGATGGGTGTCATCTGCTATGACTCCGAGAGATAATATAATTTACTTTATTTTGACTGAAAGTGAAGAAAAAATAAAGGATAAAATCTCTAATTTTCCCCATTCTAAATTCTTAGTTTGTGAAAGAGATATGGATTCTGTATATGGATATGTAGATGCTAAAGATATTTTACCAAGGATACTAAAAGGAGAGCTTAGTGGTCTCCAAAATATTAGAGAAATAACCAAAAGAACTTTGCTTATTATACCTAATACTCTGACTTTAAGTGAAGTATTAGATAGATTTAATGAAAGCAGAGAAGATTTTGCTGTAATACTAAATGAATATGCACATGTTGTAGGACTTATAACTTTAAGTGACGTAATATCTACCCTTATGGGTGATTTTGTATCTCCTTTACAAGACGAGTATATAATAAAAAGAGGAGAAAACTCTTGGCTTATAGATGGATTAACAGCTATAGAAGATGTGAAAAAAGTTCTTGATATAGACGAATTTCCAGAAGAAGATAGTTATGAAACTGTGGCAGGTTTTATGATGTATATGCTTAAATCAATTCCTAAGAAAACAGCAAAAGTTAGTTTTTCTGAATATACCTTTGAGGTTGTAGATGTTGACAATTATAAAGTGGATCAATTACTTGTAACTAAAAATTCAGAGCCTAAGGAGGAGTAATGATAGAAATAAATAATTTATCCAAGAAATTTTGGGATAAAAATTCTGGAGATTTTTTTGCTGTGAAAGATATAAACTTAACAATAAATAAAGGAGAAATCTTTGGATTACTTGGTCCAAACGGTGCAGGAAAAACAACACTTTTGCGTATGCTTATTGGAATACTAAAACCTAGTAGTGGAGATATAATTTATGATAATCTTTCACTTTTGGGAAATGAAGAATATATAAAAGGTAAAGTATCTTTTCTTTCAGAGAATACTAAACTTTATGAAAAATTAAGCATAGATGAAGTTCTAAATTATTTAGGTCAATTATATGAAATACCGGTAAGTATATTTGAAGACAGAAAATATGAATTATATAAAACTTTTCAAATGTTTGATTTTAAAGATAAAGCTATAGGAAAGCTTTCAACAGGCCAAAAACAAAAATGTTCCATTGCAAGAGTTATGCTTAATGATCCTGAAATTTATATACTTGATGAACCTACTTTGGGATTAGATGTGATAACTTCTAGAAGTATTATTGATTTTATCAAAAATGAGGGTAAAAATGGCAAAACAATAATATTTAGTAGTCATTACATGGAAGAAGTAGAAGCATTGTGTGACAGAATTTGTCTTTTTCATAAAGGAGAAATCCTTGATATAGGAACCTTAGATGAATTTAGAGAAAAGAATTATGGTAACAATTTGAGAGATATATTTCTTAACCATATAGATAAACTTGAAGGTGGCGCAAATGAATAAAATTTTTACTATTTACAAAAAAGAACTAAAAGAAATATTTAAAGATAAAAAAGCAATTTTTATGACTATATTTTTTCCTATAATCCTTTATCCTAGTCTAATTGCTATTTCTACTTTTTTATCCCTAAAAGGTCAAGACCGAGTGGATAAAACAGTAAATACTATAATTATAGAAAAAACAGTAGAAAAGAATTTTATAAATGAAATTACCAAAGATTCAGATTTTAAAATTATAGATAAAGAAAACTATGAAAAAGCTATAGAAAATAAAGAAGCTGATTTGTATTTAAGTTTTGATAAGGATAAAAAACTATTTAGTATATATTATAATAGTACTAAGGATGAAAGCAAAAGCGCCCTAGACAAAATAGATAAACATATAAAAAAATATAAAGAGAAAAGCCAAAATGCTTTTTTGAAAGAAAAAGGAATTTCAGAGAATTTCTTGAAGATTTATGATATAGAAGAAAAAAATCTTGCAAGTAAAGAAAAAATAGCCAATCAAATATTGGGTATAATTTTCCCACTTATTATTTTATTACCTCTTGTAGGTTCTATTATGTATAGTGCACTAGACCTCACTTGTGGAGAAAAAGAAAGAAAAACCATAGAGACTCTTTTTATACTTCCTGTAAAAAGTGAAAGTATTATGCTAGCCAAACTTCTTGCAGTCATTAGTATGGGAGTTTTTGGAACTATAATCAACTTCTTAGGAATGTCACTTAGTTTTCTTATAGCAAAAAGTTTTGTAAAGGAACTCAATGATTTCCTAGGACAAGGACTTGATTATGGATTTATTTTTAAATGCTTAGTTATGACTATACCACTTATTTTTATAGTTTCTGGAGTAGGGCTTATTGTAGGGCTTTTATCAAAAGACTATAAAGAAGCTCAGAATTATGTTACTCCTGTATATTTGGTACTTATTCTTCCAGTATATTTTGTTACTAGTCCCGGATGGGCCTTAGAAGGAATCATGACTTATATACCGGTATTAAATGTATTTTTATCTTATAAAGATTTAAGTTTGGGAAATGTATCTTTTACTCAAATGTTTCTTGTATTATTAACTAATATAGGTTTTGCAACTGTGGTACTCATAGTTTTTGCAAAATTATTCAACTCAGAAACAATTTTATTTATTGACGAAAAGGGCTTTAATTTTTCTCTAAAGAGAATTAAAGCTATTGAAAAAAAAGGACTGGAAGTATCAGAAATCATAGTTTTTTACTTTATAATGATGATGCTTCTTGTAAGTTTGGGAGGATTATTGCAACTAAAGTTGGGAGTAACAGGGCTTTTTCTCACTCAAGTTTTACTTATAATGTTACCTTCTATAGCTCTTATACGTTTCTTGAATTTAGACTATAAAAATTTATTTCCCATAAAAAAAGTAAAGTTATTCGATACTGTTGGAGCAATCGGATTTTGGTTTATAGTGCTTATGTTAGTTGGAGTAATTACTAGTATACAATTGAAGCTTTTTCCTTCACAGTTGAATGATTTAGAACTTCTAAATAAATTTATGCTAGATACTAAACTTTGGGAAAAAATACTTATATTTTCCCTCACTCCTGCTATTTGCGAAGAAATTCTTTTTAGAGGTCTTATATTTGGAAGTTTAAAAGAAAAAATTGATATTAAATATGCAGTAATTCTATCTGGATTTTTATTTGGTTTATTTCATCTTTATCCGGGGAAAATTTTGTCAACAGCCCTTTTAGGTATGTTATTTGCCTATGTAGTAGCTAAAACAGGTTCAATAATTACAGCAATGATATTGCATTTTATCAATAATTCTTTTTCATTATTATTAGGTAGTAATATTAAAGTTTTGGAACAAAATTTAATTCTTTCTGGAATAATAGGATTTGTCATGCTGTTTCTTAGTATAATAGGCTTTCTTTGGTTCTCTCAAAATCGTAAAATGAGGTGATTTTATGAAAAAAGTTTATTTGTTTTTATTTGTTTTATGTTTTTTATCAGCTTGTAATTTTTTGAAGAAAGAAAAACCAGATAATTATAACGATAATAAATTTATTACTAGAGAGGTTGAATTCCCTAGCTATAAAGGAAGATTAGCTGAAAAATCCCAGAAAATTATAGATGGGGTGACTAAATCAACTTTTATTGTATCTTACGATGAATTTAATGGGGCAGAGACAATTTGGCATATAGAAAATAAAGGTAAAAGCAAAGTTACTCTTTATTTTACATCTAGAATAAATAAAGGAAAGGTTAAAGGAGTTTTTATTAATGATAAGAATTTGGTTGCCAATGTTTTTTCTGAAGATATAAAAGATGGTCTGGAATTAGGCCTTGGAGACGGTATTTATAGAATTAAGCTTGTAGGGGATAAGTTTAGTGGAAAAGTAAATCTAACTCTTATTGGTGAAGGGGATATGAAGGTTTATTTAACAGAGAAATAGGCAAAGATAGAGGTTTTCTATAAAAAACATTTTACTTTGGACTACGCGTCCAAACCTCTTGCTCCATTACATTACGCATCAAAATATTTTAATTCCTTCGTCATAAGAATATCTAGAATCGGGACGTTTAATCCCTTATAAATTGTAATTTTAAAATTTACTTCGAATTATAAGGTGTCCAGCAACCATTGCTGGTCGGGTTTGGGCAGACGCCCAAGGTTTAAATCTTTACTTTTTCCTTAAGTTGATGACCTTTTGATGTAGCCTTGATAAATTTTACTCTAATATTGACTTTTTTCGTATACAATAGTATAATTTTTAAGGAAATATAAGGAGTGATGTAAATGAAAAAAGTAGAATTATTAGCACCAGCAGGAAATATGGAAAAATTACAAATGGCTTTTCATTATGGTGCTGATGCAGTTTTCTTAGGTGGAAAAATGTTTAACCTAAGAGCTGGGAGTACAAATTTTGAAGATGATGAACTTAGAGAAGCGGTAACTTATGCTCACAGTATAGGTAAAAGAGTGTATGTAACTTTAAATATAATAGCTCATAATAATGAACTGGAATTATTAGGGGATTATGTAAAGATTCTTGAAGAAATTGGAGTAGATGGAGTTATTGTTGCAGATTTGGGAGTTTTCCAAGTTGTTAAAGAAAATTCAAATCTTCCAATAAGTGTAAGTACTCAAGCATCAAATACAAATTGGCGTTCGGTAAAAATGTGGAAAGAACTTGGAGCAAAAAGAGTTGTTCTAGCTAGAGAAATTTCTCTTGAGGACCTTGCTGAAATAAGATTTAAAGTTCCTGATATAGAAATCGAGGTTTTTATACACGGAGCTATGTGCATAGCAATTTCAGGTAGATGTTTGCTTTCAAACTACATGACAGGAAGAGATGCAAATCGTGGAGATTGTGCCCAAGCCTGTAGATGGAAATATAAATTAGTAGAAGAAAAAAGACCTGATGAAGAGTTTCCAATTTATCAAGATGAGCATGGAACTCATATATTTAACTCAAAAGATTTATGTAGCATAGAAATTATAGATAAAATCTTAGATATAGGGGTAGATTCCCTTAAGATTGAAGGAAGAATGAAGGGAATTTATTATGTAGCTAATGCCGTAAAAACTTATAGAGAAGCTCTGGATAGCTATTATAGTGGGAATTATGAATATAATCCAAATTGGCTTACAGAGCTTCAAACGATATCTCACAGATTATATACTGAAGGTTTTTATAATGGTAGACCAGACCATACAGCTCAAAACTATAATGACAGAAATTCATATTCGCAAACTCATAAATTAGTTGCAAAAGTAATAGGAAAAGAAGAAGATGGGGCGATTATTCTTGAAATAAGAAATAGACTTACAGTAGAAGATGATGTAGAAATTTTAACAGCTAAAGGTGAACCTAAAAAAATCAAAATTGATAAATTCATAATGAAAAAAACAGGAGAAGAACTAGAAGCTGTTAATACAAATGCCATTGTAAAAATTTATACAGATGAAAACTTAGAAATAATGGATATGTTTAGAATGAAACTTAACGAAAACGAGGCGTAATTGCCTTGTTTTTTATTTTGAGTTTTTTGTACAAAAAATTAGTATTTTTTTAAAAGTGTTCATAATTTTAGCATAAAGATAGTAAAAAAAGAATAAATTTCTTGACGAGGAGGAAAAACTATGATAAGTTGTACGAATTAAATAGATATATTTTATGTATAATGATTTAGTAAAGTACATAAAGTAGAGGTAGAGAATATGAAAAAAATTGGTCTATTGGGAAAATTAATATTAGGAATTTTGGGAGGAACTGTATCTGGAAAAAATTCTTTCAAATGCATAAAAAATTATTTACCGGCTTATTTTACTGCTCTTGGAACTCAGTCTTCAGCAGCAACAATTCCAGTAAGCATGGAATGTGCTAGAAAAAATGAAATTTCTGAAGAAGTTGTGGATTTTGTTGTGCCTTTGGGGGAGGTTAGTACGGGGCTTTGCCCCGAGCCCCTAAAAACAGGGTAAATTCCTGTTAATCCTAAAGGAAAACAAGCATTTTATACTTTGCATAATCTCAGTTAATTAAATCAAAAAATAGCAGAAACCTTAAAAAGGTTTCTGCTATTTTAATATTCCCAATCAAGTATTCTAGAATAAATAATAGAAGCAAGTCTTATAGAATTATGTCTAACTTCTCCGGTTTTTCTCACTTCAATTACCCTATGTTTACCTAATTCAATTCCTAATTTTTCAATATTTTCCTCGTCAATTACTACAGGCTGTACTCCTTGAACTTTATACTTTTCCAAAGCAAAATCAGGAATAGCTTCGTCATTTACAATTATGTAGTCAATTATATTTTTACCACAATGATTATGGATAGATTTGATATGGTCAGAAACTGTATAATCAACTGTCTCTCCAGGTTGCTCCATAGCATTACATGTATAGATTTTTTTAGCTTTACTATTATTTATAATTTCTCTCACTTCATCAATAAGAAGATTTGGTATTATACTAGTATAAAGACTACCTATACTAAAAATAATATAATCAGCTTCCTTTAGTGCTTTTAAAGTTCCACTGTAAGCAGAGACTCTATTTTTATAGAAAACTTTTTTAATAGGTTTATTAACTTTGGATATTTGAGATTCCCCCTCAATTATAGTACCATCATTAAATTCGGCACAAAGAGTGCAACATTCATTTGTAAGTGGAAGCACTCTTCCCTTTACATTTAGGATTTTTGAAAGAGCCTCAATACCATCTACCATGTTTCCAGTAATTTCTGTAACAGCAGTTAAAAGTAAATTTCCCATGGCATGACCATCAAGTTTTCCGTCTTTAAATCTATATTGCAAAACTCTTTCCACTAGAGGTTCTACTTCACTTAGGGAAACCATGACATTTCTAATATCCCCGGGAGCTGGGATTTCATACATATCTCTAAGTTTTCCAGTACTTCCACCATCATCAGCCACAGTAACTACAGCACTTATACTTAATGGGAATTTTTTTAAACCACGAAGCAAAACAGATAATCCTGTTCCACCACCGATAACTACAACTTTTGGATCTTTATACATATTGTTTCCTCTCAAAACTTTAATTTTAGTAACTATTTTGGGGATAGATTACGAGGCTTTGCCCCAAACCCTAAAAAATGGGTTTATTTATCTAGTTATACATAATCAGTTCCTATTTTATACTATATAAGACCTTCGCACAGTTCGATTTTTTAGTATGCAAATATACACTAAGCGTAGAAAGCTTTTTGCGAAGCTTAACCTGTTACTATACCCCTACAACCAAATCACATTTAAATATAATAAAATTAGTGGGTCCAGCATCATACTTTTAGATACTCTTAGCTTGAAAAGTTTAGAGTATTTTAAGGCGTAACAACGTGGAGTAGGTTCGGTGAAGCTGAATAAGCTTCGGCTTTATTGTTTCATGTCCTTTATAAACGAACAAATTACGTAATTATGCAAAGCTCTCTATATTTTAATAGATAAAAGGGAAAAATACAACTAAATATAAGTTAATATATAAAAAGAGGCAAAAGCCTCTTTCTATACATTATTTAAGTATTGTATTAAATCGTTAACCATTTGAACAGTTTGCCCATTTTTATCATTAATAGGGTTAAGCTCAGCAATATCAACTGAACACACTTTATAATTTTCAAATAAGAATTGGAAAATTTCAAGAACTTCATTTTTCTCAAATCCACCATCAGCAACAAGAGTATTTACTCCTGTTATTTTTTGGTCGTTCATTACATCAAGGTCAAAACTTATATGTAACTCTTCTACTTGCAGTTTTTCTTTTACTATTTCCAAAGTAGCTTCAAGACCTATTTCTTCAACTCTAGAGTAAGGTATATAGTTTATCCCTTTTTCTCTCATAAGCATAACTTCTCCTGGGTCTAAATCTCTAGAACCAAGCAAGAATACTTTTTCAGGGCTAATGAAATTTCCATTCATTACATCAGTAGGTCTATGGTTTCCCTCTCCAATTATAGCAGCAAGAGGCATACCATGAATATTTCCAGATGGAGTTGTAACATCAGTGTTTAAATCTCCATGAGCATCTATCCAAATTATTCCAATATCTTTTTTTATAGCAGTAACTCCCGCTACCGAACCTAGTGCTAATGAGTGGTCTCCACCTACAGTTACAGGTCTGTAACCATTATCAACTAATTCAGTAACCCTGTCTCTAAGTGTTTCACACATAGCCACAGTAGAGTTTAAGAATTTCATTTTCTTTTCAGAGAAGTCTTCATCAAGTCTTTCTATAGGTAATAATTCAAGTTCATTTTTATAGTCTGGATATGTTTGGAATAAATAATCTATAGCATATTCACTTCCTGTAGCAGAACAACCTAGATTATAAGGAACTCCAAGTAAGAAATTAGACATTCTTTCTACGTAAATATACATTGCATCATCTTCAGTAATTATATTTAGATATTTTAGTTCTAAGTCTTCCATTCCCTGTACAGATAAGTCTGAATCTCTTAATTCAAATATATATTGAAGCATATCTTCTGTGATTCTTTCTCCTGAAACTAAAACAGGGATACCTGGAGGATATGCAAAAATTGATTCTCCAGAGATTTCTCCAACACATTCCTCAATAGGTTTTTTAGTTTTCTTAGAGAAAAAAGATTCTCTAGGTATTTGAACCATTTCAGGTGTAGCAGGGATTTCTTTGAAGTTTTTAGTAAGTTTATTGTGTTCACTGTAAGTATTAGATATATCTTCTAAAGCTTCTAAAACTTTATTTATATCCTTTTCACTATCGCCATAAGTAGTTATGAACAATACGTTATAAAAATCAGATAATTCTACTTGAATATTATATTTTTCAATAAGAATTTTATCAAGTTCATAACCATGTAATCCTAAATCTTTTGCAGTAACAGTAACTTTTGTTGGGTCAAATCCAAATCTACCTTTACCGTCTAAAACTTCTTCACCAAAAGAATAGAATCCAGGTATTTTATTTATTCTTTCTCTAAAAGTTTGAGCAAGAGATATAGAATAATTTATAAGTTTATCTCCTTCTGTTGCTAGTTGTTTTCTTGTAGTATCAAGAGAAGCAAGTAACATATAGTTTGGAGAAGTTGTTTGTAATAAACTTAAACATTGCTTAACATGATTATGATTAACTCTGGTTCCTTGCATATGAAGCATAGAACCTTGAGTCATTGCACCAGTTAATTTATGAGTACTTTGACAGCAAATATCTGCACCAGCTTCCATAGCACATTTAGGTAATTGTTCAGAGAATATTAAATGAGGTCCATGAGCTTCATCCACAAGTAGAGGTATATCATATTCATGTACAATATCTGCAATTCTTTGTAAGTCTGAAGCAACTCCATAATAAGTTGGATTTATAACTAAAACCGCAGCAGCATCTGGATGCTCCTCAAGAGTTTTTGCAACTGTTTCTGGTGATACACCATGAGCGATTCCTAAGTCTTTATCTATATCAGGTTGCATATATACTGGAATACATCCACTTAATACTATACCTGCATTAATTGATTTATGAGTATTTCTAGGTACTAATATTTTTTCTCCTGCTTTAACAGAAGCAATAATCATTGCTTGAATGGCACCTGAAGTTCCGTGAACGCAGAATAGAGTTCTTTCTGCACCAAAAGCTTCAGCAGCTAATTCTTGAGCTTCTTTAATATGAGATTTAGGATTATGTAAACCATCTACTAAATCAAAAATTGTTACATCAATCTTAAAAGGGTTTGGTCCAATGAACTCATAAAAATCCTTTTCTGCACCTTTACCATTTTTATGTCCTGGTACGTGAAAAGGTAAAACTTCCCTTTTAGCATAAACATCCTTTAAAACTGTGAAGATAGGTGTTCGGTTTTGTTTTTCTTTTTCCAATTCTTTAATCACTTCCTTTATATATTAAATGTTTTATAAACCTATCTGTGAAGAAATTTTACTAAACTTAATTGTAAAAATAATGAATTTTTATGGTTAAAATTTAGTAATACTAAACAAAAAGTTTTTAATTTTGTGTTTTTAACTAGACTATATTATCATAATACCTGAAATTTTAAAAGTACTTTTTCTTTTTTGACTAAAAAAAATCATATAAAATATATATGAGGTATAAATCTACTAATTAAGTAGAAATTACTTGACAAAATTTGTTAAAAGGTTATAATAGTTAAAATATCTATCAAAACAGTGTACTTTTATATAGATAAATATAATGTGGAAAAGTAAAAAAAAATAGCTTATACTTAAATATAGTTATAACTTTTATTAATTATAAGTTTTATTAATTTGGGAGGTTGGTAATATGGTAAAATTTAATGAAATGCAAGAAAATAATGTTTACAGAAACTTGTTGAATGGTGAGTGGGTAACATCTAATTCAGGAAAGGAAATAAAAGTAGAGGCTCCAGCAGATGGCCTGTATTTAGGTCATATCCAAGCGATGACAAAAGAAGAAGTAGACTTAGCTTTTGTAGGGGCTAGAGAAGCTTTCAAGACTTGGAAAAATAGTAATCTTTCTGAAAGAGCGGATATATTACATAAAGCAGCAGATTTACTTGTAGAAAATGCAGAGTTTATTGCAAATATCCTAGCAAAAGAAATATCAAAAGATTATAAATCAAGTTATTCAGAAGTAGTGAGAACTGCTGATTTTATAAAATATACAGCTGAAGAAGCAAAAAGACTTAGAGGAGAAACTTTATACGGTGATGCTTTTGAAGGTTCAGCAAAAAATAAGATGTCTATAGTTACAAGAGAGCCTCTTGGATTAGTTCTTTCAATAGCACCTTTTAATTATCCAATAAATCTTTCAGCAAGTAAAATTGCTCCCGCACTTATGGCAGGGAACGTTGTTTTATTTAAACCACCTACACAAGGAGCTATTTCAGCTTTATATTTGGTAGAAGTATTTAGAGCAGCAGGACTTCCCGCAGGAGTTATAAATACAGTAACAGGTAAAGGTAGCGAAATTGGAGATTATTTAATTACACATAAAGAAGTGGATATGGTTAACTTCACAGGAAGTTCTGGAGTTGGAAGACATATTGCATCAATAGCAGGAATGATTCCTATGATTATGGAACTTGGTGGAAAAGATGCGGCTATAGTTTTAGAAGATGCAGACCTTGAAGACACAGCAAAAAATATAGTTAGTGGAGCTTTTTCATATAGTGGTCAAAGATGTACTGCTGTAAAAAGAGTTTTAGTAATTGAAGAAGTGGCTGATAAACTGGTAGAGCTTGTAAAAAGAGAGCTTGATAAAGTGAAAACTGGTATGCCTTATGATGAAGGTGTTACAGTAACTCCACTTATAGATAATAAATCAGCAGATTTTGTTCAAGGACTTATAGATGATGCCATAGAAAAAGGTGCAACTTTAGTTTCTGGAAATAAAAGAGAGAAAAACTTGATTTACCCTACATTATTTGATAATGTTACAACAGATATGAGAATAGCTTGGGAAGAACCTTTTGGACCAGTATTACCTATAATTAGAGTAAAAACAGTAGAGGAAGCTATAGAGATTTCAAACAAATCTGAATATGGACTTCAATCAGCAGTATTTACACAAAATATAGATAAGGCTTTTTCTGTAGCACAAAAACTTGAAGTTGGAACTGTGCATATAAACAACAAAACTCAAAGAGGGCCAGACCATTTTCCTTTCCTAGGAGTAAAATCAAGCGGAATGGGTACCCAAGGGATAAGATATAGTATAGAAGCTATGTCTAGACCAAAGGCTATAGTTGTTAATTTTAATAGTAAGTATTAGGAAATATAGTTGATTTTTTTATGAAAATCGAGTATTATTTAAATAGAAAGCGGTGTGTCCTACCATAAAGTGGAGAATAAAAAAGCGGTGTGTCCTACCATAAAGTGGAGAATAAAAAAGCGGTGTGTCCTACCATAAAGTGGAGAATAAAAAAGTTG
>RRZT010716843.1_pt1 | contig 19677 bp, 21 predicted proteins | sample 2165551 | NCBI WGS metagenome assembly RRZT01 (sample SAMN10456910, study PRJNA506462) | wastewater metagenome | biome: wastewater; feature: sludge; material: wastewater sludge; isolation source: wastewater sludge with Escherichia coli K12::gfp cells carrying plasmid... | place: USA: Moscow, Idaho... | reverse complement strand
GACGGTGCTGCCGTCGCTCAGGTCCATCCACCCCAGCCGCTCGCCGTCATGTTCCACGAACAGACGGTTCTCGCCGTACCTGCGCCACCATGTCACCCGTACATCCATGCTGTGTTCATCGGCGTTCTGCGGAATTCCTTGATGCCTGTGGCAGTGAGGGGTTCGGCACGTCAGGAATCGACTGGGTGCAACTCCCCGGTGAAGACGTCGTAGATGGCGCCGCCCACTGTCAGGTCGTCCGGCAAGTAGGGCAGCGCCCGGATCCGGATGATGTCGTCATGCAATGCCTGCACTTGATCGGGCACCACAGCGATGTCAAGGCTTCGAGTGTCGAAGCCTGAGGCCTCGCCGAGCGCCTCGTGGATCTCGGCGGCGGTGGCCGACGCCATCTTGCAGTTCGTGTGAGGCATCACCAGGACGCGGTTGACGCCCAACAGGTGGGTTGCCAGCACAAGGGTCCGCAGCACGTCGTCAGTCACTCTGGCGCCGGCGTTTCGCAGGATCTTGACGTCGCCGGCGGTCATGCCGACGATCCGAAGCGGGTCGATGCGGGAATCCATGCACGTGATGATGGCCAGCCCCTCGCGGGCTGTCCCGGTGAGTTCCTGCGCGCTGAAGGTGGCGGCGAACTCCTGGTTCGCGGCCAGGACATCGGCGAACTTGTCATTGGGGAAGCGCTCGTTCAATTGGACTCTCCACTTGAATGGCCCGGGAATACGCCGAGCTCGGGGCTGACAATGGGCGCAGCATTGTTGACCGCGAGCGCGGCCTCGCCGAAGCCGATGGAAATCAAGGGCACCTTGCCCGGGTACACCGCGATGTCACCCGCGGCGAAGACACCAGGAAGATTCGTGGCCATGTGGGTGTCCACCTTGATGTGGCGCTTCTCCAGATCGAGTCCCCAGTCGGCCATGGGCCCGATGTTGGCGATGAACCCAAGGGCGGCGACCACGGTGTCCGCCGGGAGCACCCTGATGGTGCCGTCCGTCTTGCTGGTGACTTCGACCTCGGCGACGGCCTCGTCGCCGCGAACGGCAGTCACTTCGCAGGGGGTGATGAGTTCGATCCCCAGGTTCCGAGCTCGGTCCACCATGGACGCGTGGGCACGGAACTGATCGCGACGGTGCACGACCGTCACGCTCTTGGCCAAGGGGTGCAACATGTGGGCCCAGTCGAGGGCGGAATCCCCGCCTCCTACAATCACGACATCCTTGTTCGCGTGCGCCTGCGGTTGGGGGATGAAGAACACGAGGCCGCGACCCTCCCATTCGCCGCCGGCCGGTAGCGGACGTGGCTTGAATGAGCCGATGCCGCCGGTGATGATCAACGCCTTGGAAGTGACGGTCTTCCCGCTGGCCAGGGTCAATGTGACCGGGCCGCCCTCAGGCGTCTCGATCGTGGTGGCCTGGTCGCCCAAGTGATAGGTGGGGGCGAACTGATCCGCCTGCTTCTTCAACTCCTCCACCAGGACCCGGCCCCGGATGGTCGGGAATCCGCCGACATCGAAGATGTCCTTCTCCGGGTACATGGCCGTGATCTGGCCGCCGACTTCGGGCAGGGCATCGACGACGGCCGTGGTCCAGCCGCGGAACCCCGAGTAGTACGCGGCGTAGAGCCCCGTGGGACCAGCGCCGATGATGGTGACGTCCTGATCGGTCACAGGAAACTCACCGCCTCCGGCTCGTTGCCGGGCAACCACTTGATCCCGCATCCCATGGCCGGCCGATGCGGAAGTGGCACCGGTTCACCCGCCAACGCTTTGTCGATGGCGTCGCTGAGAGCGGCGCCGGTCAACGCCTCATTGTTCTTGGGGCTCGAACCGTCGAAGGCGCCGCGGTAGACCAGGGTGCCGTCGCTGCCGTAGACGAAGAAGTCCGGTGTGCACACCGCGCCGAACGTCAACGCGGCGTTCTGGTCGAGATCCAGCACATAGGGGAAGTCCCAGCCCGCGCGCTCCACCTGCTCCCGCATTCCCGTGACGTCGTCGTCGGGGTAGGTCGTCACGTCGTTGGACATGATGGCCACAAACTCCACACCTCGGTCGGCGTACCGGTCGTGGACCTCACCCAGGAGGCGTTCCACGTGGCGCACGTAAGGGCAGTGGTTGCAGGCAAAGACCACAACCAGGATCCCGGAGTCGGGCCGCAGATCCGCCAGATTGACCTCACCCCCCGTCGCAACTGACAAGGTGAGCTCGGGTAGCGGTGCGCCCAGTGGGGTAGCACCTGATCGGACGGCCATGGCCAGAGCCTAACGGGGGGTCGGTGTCGTCACCGGCGCCGGGCCAGGACCCACAGGAACTGCTGGCTCCCGCCTGCCGGTGTCGCGTGATCTGCGATCTCGGTGCGCTCGACGGCGAATGCTGGTCCCAGGAACTCAGCGAGGGTATTCGCGTCGTAGCGCGTCACCGGTAGACCCGAGCAACTGGTCGGTCCCTCGGGCCCGAAGCATCCGATCACGATGACAGATCCCGGCACCGTGCCCGCCACGAGGGCCCGGTGGTATCCGGCCAGATCCTGCGGGTCGGTCATGAAGTGCAGGACGGCCCGGTCATGCCACACCGCCCACGTTCGGGACGGCCGCCAGGTCCTGACGTCGGCCTGTACCCAGGCAACCGTGGCGGCCGCCGGGCCAAGCCGTTCCTGCGCCGTGGTCATGCCGACGGCCGAGATGTCAGTGACAGTGATATCTGTCCACCCGGTGACCAGCAACCCGTCTACCAGGGTGCTGGCGCCGCCGCCCACATCAACCAGTGCCCCCGGCTCGGGATGGCCGGCGCGGATCAGCGCCAGCGACTGGTCTGCTTCCGTCTGGTACCAACTCCGGGTGACATCGCCCAAGTCGTACGCCGCATCCCAGTGTGCGGCGGAAGGTGTGGGATCCATGGCTCGAGACCAAGTCTCAGACCACCGGCACGGTGTCCAACACCGGCGCGATCTCGCGGAAGAAGCGGGTGGGGGCATGTGCCGCTGCCTTGGAAATGTTCATCCCGGTGGCGACTGTCATACCGGTCTCTTCGTTATGCATGACCAACACGGTGTGCCCGAAACCCTCGCCGGTGTGGCCGACCCAGCCTTCCAGCTCACCGACGCCGAGGTCGTACTCGTCGTACTCCGGGCCCTTGTCCAGTGGCTGCCCCACCAGGCGCGCCGCTTGGGTCTCGTCGTTCAGGAGCTCGCCGGATCCCAGGGCCGTTCCCCAAGCGCACATGTCAGCCAGCGTCGACGTCATCGCACCGGCCTCGGCCAGGACCGTGAAGTTGTTGCCCTGCTCCTCGAGAACGCCCTTGTCGTTCGGCTGGTAGCCGGTGGGGTGGGGGCCGCTCCATTCATCAGGGGTCGTCAGGTACGTCGTGTCGGTCAGGTCAAGGGGAGAAAGAATCCGCTCTTGGATGACGTCGGCGAACGGCTGACCGGTGGCCTCGGCCACGACCGCACCGATCAGGAGAGTGTTGGTGTTGGTGTACACCGCGCTGGCGCCGGGCTTGTACTGGGCCGGCTCCGCAAGCGCGTAGGCCACCAGTTCCTCGCTGGTGAAGGTCCGCTGCTCGTCGGCGAAGTAGTCCTTGACCCACGCTTCGGTGGTGTACTCGGGGACTCCGCTGGTCATGTCGGCCAACTGCGCCAGCGTGATGGAGTCCCCGTTGGGAACGCCTGCCACGTACTTGCTGACCGGGTCGTCAAGGCTGACCTTGCCTTCGTCCACCAGTTGCAGCAGCAAGGTGGTGGTGAACGATTTTGTGACGCTCCGCAGCGGCCACACCAGCTCGGTGCTCATGGGCTCGCCCGTGCTCGTGTCAGCCACACCCTGGGCTGTGGTCCAATCCTCGTAGCCCGGGGTGCAGATGCGCACCGCGCCACCGGGGACGTCGAACTCCTTCATAGTTGCCGCCAACTGCGCACTGACGTCCTCCGTGACGGCGGCAGGTAGCGTCCGCAACGCCGGAACGTCTGGCGCCACGGTGCTGGTGGAGCAACCGGTCAGCAGTACCGCAGCGGTGCCGAGCGCCGCAGTCAGGCCGGTCAGGATTCGTCGAGTGTGTGCCACTGGCGCAATCTACCCAACGGGACCGGACACCGCGGATACCGCCGCGGCCATGGGATGACCGGTTCCGTCGCGGCGGGTGTCGGGCTCAGGCAGATCGATCGCCACGCCGTTCGCCGACGCGGCGCGAGCCGGCAGCGGGCCGCACCAAGCGACGGACAGGCGGTCCTCGCCGCTGCGGAACTTGTGGCAGCGCACACCGCCAGTTGCGCGACCCTTGACGGGGTACAGCTTGGCCTCCGTCACCTTGGCGGTGCCGGTTGCGGTTCCGGGCAAGGAGTCCGACGATCCGGCGATCGTGACCACGACTGACTCGGACTTGGGGTCCACGACTCCGAACCACAGGACCTCATCACCGTCGGCCAACTTGATCCCCGACATCCCCGCCGCGGAACGGCCTTGTGGGCGCACCCCCTTGGCCGGGAACCGCAGCAGTTGTCCGCCCTGACTGATCAGAACCAGGTGGTGGTTGTCGTCGGGAGTGGTCGTTGCCCCGACCACGTGGTCACCCGGGGCGAGTTTGACGATGTCGAACTCGTGCTTGGACGGCACGTCCTCGACGGTGAGCCGTTTGACCATTCCCTGGGCGGTTGCCAGGGCGACGGTATCTGAGAGCCCCGCCAACCCGACCACCGAGACGCCCCGGGGCATGTCGGTGAGCGCGCCCATCGGCGTCCCCCCCGACAGCGCCGGTGCGGCCGCCGTGGCGGCCAGCGCGGGCAGGTCCAGGACCGAGATCTTGCGGATGAGTCCGTCGGAACACACCAGCCCCACTTGGCCACGGGTCTGGACAAGAACCGCCGAGACCACGCAGTCGTGCTTGGCGCGGGGGCCATCGGCAGGCGGAAGAGCATCGTCACCGGTTCGGGCCAGGAGGCCGGTGTTGGACAGCAACACCCAGCACGGGGCGTCCGGAACCTCCAGCGGGGTGTCAGCGGCTATCACGGCATCGGCCCCGTCGGACTCCAACAGGATCGTCCGGCGCGCATCGCCATGGCGTTTGGCGACATCAGCCAGTTCGTCGGAGACCACCCGGCTCAGTTCCGCTGGGTCGTCGAGGATCCTGGTCAGCTCGTCGATGGTGCGCTTGAGCTCGTCGGACTCCGACTCCAGCTCGATGCGCGAGAACTTCGTCAAACGACGCAGCGGCATCTCGAGGATGTAGTTCGTCTGAGTCTCGGTCAGCTCGAACGCCGACATCAGCCGGTGCCGGGCCATCGCCGTGTCATCGCTGCCCCGGATGATCGCGATGACCTCGTCGATGTCGAGGATGGCAATCAGCAGGCCCTCGACCAGATGCAACCGGTCGGTGGCTTTCGTGCGGCGGTACTCGGAACGTCGGCGTACGACCTCCAGCCGATGGTCGAGGTAGACCTGCAACAGTTCCCGCAGACCCAGGGTGCGGGGTTTGCCTTCGACCAGGGCAACGTTGTTGATCGAGAACTGTTCCTCGAGCGGCGTCAGTCGGTAGAGCTGGGCCAGCACTGCCTGGGGGTTGAAGCCCGACTTGATCTCGATGACAAGGCGCAAGCCATGTTCCGCGTCGGTCAGGTCGGTCAGGTTGCTGATGCCCTGCAGCTTCTTGGCGATCACGAGGTCCTTGATGCGCTCGATGACACGTTCGGGTCCGACCGAGTAGGGCAGCGAGGTGACGACGATGCCTTGCCGCCGCGGGGTCACCTGCTCGATCCGTGTCGTTGCCCGCATCCGGAAACTGCCTTTGCCGGTCTCGTAGGCCTGCCGGATCCCGTCGAGCCCCACGATCATCCCGCCGGTGGGCAGATCCGGGCCTGGGACGAACTTGATGAGGCTGTCGACCCGCGCGTTGGGGTGCTTGAGCAGGTGGCGGGCGGCGGCCACGACCTCGACGAGGTTGTGCGGAGCCATGTTCGTCGCCATGCCCACGGCGATACCGGCAGCGCCGTTGACGAGCAGGTTGGGGATGGCCGACGGCAGTACCTCGGGCTCCATCTCGCGGCCGTCGTAATTGGGTTCGAAATCCACGGTGTCTTCGTCGATGGACGTGGTCATGTCCAAGGCAGGGTGGTCCAGCCGGCACTCGGTGTATCTCATGGCCGCGGGTCCGTCGTCGGAAGATCCGAAGTTGCCATGGCCGTCGACCATGGGCAGCCGCAGGCTGAACGGCTGTGCCATCCGGACCAGCGCGTCGTAGATCGCACCGTCTCCGTGCGGGTGCAGGCGACCCATCACCTCGCCCACCACGCGTGCGCTCTTGACGTGCCCCCGATCTGGTCGCAGACCCATCTGCGCCATCTGGAACAGGATGCGCCGCTGCACCGGCTTCAGGCCGTCGCGGGCATCGGGCAGGGCCCGGGAATAGATGACGGAGTAGGCGTACTCGAGGAACGAGTCCTGCATCTCGGAGATGACGTCCACATCGACGATCGACTCGCCACCAGGTGCGGTGGCGTCCCCGCTGCGCGAACGCGCCATCTTGAAGCCTCCTGCGCCGGTCGTGGACGTCTCAGGATAGGCGCGGTGTGGCCCGGCCCTGGGCATAGGTGGCCCTCGGTCGCTAGCGTGTCGTCTGTGTCCGATGACGCAGAGCAACCCGACTACCCCCATTCTTGGGAGGCCGATGCCGTCTTGCGCGACGGCAGCGTGGTGCATCTGCGTCCGATCTCACCGAACGACGAGGACCGCCTGCGCGAGTTCCACGCGCAGTTGTCCGCCGAGACCATCTATTACCGGTTCTTCGCGCCCTACCCGGAACTCACGCCGAAGGACGTGCGCCGGTTCACGAATGTCGACCACGTGCAACGGGTCGGGCTTGTCGCCACCGTTGCAGGCGAGATCGTGGGTGTCGGCCGCTACGACGGGGTCAGTGACACCGATGCCGAGATCGCCTTCACCGTGCGGGACGACTACCAGGGCCGCGGCCTTGGATCGGTGCTGCTGGAGCATCTCGCGGTCGCAGCTCGGGAACGCGGGTATCGGCGTTTCGTGGCGGACGTCCTTCCCCAGAACCGCCGGATGACGGCCACGTTCTCGCACGCCGGCTACCGGGTCGCACAGGAACTCGAGGACGGTGTGGTCAAGCTCGCCTTCGAGATCGAGCCCACCGAGTCGGTGCGTTCCGTCATGCAGGCGCGGGAGCAGCGCGCGGAGGCGCGGTCGATGGAGCGGTTCCTGCTGCCGAAATCCATCGCGGTGGTGGGGGCGTCGCGGCGCACGGAGTCGCTGGGCAACCTGGTGGTCCGCAATCTGCGCGAGGGCCACTACGAGGGCCGGCTGTACCCGATCCACCCCGAAGCGGCCATGGTGGCGGGTCTGGCGGCCTACCCACGGGTCAGCGACGTGCCGGGGCCGGTGGACCTGGTGGTCGTTGTCGTGCCTGTGGACCGGGTGCCCGACGTTGTCGAGGACAGCGCCAAGGCAGGGGTCCACGCCCTGCTCGTGATCTCGGCCGGCTACTCCGACGCCGGGCCCGATGGGGCCGACAAGGAGCGGCGGCTGGTCGCGTCGATCAGGGAGCACGGGATGCGCCTGATCGGTCCGAATGCGCTGGGCGTCATCAACACCGATCCGCGGGTCAATCTGCGGGCCGCCATCCCCTCGCTGGTTCCGCCGCGCGGGCGCGTGGCGCTGTTCGGCCAGTCGGCGCCCCTGTGCCTGGCCGCCCTGGATCGCATGGCCAAACGCAAGTTGGGGATCTCGACCTTCGTGTCGGCCGGCAACCGGGCCGACGTCGCCGGACACGAGCTTCTGCAGTACTGGCGCGAAGACGCACAGACCACGGTGATCCTGCAGTACCTGGAGAGCATGGCCAACCCCAGCAAGTTCATCCGGATCGCGCGTTCCGTCACCCGTCACAAGCCGATCGTCGTGGTGCGCTCGGGGCGCACCAGCCAGTCCTTCCCGTTGGGCGCGCGGCCGCGCCGCACCGGGATCCCCGCCGGGGGTGTGGATCAATTGATCAGCAACTCCGGGATCATCGAGACCACCTCACTGGGGCAACTGATCGATGTGGGCTCCATGCTGGCCTGTCAGCCGCTTCCGACCGGCCGGAGCATCGCTGTGCTGGGAGACTCCCACGAGCTGGTGACGCTCGCGGCCGATACCTGCATCACTGCCGACCTGGACGTGGAACGCCAGACTGTGGTGCATAACCGTTCGGTCCGCGAGGGGTTGGGTGCCGCGCTCGACGAAATCGGGACGGCAGGTGACGTCGATGCTGTGATCGTGGTGCACGTGCCACCGGCGGGTGCCGATGATCGCGAGGTCCGCGAGGCGCTCCTCGCGGCATCAGCCAACTCCACGGTGCCCCTGATCGCCGTCCTGCACGCCTTGGACGGCGGCAACTCCCTGGTCGAAGCCCCTGGCCCCGACGGTTCCGCAGGGCACGGATCCGTCCCCTACTTCGGCACGGTCGAAGAGGCCGTCCAGTGCCTGGCCCTGGTGGTCGCCTATGCCGAGTGGCGCCGGCGGCCCACGGGCGAGGTGCCGGAGCTGCCGGATGTGGACAGCGAACGCGCGCGCGCCATCGTCGCCGACGTCATCGAAGGCAGTTCTCCCGACCCGAAGGCCGCCGTGGACGAGCGACTCACGGTCCCGCTCGTCGGGAGCCAACTCGCCGAGCTCTTGGCCTGCTACGGCATCGGCCTGTGGCCGCAGCTCTCGGCCCCCAGTGAGGACGTCGCCGTCGCGGCGGCCGATGAACTGGGGTGGCCGGTGGCTCTGAAGACGACGGATCCTCGCATGAGCCGCCGCGGTGAGATGAGCGGGGTGCGGCTCAATCTCGAGAACGAGCAGTCCCTGCGATCGGCCTACCTGTCGCTGTCCGCGACCCTGGACCAGGACGCCCGATCTCAGCTCGTCGTGCAGCAGATGGCAGCCCCTGGCGTTCAGGTCATGCTGCGTACCCAAGAGGACCCACTGTTCGGCCCGGTCGTGTCATTCGGGCTGGGCGGAGCCGTCCCGGAGCTCCTCAACGATCGCGCCTACCAGGTGCCCCCCATGAGTGACGCCGACGCCGCCCGGCTCATCCGTGAGCCGGCCTCCGCGAGCATCCTGTTCGGATACGGCGGCCGTGAGGCGATCGACGTCGCATCGCTGGAGGACCTTGTGGTGCGGCTGGGCCGGATGTCCGACGAGCTTCCGCAGTTGGCCCAACTGGACCTCAACCCGGTCATCGCGGGACCGCGTGGGCTGGCGGTGCTCTCCGCGTCCGCCTGGCTGCGGCACCCCGACGCCCGCGGTGACTCCGAAGCGCGTCGCCTGACCAGCATGTGATCCGCCGCTCGGGGGTAGGAGCCGCGCGGCCACGTGGTGGATGCCTGATACTGGGTCAATGAACCAGTCCGGTGTGCGGGAATCTTTGCGTCGTGACATCGAGAAGTCCGGGTACTACCCGGCCTTGGTCGACGACTCGTTGACCACGGCCCTGGGGTCGGAGGAGCTCGTGGACTTCGTCGTGCATCACGAGGCCACGTTCGACCGCGATGAGTTGAGGCGCCATGCGACCGTGCTTGCCCTGACCCCCACGCGGCTGATCATGCAGCACACCGATGAGCACCCTGCCGACGAGTCCTACCCCACCCCGTATGCGACCTCGGTCACGGAGGCGGTCCGGCTGTCGACGGTGGACTCGGTGGTGGTCACTCGCGTCGTTCCGCAACCTGAGAACTACCGGCCGCAAGGGGCTACGGCTGAAGTCGTGCTGACCATCGGCTGGGGCGCGGTGCGGCGTATCGAACTGGAGCCGGCCACGTGCGGCGACCCCCAGTGCGAAGCCGATCACGGGTACTCAGGGACTACGACGTCGGACGATCTGGCGCTTCGGTTCTCGGCTGCGGCCGATGGTGATCAGGTGGTCGATCGGGCGTTGTCCTTCGCCGAGACACTGTCGCAGGCGACTGGCGCGGCCCGCGCGTGAGCGTCGGCTGGGTGCTGCCGCGGTTCGGCACCGGCAGCGTCGCGGACGTCGTGGGGTCGGTGTGTGATGGCCTCAAGGTGCCGGGTGCGTGGGACCTGCTCGAGCTGGGCGGCTCATCGCGCGTCGTTGTCCTGGTCATCGACGGGGTGGGTCACCACCAGCTCTCCGCCCACGCTGACCTTGTCCCGACACTGGTGGCCGCCCAGACCGGGGTGTTGACCTCGGTGACCCCTTCGACGACTCCCGTGGCCCTGACATCGATCGGCACCGGACTCTCACCTGGCCAGCACGGGCTGGTGGGAGCCTCCTTCTTGCTCCCTGAGTCGGGCGACGTCCTGTGGCCGCTCAACTGGCGTTCCGACCCGCCGCCGGTGCAGGTCCAGCCAGAACCCACTTGGTGGGAGCGGGCGGCGCGGGCTGGGGTGACGGTCTCAGTCGTGAGTCCTCGCGCGTACTCCGCCGGCGGACTGACTGCCGCGGCCTTGCGAGGGGGCACCTACATCGGGGCCGATGGGCCGGGGGAGCGGGTGGCCGAGATCGCCGCAGCCGTACGGCGCGGCAGCCGCTCCTTGGTCTACGCCTATTGGGAGTTCGTCGATCGCGCTGCTCACATGCAAGGAGTCGGTTCGGCGCACTACCGTGCCGAACTGCACGCAGCCGACCAGTTCGTGGCGGCCGTCTGCGACGCGCTCCCCGCAGGTGCCCGGCTGGTCGTGACATCAGACCACGGTCTGGTCGACTGCCCCTCGGCAGTGGACCTCGACACTGTCGATGGACTGGCCGATGAGGTGGCTGTGGTCGCCGGTGAGCCGCGTTTCCGCCACGTCTACACGCGCCCGGGGGCCGCCCCTGACGTTGCTGCAGCGTGGCGGAGCGGATTGGCGGGCCGGGCCGAGATCGTGATGCGCGACGAGGCGATCGCCTCGGGCTGGTTCGGCCCGGTGGCCCCGGGCATCCGCGACCGCATCGGGGACGTGCTGGCAGTGGCCACCGGGGATGTCCGACTGGCTCTTCCGAGTCGCGACGCCGGCGTGTCGAGCCTCATCGGGCAGCACGGCTCTTTGACTCCGGCCGAGATGGACGTCCCCCTGGTCGTGATCGACGCCTGAGCAGGAATGCTCAGCGGTTGTCGTCGCGCGGAGACCCGAACAGGACCTCATCCCAACGGGGGCCGTCAGCGTCACGTTCGGGCCCGCTGGTGCCCGGCGCCTCGGGTCGCGCGGGAGCCGGGGCCTGCCGCTGCTGGGGCTCCCGTGCCGGCGTGGCGTTCTGTGACTGCATGCGTCCAGCGGGGTGGTTGCCCGCGTACGCGGGGCGGGTGGTGGGCGGTTCGTCGTCGTCGGGCACCTGGATCAACCGTGGCCGGTCATTGGAGGGCAGCCCCTGTTCGATGAACCACCGGGCCTCGTCGTCCTCAGCCGACAGCGACCCTGCCTCATTGTCGAACGACCATGTCGCCACACGGTCGCCCTGACCCGCGGGATACGCCAACAGCACGGTCCACAGCCCGTCCTCGCGCCGCCAGGAGTCCCAGCGGATGCTGTCTTCGTCGATCCCGCGCTCCGAAAGCCGGCGAGCAACGACTTCGCCCAGGGCGGGATCCTCCTCGCCGCGGCCTACCGCGCAGGCTTGTGCCTTCTCGGCGATCCAGCCGCGTTCTTGCAAGACCGGAGCCGCGAATGCTTCTACCCGGTCGACGTTCCAGCCGGAGTACTCCGCGACCTCGGTGGGGGTGGCCCCCGCACGGAGCCTGGCCTGGATGTCGCGGGCCGTCACGGGGGTGTCTGACACGTCCATGTGGGTACGGCCGCCGCGCGTCGCTGACCGGAGCCGCTCGTCGATGGGCAGCCGGTAGCGGTTGCCGTCCCCGCTGGACAGGATCAGCGCAGAGCCGTCATCAGACAGCCCTACGAATGTCAGGTGATTCATCCGTGCCTCGCTCCCAGGTGAGGTCCCAGCCTACGTGCTCAGGTGGTCGTCAGGAACCAGGCTGCGGCGCAGCGTTGCGGATCCGACGGTGGCCAGCAGGAGGGTCATGAGAGCGCCGGCAACCACGATCCAGTACCCCGCCGCCGCCCCGTAGGTGTCGATGAGCACCCCTGCCAGCGGCGAACCGATGGCGAGGCCGACGGCGATGCCCGAGGTGCCCAGTGTGAGTGCCTCGGTGAGTCGAACGGCCGGTACCAGCCGCTCGACCATTCCCACGTTCAGAATCAGCAGAGGTGACACCGCCAGCCCGGCCAGGAATACGGCCACCATCAAGAAGCCGACCGATCCCACGAACGGCAGGGGGGCGCACACTACGACGAGAACGGCGGAACCGATGACGAACTGTCGGTGGGGCGGCCACGACACATGGCGTGCTCCGTAGACGACCCCTGCGATCAGGCTCCCCACGGCGTACAGCGCCAGCACCACCCCGGTCAGGCCCTCCTGGCCGACCTCCGAGCAGAAGGCCACAGTGGTGACCTCGAAGGCTCCGAACATGGCGCCCATGGCGGTCAGTGAGACTGTCACCACGGCGAACGCGGGTCCCACGTAGGGGGTTCGCGGCCCGGCCCGACCCGGTGCGTGAGGGGACGGCTGGGTGCGCCGTTGCGACGCGAGCCATATCCCGCCGACGGCGAGCAACACCACACACAGCAGCAGCCCCGCCACCGGGCCGACGCTGACGGCTGTCGCCGTCACCAAGGGTGGGCCGATGATGAAGACGACCTCGTCCACCAAGCCCTCGATCGCGAACGCCGACCGCAACCCCGGCTCACCGGACAACATGGCGGCCCAGCGCGCTCGGACCAGGGCGCCGATGTCGGGGGCGGCCGCGCCCGCGACCCCCAGTGGGATCGCCATGACCGCCAACGGGTGAGCATCGTCGGCTACGGCCACGAACCCCAACAGGCCGGCCAATTGCACCGCAAGCAGGACCGGAACCACGCGAGCCTGCCCCACCCGATCGATCAGGCGGGCGCCAAGGGGTGCGATGGCCGCATGGGACAGGGCGTAGACCGCCGCGAGTGCCCCGGCGGCCGCGTAGTTGCCGCCCAGGTCGGTGACGAGCAGCACGACGCCGAGCGGGATCATCGACATGGGGAGGCGGCCGACGAATCCAGCGGACACGAACTGCGCGGCCCCCGGGCGGCGCAGCACGGCGGCGTAGGGATTCGGCATCGACGCCGACCTTAGCGGGGGTCGCAGCCCGCCGCGCGGGTCGAGGCCGGGCGCACTAGCGTGGTCATGTGCGCCCAGACGATGTCGATGCTTTGGTGGTCATGTCGTTCGGGGGGCCGGAGTCCATGCCCGAGGTGATGCCCTTCTTGCGGCACGTGGTGGCCGGCCGGGACATCCCCGACGCCCGCCTCGCCGCGGTCGCGGAACAGTACCGGTCGTTCGCCGGTGTCTCTCCACTCAACGGGCACAACCGGGACCTCGTGGACCGGTTGCGTTCCGGGGCCCCGCAGGGCTGGCTGGGCGACCGGGTCTATCTGGTCAACCGCAACTCCGCCCCCTTCCCTCAGGACGCTTTCGTCGCCATGGAGCGCGCCGGGATCCGGCGTGTGGCGGCATTCGTGACCAGCGCCTTCTCGTCGTACTCGGGGTGTCGCCAGTACCGCGAGAACCTGGCACTGGGGGCCGAAGCGGGCGGGATCGACGTCAAGGTCCTGCCCCGGTTCCACGACCATCCGCTCCTGGCCGACATCTGGACCGACCGCATGAGTGCCGCGGATCTGACCGGCCGGACGCGGGTCATCTTCGTCACTCACTCGTTGCCGCTGTCGCAGTCGTTGGGCGTCGTCCCCGGGGTGACCGGGTACCTGCCCCAGCACGAGGCCTTGGCCGCCCGCGTCATGGAGGGTGTGTCGGCGCGTAACGGGGTGGTGGTACCGGACTGGACGCTGGCGTTCCAGTCGAGGTCAGGTCCGCCGCAGCAGCCATGGTTGGAGCCCGACATCAGCGAGGCGATCGCCGACGCCGCACGAGCAGGTGTGGATCGGGTGGTGGTGGCGCCGATCGGTTTCTGCGCCGACAACCTCGAGATCCGGTGGGACCTGGATACCGTGGCGGCCCAGACGGCGGCAGAGCTCGGTGTGGCAATGGAGCGGCTGGACCCGCCCCAGTCGGATCCGCGGTTCGTGGACATGGTCTGGGAGTTGTTCCGCACGGGGAGCGGTATCTCGTGTCAGGTCGGGTGCTGTCCGAACCCGCGAGCCAGTCGCCCGGCAGTGGGCCAAGCATGACCGCGATCGCGCAGGACCTTGCCGAGACCGCCTTGCAGATCGGGCGCGAAGCCGGTGAGCTGCTGCTGGCGGGAGCTCACGACGTCGAAGCGGTGGCCACCAAGTCGTCCTCTCACGATCTGGTGACCCAGATGGACCGCGCCGCCGAGGCCTTGATCCGAGATCGGATCCAGGCCGCCCGGCCCGGCGACCGGGTGTTGGGCGAAGAAGGCGGCGAGGAGGGTGGTGACGGGCCGGTCCGCTGGATCGTGGACCCGCTGGACGGGACCGTGAACTACTTCTACGGGCAGCCGTCATGGGCGGTGTCCATCGGCATCGAGGTCGATGGTCGGCCGGCTGCGGGTGTGGTGGTGGCCCCGGCCCTCGGGGAGGAGTACCTCGCGGTTGCCGGTGAAGGCAGCTGGTGGTTGGGCGGGGACGAGCGTCATCGGCTGGCCGTGTCGCAGGTGAGCGACCTGGCTGATGCTGTGGTGGCAACGGGATTCGGCTACATCGTGGCGCGGCGGCGGCATCAGGCGCAGGTCGTGGCGGGCTTGATCCCGCAGATCCGCGACATCCGCCGCGTAGGGGCCGCGGCCGTCGACCTGTGCTGGCTGGCCCGCGGGCGTTTCGACGCCCACTACGAGCGCGGACTGCAGGAGTGGGACCGCGCCGCGGGCGGGCTGATCGCTCAGGAGGCGGGGGCGATCGTGGCAGGCCTGCCGGGGCAGCCCCATTCGAATGAGCTCCTGATCGGGGCCAACCCGGCCTTGTATGAGCAACTCGCTGCAGCCCTGTTGGAACTGGACGTGGTGGCGGGCCCTTGATCTGATTGCCGGCAGCCAAGGACGCTGCGTCCAAGGCTGCTGGGTCCAGGCTCAGTCCAGGCGACGCAGTTCCGCCGCGTACCAATGCGCATTACGGACGTAGACGTCCGCTGCCTCCCGGTTGGCGCCCGCGGGTACCCGGTCGGGGAAGATCTTGGCGGGCACCCCGAGCGCCATGGCGTGCGAGGGGACCTCGGTGTCGTTGGTCACCAGGGCCTGAGCGCCGACGAGCGCGCCGGTGCGTATGACCGCGCGATGCAGCACCACCGAGCCGGACCCGATCAGGCAGTCGTCCTCGATCACACAGCCCTCCAGATGCACGCGGTGGCCGATGGTGCAGTCGTCGCCGATCACGGTGTCCAACGTCGCTGTGCAATGCACGACGGCGCCGTCCTGGACCGACGTGCGTGCCCCCACCCGCACCGCACCGTGGTCTGCGCGCAGCACGGCCGTGGGCCATACGGTGGATTCGGGCCCGATGGTCACATCGCCGATGATCACGGCATCCGGGTGGATGAAGGCGGAGTCAGCGATGACCGGTTCACGTTCGCCGATGGCGTACAGGGGCATAACGGGGGTCCTTTCGGTGCTGATGCTGCTGAGGATGCCACGGGCACGTGCCGCCAGCGCCCCACAGCGGACGCTATCGGTCACGTTCAGTGTCGCGCACGTCACTTCCGGCCAGTCGGGTGTGCCATCAGGCGCGATGTGAGGCAGAATGCCTGCGCCGCCTCAGGATTTCGACACGGCAGGAGTGAACGGCACCGCATGGCCACCGACTACGACGCCCCACGCAAGACAGACGACGACGTCACCGACGAGAGCATCGAGGAACTGAAAGCCCGACGTGGCGACCGGGCCGCCTCCAATGTCGATGTCGACGAGACCGAACTCGCCGAGAACCTCGAGCTTCCGGGGGCCGACCTTTCCGACAAGAGCCTTGAGGTGCGGGTACTGCCCAAGCAGTCCGACGAGTTCACCTGCACGGAGTGCTTCCTGGTGCACCACATCAGCCAGTTGGCCGACGAGAAGAACCGCATCTGCTCCGACTGCCTGGGCTGACCAGCAGCCCGGACCGGCGCGACCTCGCTCAGACGGCTTCGAGGCTGGTGAGGTCCTGGTGGGCTTCCGCTTTCACCGTCGCCCGCGTCACCTCGCGGGTCACGATGGTGTTCACCAATGCCGCCACAACTGCGGCGCCTGCGGCGAACATCAGCACCTGCGACAGCGGGGCATCCAGGTCGTCCGCGCTCGGTGGCTGATTGCCCGTTGCCGCCTGGTACCCACCGGAGAGCGCCTTGCGGGCGACCCAGACGCCACCCATGGCGATGATGGGGGCACTGATCTTCAGCACATCGGCACCGGTCACGGGAACTCCTCAGATCGTGTGTCGGTCCTACCCTGCCTGTTCGGGGAGGACTTGGCCAGAACCTATCGCAGTGTGCGCGGCGGAGCGGATGGCAGCCGCGAACCGCTCCGGATGACGGGTGCTCACCAGCCAGTAGGGGTGAGGGTCTCGGGGATCCGAGACGTCGATGCGCACGCTGCGACTCGACGCCCAGGTCCTCAGGACCAGATGGGCCGACGGGTTGAAGTCCCGGGTCCGGGCCCGGGCGCTGGCGTCCTTGTCCAAGGGCTCGACGGCCCCGACGAAGCGCAACGGCAGCCGGGCGCGCCCCACCCGAACGACGCAGTCGTCCACCGAAAGCGTCGATGAGGTGGCCAGCAGCAGCGCGGCGAGGCCACCGCCCACCAGGGTCGCCGCCAGGGCCCCTGCGGCCAGCCCGAGCGCGAAGTCGTAGGCGACCGCCACCGACAAGGTGAACACCGCGGCCAGCAGCCAGATCCACCACGGCGCCATCAATCGCTCGTGGTAGGAGCGGTGGGTACCGTCCTGTCCCTCGACACACGCCATGCTCGATGGTCCCACGACCGGCATCGCCCCGTCGGCGGGGAACGCCGCAGGTCGGGCCAGTAGGGTCCAAGGGTGAGCGACGATCTGCACCGGCACGATCGGGCACCTGCCCCCGGAACCGTGCTTCCCAGCCATTTCCCGTACTGCTTCGGATGTGGGACCGACCACGCGAGCGGGCTGCACCTGACGATCACGGCGGGCGCCGGCTTGACGATGTATGGCAGTTTCACCGTCGCCGAGGAGCATCAGGGCGCGCCGGGACTGGTCCACGGAGGCGTCCTCGCGGCGGCGTTCGACGAGGTGCTTGGTGCCAGTAACTGGTTGCTGCTGACGCCCGCGGTAACCGCTCATCTCGAGGTGGATTTCCGCACGCCCGTCCCGGTCGGACGTACGGTCCAGATCGAGGCCCGGATCGACTCGGTGGATGGCCGCAAGGTGTACACCTCAGGCCTGGGACGTTTCGACGACGGCACGGTGGTGGCCCACGCCGAGGGCCTGTTCATCCAGGTGCCGTTGGAGCATTTTGCCGAGCATGGTCGGCGAAGGGACGTGACCGAGTTGGCGCGTGAACTCGGATCAGGTCTGGAGATCAACCCATGACGCACGTCGACGTCCTGATCCAGCGACTGGATCCTGGCATCCCGCTGCCGTCCTATGCGCACCCGGGAGACGCAGGTCTGGACCTGGTGACGACTCGCGACGCCACGATCGAGCCCGGCGCCCGCGCCCTGTTGCCGACCGGTCTCGCCATCGCCCTGCCGCCCGGACATGTGGCGTGGGTGGTGCCGCGTAGCGGCCTGGCGGTCCGCCACGGGGTCAGCCTGGTCAACGCCCCGGGTACGGTGGACGCCGGATACCGGGGCGAGATCCAGGTCATCGTGGTCAACCACGATGCCGTCGATCCGGTGAGTTTCCGCAGGGGCGACCGGATCGCACAGATGATCGTGCAACAAGTGCCCACGGTGCGGTTGCATGAGGTTGAGCAGTTGCCCGGCAGTGACCGGGGCGAAGCGGGATTCGGGTCGACCGGCGTGGCCGGCAGGGAAGGACGAGACGCATGATCTTCAAGCGCCGCAAGAACAGCGACGGCACGGGTGACGACTTCGTCGCTGGTGTCGACGACACGGCGGCCGACGCCACGGGATCGCACGACATGGACACGGATCCTGAAGGCGCCCTCGAGGTCGACGCCGGCGATGCGCTGGCAGCCGCGGTCGTCGCTGAACGTACCGACGGGCCGTTCGACATCACCGAGGTCGAGGAGTCGGACGCCATGGCCGCCGAGCGCATCGATTTCGGGGCCGTTCAGGTGCCGCTGATCGACGGTCTGGAGATCCGGGTCGAGCTCGACCAGGAGTCCAATGAGCCGATGGCCATCACCTTGGTGCAGGGGGATGGAGCGGTGCAGGTCCGCGCGTTCGCCGGGCCCCGTACCGGGGGCGCCTGGGAACTGGTGCTTGCCGACCTGCGCGAGCAGATCGGTGGCGACGGCGGGGCAGTCGATGAGTCGACCGGGCCGTTCGGGGTCGAGATTGCCGCTGCGGTCCAAGGCGAGGATGAGCAGGGCAACGAGGTCGTACAGCCCATCCGTTTCGTGGGCGTTGACGGCCCGCGCTGGCTGCTGCAAGGTGTCATGTTCGGCGAGGGCGCAGACCCACAGACGGCCGGCGGCCTGGAGTCGGTATTCCGGTCACTGGTGGTGGTGCGCGGCGAGACCGCCATGCCCGTGGGGGCCGCATTGCCGTTGAGCCTGCCCGAGCAGGTCCCCGGCCAGGTCGAGCAGGGCACCGAAGACGGCGAGGCCCCCCCGGAGGCGGATCAGGACAGTGAGTCGTAGTCGCTGAGCGCGTCGAACGCCCGGGCCGCGCTGCGGGCGAACACCGGCAATCCCTCACCCGGTTGGGCCCGGTCCAACACGACGAGTTCAGCGCGGGGGATGAGCCCGGCCCAGGCGGTGGCGACCGACAAGGGGTGCAGTGGATCGTCGCGCAACGCCACCACGGCCACGGGTACCTCGATGGCGCGCAACTGGTCCTCGGTGGGTCCGGGGGAGTGCGATGCGGCGCGCAACTCCGACACCAACTCCTCACGGGTGCGCAGTGCCCAGGCCTGAGCCAGCAGCGGAGTGACCCAATCGTGCGGGTCGAGCTCGGCCAGGACCTCGTCGGGACCCAGCGCTGCCAGCGCGTCTGCGGCCGCAGCGGTCAGACCTGCGATCCGATCGGGAGCGCCGGTCCACGCCGGCATCACCAACAGACCTCCCACCACATGGGGAGGCAGATCGCGTCGCCCCAACAAGGCCGCTGCGGCGTGCGCTCCCAGCGACACCCCACCCAGGATCGTGGGCCGGTCCGGGGTGGCGGCGGACGCCAGCAGGTTCATGACGGCGGTGACGGTGCCGGTCCGGTCGTCGACCGCGCTGCACTGCGCCACGCCCAGGTCCTGCACCGGGAACGCCCGTCTCAGGAAATCAGAGCTCGAGCCTGCCCCGTGTGCCATGACGAGGCGGGAATTGGGCGAGATGACCGATGTCACGCTCCTATCGTTGCCCATCCGGTCGCTTGTGTGGGCAGCCCCCCGGGAGCCGGGATACCGTTGACCCATGGGTCTCATCGACACCGCGCGCACACGGTTCCGTTCCGGGCTTTCCCGCAGCGCGGGCGAGGAGCGCGACCTGCAGCAGGTGGCCGAGGATGCCGGCGCCACTCCCATCAACCAATGCAGCCGTGGCTCGCAGATCACCGCGTGCGGGGTGCTGAGCAGCGTGATGGTGCGACCGAT
>RRZT010123448.1_pt1 | contig 19694 bp, 22 predicted proteins | sample 2165551 | NCBI WGS metagenome assembly RRZT01 (sample SAMN10456910, study PRJNA506462) | wastewater metagenome | biome: wastewater; feature: sludge; material: wastewater sludge; isolation source: wastewater sludge with Escherichia coli K12::gfp cells carrying plasmid... | place: USA: Moscow, Idaho... | reverse complement strand
GGAATTCGGCGACCGCGAGACTTTCGCTCAGACCCTCTGCCTTGTTGACCGCAACCACGACCGGACGGTCGGACTGGCGCAGGCGATTCGCGATGATCTTATCTTGCGGCGTGATGCCGGTGCGTCCGTCGACGAGGAAGACAATCGCATCAGCTTCATCGATCGCCTGCAGCGTCTGGCGCGCCATCTCGAACATAATGCCTTCGTCGACAACCGGCTCGAAGCCTCCGGTATCGACAACCAGATACGGACGATCCCCGACCTTGCCGTGGCCGTAATGGCGATCCCGGGTCAGGCCGGGCTGATCGGCGACCAGCGCATCACGCGTCTTGGTCAACCGGTTGAAAAGCGTCGATTTGCCGACATTCGGCCGTCCGACGAGGACGATCGTGGGTTTCATCAAAAATCCTTACTTGCCAGTTAGGGCGGACAAGCCGCCCTTCTGGGTCTGAATCAGCCAGCGCCCGCCAGTTGGCTGCGGAGCCGTCTCGATCGCGCCGCCATCGGTCTTGCGTTGCGCGACAAAGCTGCCATCTTCAGTATCAATAAAATGCAGGAAACCCTGATAGTCACCGACCACCAGTGTATTCCCGTCTACGGCCGGGCCGCTCACGCCGCGCAGCGCCAGCTTGTCCTGCCGCCACAGATTGCGGCCGCTTGCCCGCTCATAGGCAATCAGATTGCCCTTGTCGTCGGTCACGTAAACCGCTTTGTCATCGACGGCCAGGCCGGAATAGCTCGAAATCTCGCGCGACCAGCCGAGGCTGCCATTTTTCGCATTGAAGCAGGCGAGCCGCCCTTGGTAGGCCACCGCGCACACCATGTCGCCGTAAACAACCGGCGAGGCCACGACATCGGCCATGCGCTCGATCTCGGACACGCCGCGTGGCTGCGCGACCTGCGCCTCCCAGAGCACGCGCCCCTCCTTGAGTGACAACGCAGCAAGCCTTCCGCCGGCCTGCCCATAATAGACAACCCCGCCTTCGACAACCGGCGCCGAGAAGTTGCGCAGTTGCAGGGCAGGCTGCTGGCGCGCGTACACCCATTTGATCGCACCATCGGTCGCGGAATGCGCCGTCAGGCGGCCATCGGTGCCGCGAACCAGCACCAGCGAATCCGTCACCGTCGGCGGCGCAATGACTTCGCTGCCGACCCGCACACGCCAGCGCAGTTTGCCGTCGTAACCATAGGCAAGCAATTCGCCCTTCAGCGTACCGATCGCGATTAACTCCTCGCCCAGTCCGGCGCCGCCGGCAACCGGTGCCGGCAGATCGATCCGTCGCCGCTCAGCACCGCTCGCGGCATCAAGCAACAAAAGACGCTTGTCTCCGCTCAGTACGGCAATCACCCCGCCATAAAGCACGGGCTGCAGCCTTGCGCCATCAGCGACACCCAGCGAGACGCGCCATTGCTCGGAAAGCTGCAGCTTGTTCTGCACGATGGGGAGCGGCGAAGGCTGGGGCGCCTTGCTGGTCGAACCACAAGCGGCGACCAGGGCGGCAGCCAGTGCAACGGCGAGCGAGCGGCAAACTTTCATATCAGCGGCTTCCAGTCGATTCCAGCTTGATTTCAACGAACTTGTAGTTGGCCGATTCCTTGCCCAGCTTGGCCAGCGCCTGTTTGTAGGCTTCCGTTGCGCCTGCGGCATCACCCTTCAACGCGAGCACGTCGCCGCGAGTTTCCGCAAACAATCCGGAGAAGCTTTCGTCTTCGGCGGACTTCAGTTGCGCCAGCGCATCATCGAACTTCTTTTCATCCATCAGCACGTTCGCCAGACGTACGCGCGCGATGTCGCGCAGCGCGGCTTCGCGGCCGTTTTCGATCACCCACTTGAGTTCGCTCGCGGCCTTGGCCAGATCCTTCGCAGCGAAGGCGGTATTTGCGGAAACCAGCGCGGCACGCGCGGCATAGGCGGTACGCGAATAGCCGTTCTTCAGTTCTTCGACAGCAGCCGTGCGCTTCGCGGCATCTTCGGCAGTTTCAAGCCGGGAATAGATCGTTGAAGCCTTGCCGGCCTGGTTATTTCCCCAGGCTTGCCAGCCCTTCCAGCCCGCGTAAATTGCCAGTGCGACGCCCAAGCCCGCGGCAATGTGGCGGCCATAGTCGTGCCAGAATGCTTTGAGTTCGGCGATCTGTTCCTGCTCTTGCAAATCGAATGCCATTTGGCTTACTCCTTTTTTTGTTGTCATGGGCGCGGCATCAGCCGCGCAGATATTGCACTACTTCAGCCACGGGCAGCACGGTCTGCTCCCCTGCCCCTTCGCCATTCAACTGCTTCACCGCTGCCTTGCCGCCGGCAGCTTCTTCCTCGCCGATTACGACCGCAAAACGGGCACCGCTCGCGTCGGCCTTCTTGAACTGCGACTTGAAGCTGCCACCACCGCAATGCAGCACGACTCTCAATCCGTTGCCGCGCAGGTCGTTCGCCAGCTTGAATGCCTGGCGCGAGGCCACTTCACCTTGGTGCACGACATAGGCATCCGGCACATCGGCAGGCAACACAACACCCTGCGTTTCCAGCAACAGCAGAATGCGCTCGATGCCGATCGCATAGCCGATGCCGGAACACGGCTTGCCGCCCAACTGTTCGACCAGACCATCGTAACGACCACCAGCAGCAACCGTGGCCTGCGCGCCAAGCTGGTCAGTGGTCCATTCGAACACGGTGCGGTTGTAATAATCGAGCCCGCGCACAAGGCGCGGGTTCAGCTTGTAGGAAATCCCCGCATCATCCAGCAAGGCGCGCACGGCGTCAAAGTGCGCGCGCGATTCCTCGCCGAGGAAATCGGCGAGCTTCGGCGCATTTTCCGCCATTTCCTGCATCGCTGGATTCTTGGTATCGAGCACGCGCAACGGATTGGCATACATGCGGCGCTTGCCGTCAGCATCAAGGATATCCTGATGTTTTTCCAGATAAGCGATGAGTTCGGCACGGTGGGCTGCGCGCTCGGCCGTGTCGCCAAGCGTATTGAGTTCCAGCGTCATCCCGCTCAGGCCAAGCCGGCGCCACAGATCAGCCAGCATCGCAATCATCTCGGCGTCGATATCCGGCGAAGCGAAGCCGAACGCCTCGACGCCGAGCTGATGGAACTGGCGATAGCGGCCCTTTTGCGGACGCTCGTGGCGGAACATCGGCCCGGTATACCACAGGCGCTGGGTCTGGTTATACAGCAACCCGTGCTCGATGCAGGCGCGTACGCAGCCTGCGGTGCCCTCCGGGCGCAAGGTCAGCTTCTCGCCGTTCAGGCTGTCCTCAAACGAGTACATTTCCTTTTCGACGATATCGGTATGTTCGCCGACACCACGCACGAACAGCGGCGTCGCTTCGACAATCGGAGTGCGGATTTGCTTGTAACCATAAGCGGAAAGCCAGTCGCGGCAGACTGCCTCGAAATGAAGCCAGGCAGAAGACGCATCCGGCAGCACATCGTTCATGCCGCGGATGCCTTGAATCGTTTGAGCCATTATTTCTTTCAGATTTGCTTGAGTGGAATGGTGATGGTTTCGCGCCGTTTCGCGCCGCCTTCGGCATAACGGGTTTTCACGTAGTCCTCGACGATGGCCTGGAATTCCTCAGCCACGTGCTCGCCCTTCAGCGTCACAGTCTTTTCGCCGTCGGCATAGACCGGGCAAACCGGGACTTCGCCGGTTCGGGGCAGGCTGATGCCGATGTCGGCGAGCTTGGACTCGCCCGGACCGTTGACGACGCAGCCCATGACTGCGACCTTCAGGTCTTCGACACCCGGATACTGCAGGCGCCAAACCGGCATCTGTTCGCGCAAATACGACTGGATGCTCTGGGCAAGCTCCTGAAACACGGTCGAAGTGGTGCGGCCGCAGCCCGGGCAGGCCGTCACCAGCGGGGTGAACGAACGCAACCCCATCGTCTGCAAGATTTCCTGCGCGACGATGACCTCGCGCGTGCGGTCACCGCCCGGCTCGGGAGTCAGCGAGACGCGGATCGTGTCGCCGATGCCTTCCTGCAGCAGCACCGCGAGCGCGGCAGTCGAGGCAACGATACCCTTGCTGCCCATGCCGGCTTCGGTCAGCCCGAGGTGTAGCGCATACTGGCAGCGCTTGGCGAGCTCACGGTACACCGCGATCAGATCCTGCACGTGCGAGACCTTGCACGACAGGATGATCTGGTCGGGGCGCATGCCCCAGCCGACCGCCTGCCCGGCCGAATCAAGCGCCGAGCGGATCAACGCCTCGCGCATCACCGCATCAACCGGCAACGGATTCGCAAGCTGCGAATTTTCGTCCATCAGCCTGACGACCATCGCCTGATCGAGCGAGCCCCAGTTCACACCGATGCGCACCGGCTTGTTGTGCAGGATCGCCTGTTCGACCATAAAGCCGAATTTTTCATCGCGCTTGGCGCCCTTGCCGACATTGCCCGGATTGATCCGGTATTTGGCCAGCGCGACCGCGCAGTCCGGGTAATCGCGCAGCAGGCGGTCGCCATTGAAATGGAAGTCGCCGACCAGCGGAACGTCGCAGCCCATCTGGTCAAGCCGATTGCGGATGTTCGCGACCTGCGCGGCGGCCTCCGGACTGTTCACGGTGATGCGGACGATCTCGGAACCGGCGCGCCAGAGATCGTAGACCTGTTTGACGGTCGCCTCGAGATCGGCGGTGTCGGTATTGGTCATCGATTGCACCAGAACCGGATGCTCGCTGCCGACCATGTGCTGGCCGATGCGAACCTGATACGATGCACGGCGAATAATTGGTGAAAAGTTCATATAAATCAATCACTTAAGATCAAGAGTCGCCACATCGGCGCGCGAATGCGGCGCCAGATCAACCGGCTGGCCGTGGTAATAAAGTCTGGTCTTCGGTGCATTGCCGATCTTGACCTGGAATGGCGGCTTGCCCGACAGGACGCGCTCGGTGCCTTGTCCCATGACCTGCGAAACCAGCACCTGGCCGTCGGCATCCCGGATCTGCACCCAGCTATCGTACTCGGTCACGACGCGAATCGCGCCACTGCTGGCCACGGAAGAAGCCGTTTGTGCCGCCGGACGTGAAGCCGCCGTCAGACGTGACGCCATCGAAGCCACTGGCACGGCAGAAGCCACGCTGCTGGCCGCCTCGGGAACCGAGGCGATTTCACTGGACATGGCCGCTGAAGCCGGAACTGGCGTCAGCGCCACCACCGGCGCAGAAGCGGCCGGCAGCGTGACCACCGGCGCAGGCTGCTGCTGCAGGTACCAGAAAACCACGCCGGTGCCGAGCAGCAAGCCCAGTGCCGCCATCAGCCAGACTTGCCAGGATGGGCCTTGCGGACGCGTCCTGATGATCACATTCAGCGCAGTAGCCTCGCCGACTTTCGGCATCGCCGCCTGCACGCGCTCCTGCGGCAGAAGCACACTGAGCTGTTCGAGCAGCGGCTGCGGATCGAGGTTGACCAGGCGGGCATAGTTGCGCACGAAACCGCGCACAAAGGTGTTGCCCGGCAGCGCAGCAAAATCGTCGTTTTCCAGCGCCTCGATCTGGCGGGCGGAAAGCTTCAGCTTTTCACCGACCTCCGCTGCGGTCAGCCCGGCAGCCTCCCGGCCGGATTTCAGCGCCTGGCCGACGGGATTCGGCGCAGCGTTCTGCAGGTTCTGGGTTTCTTCCATCATCAGTCGTATTGTCCGGCAAGCAGTTTCGAGGTTTCAAGCGATTGCCCATGCTTACTGCGCAACTGGTTCGCATAACTGCGCTCGGCTTCCGTATTGCGGAGCATGCGCTCGATCCGCAATGCGAGCCACAACACATCGGGCCGGGGATCTTTCTGGCGGGCAAGCTCGAGGACATGAATCCGCGCCTGCGGCAGCTGCCCCTGTTTCAGCAACAGGCTGGCAAGCCGGTAGCGGGCGGTCACATCGTCGGGTTGGAAGCGCAACGCGCGTTCATAGTGGGCACGCGCATCATCGTCCCGCCCGTCTTTCTCAGAACAGATACCCGCCGCGATCAGTGTCTTGACCGGCATCTGGTAAGTCGGGTTGCGCAGCGCGGCCATGTATTCGGCGACGCCAGCCTGATACTGACCCCGGTCGCACAGAAAATAACCGTAGTTGTGCCGAATATCCGGATCGTTCGGTGCATATTCGACCGCATGGTTAAAATGGGTCCGTGCCTTGGCGTCTTCCTGCAGATCCATGTAGATCAGCGCCAGCATGCCGTAGGCCGGCGCATAGGCCGGATTGATCACGAGCGCTTTCTGTGCTTCCTCGATCGCCACGCCGAACTGACGCCGCTTGAAATATTCGGCCGCCAGCTGGGTACGGATGCCCGCGCGCTCGTCAGCGGTCGCTTTTTCCGCTCGCGCCATATTCAGGCAACCCAGCGTCAGCAGCGGGATGATGCCAAGCCACAGTTTTTTCACTCGCCGTTTCCCTTGTTCACAAATGCGACAGGCCGGGTCTCGACCATTTTTTCCTTGCGCCGCGTGCGATCCTGCACCTTACCGGCCAGCTGGCCACAGGCCGCATCGATATCATCGCCGCGCACCTTGCGTACGGTCACGATATAGCCGGCTTCAATCAGGATATCGCGGAAAGCGAGAATAGCATCCCGCCCGGAGCGATTGAAGCCCGAATCCGGGAACGGATTGAACGGAATCAGATTGAACTTGCACGGCACATCGCGCACCAGGCGCGCCAGTTCACGCGCATGCTCGGGCTGATCATTGACGCCGGCGAGCATGATGTATTCGAAGGTGATGAAATCGCGCGGCGCTTTTTCGAGGTAGCGCTGACACGCGGTCAGCAGTTCTTTCAGCGGATATTTCTGGTTGATCGGAACGATCTGGTCACGGATGCGGTCATTTGGTGCATGCAGGCTGATCGCCAGCGCGACCGGGCAATCCTCGCGCAGACGGTCCATCGCCGGAACCAAGCCGGAGGTCGACAGGGTTACGCGCCGACGAGACAGTCCGTAGGCATTGTCATCGAGCATCAATTTCAGCGCGGCGACAACGTTGTCGTAGTTGGCAAGCGGCTCGCCCATTCCCATCAGCACGACATTGGAGACGATCCTGCCGTCGTCATTAGCACCACCCAGACGCGCAGCTTCGGCGCTCAGGCGATTGTTGGCCCACCAGATCTGGCCGATGATCTCGCCCGTGGTCAGGTTGCGATTGAACCCTTGGCGCGCCGTCGAGCAAAACGCACATTCGAGCGCACAGCCGACTTGGCTCGATACGCACAAGGTGCCGCGATCGTCCTCGGGAATAAACACAGTTTCAACGCCGTTGGCCGCGCCAACATCGAGCAGCCACTTGTGCGTCCCGTCGCTGGCAATCTGTTCGGCCAGCATCCCCGGCGCCTGAACGAACGCGCACGCCTTGAGCTTTTCGCGGAAACTTTTCGCGATGTCGGTCATCGCATCGAAATCGGTTTCGCCGCGCTGGTGAATCCACTTCAGCAACTGCTTCGCGCGAAAGGGCTTCTCGCCCATTTCTGCAACGAAGCGGGCGAGGTGTTCGGCATCAAAATCAAGCAAATTCACCAAAATAAGACCTTCTCAACGGGAATGGATTTCACTTTGCGCGAAGAACCAGGCAATCTCGATCGCGGCGTTTTCCGGGCTGTCCGAGCCATGCACGGCATTGGCCTGCAGCGACCGTGCAAAGTCGGCGCGCAGCGTCCCCGGCGCGGCTTTTTGCGGATCGGTCGCCCCCATCAGCTCGCGGTTTTTCACAATCGCATTTTCGCCTTCCAGCACTTGGATCATCACCGGCCCGGAAGTCATGAACTCAATGAGACTCGCAAAAAAGGGCCGCTCCCGGTGCACCGCATAAAAGCCCTCGGCCTCCTGGCGCGAAAGCCGCTTCATCCTGGCCGCGACGATCTTCAGGCCATTCGCCTCAAACCGCGCATAGATCCGGCCAATCAGATCGCCCGCCACGGCATCGGGCTTGACGATGGAAAGCGTACGCTCAACAGCCATGCAAAACCTCCGGATCGGAATGTTTTCACGCGAAACGCCTTGGCACAAGACCAAAATCTTGCCGCACAGGGCGAACTCGGCTAGCCTCTCGGCCAGCACAATCGCTCATTATAACAAACAACCCGACGGCACCGATGAACGACTCTCTCGACCCGATCCTGCAACAGGAAGAACAACGCAAGCTGCGCACGCAACTGATGTGGCGCCTGGCCTTTGCCGTACTGCTGGTGGGCGGCGTACTCGGCGCACTGGCCTGGCTCGATCAGGATAAAGAGCCGCAGATGACCGTCACCACACCGCACGATGCCCGCATCGCATCGTCGATCGCCAGCGAAGCCGCGAGCGCCGTAGCCTCCGAGCCGGAAACCGCCTCAGCGGCAGAGGCATCGACCCCGCAAGCCTCGGCAGCCGCCTCTGAAATCCTGCCTGCTTCGTTCGTAGCTGGCGAACCCAGCGCACTGCCCGCATCCCAGCCACAAGCCACGCCCCAGCCCGCACCCGTGGCCTCCCCGCCCTTGCCAACTCAACCTAAAACCGGACCGCAGACGATCTCCGCCAAACCTGCTGCTCCGGCCGGCAAGCCCGGGATCCCGACCATTGTTCCGCCTGCCGCACCCGCCAAGCCGGTGGAACCAACCCGTCCGCGCGCGCCGCTCAAGGCGGCCGAAACGCCGGCCAAGCCCCTCCCGTCTCCGCTGCCGGCACCGGACAAACTCGCGCAGCAACCCGCCGCCGTCGCACACTACCCGGCGCCGATTGCCACTTCCAGCGGTTACACGGTGCAAGCCGGCGTATTCCTGCATGCCGCGAACGCCGAACGGATGCTCAGGAGCGTGCAAGGCGCCGGCATCCCGGCCTATCTGGAAACCCGGGTGCAGATCGGCCCGTTCGGCAGCAAGGCTGAGGCGGAAGCTGCAGTGAAAAAACTACGCCAGATCGGGATCGAACCGATCGTCAAGGGAAACTGATCCATCATGGACGCACTGAAAACTTTCATATCACTACTGGTAATCGTCAACCCGATCGGCGCGATCCCGCTTTTCATCAGCTTGACGCCCAACCAGAGCGAACGCGAGAAGAAGCGCACTGTCCAGCTCGCCTCGCTCGCGGTCACGCTGGTGTTGCTGATTTCCTGCTTTCTCGGTGAACAGGTCATCCGCTTTTTCGGCATCAGCATCGCTTCATTTCAGGTCGGCGGCGGGATTCTGGTACTGCTGGTCGCTGTTTCGATGCTGAACGCACAGGTCAGCCCGGCGCGCCAGACGCTAGAAGAACAACAGGAAGCCGAAACCAAGTCGAATATTGCCGTCGTGCCACTGGCAATTCCGCTGATGACCGGGCCCGGCGCGGTCAGCACGGTCATCATCTACGCCCAGAAAGCCAGCCACTGGACGCACTATCTGGCCATTGCCGGCAGCGGCATCGCGATCGGCCTGATCACCTGGGCAGCCCTGAGCCTGGCCGCGCCGGTTTCACGTATTCTGGGGCAGACCGGGATCAACGTCGCGACGCGGTTGATGGGCCTGCTGCTGGCAGCCATCGCGGTCGAAATCATGGCCGAAGGATTGGTCCACCTGTTCCCGATATTGATCGCAAGTCGGTAAAATAAAAATACTTAAAAATCAAATACTTAACCACAATCAAAACAAAGTCCCACCCATCAGGCTCGCAAAACGGCCCGGGATCGGAAACAATTGAAATCAGGATTACGACCGGAGACTCGGCCATGTCGAACAAATACACGGAAGGCACAGCCAATGTGCTGCTGCACCTGCACCCGCATGCAGAACACCCTGAGCAGGCCCGCCCGACCGGCTGCCCGGAATGCGGCGCCAACGAGGAGGACATCATCACCAATGACCTGCCGGCTCATCATATCGAACTGACCTGCCGCTGCCTGAAATGCGGCTGCCAGTGGATGCCCAACTCGGACGATTGAAAATCACCCTGCGCAGATCCAGGCAGCTGCACCGAAAAGGAAAATAAATGCCTTACGTACGCCGCAATGCTGCCCGAGGGATTATCGCCCTGCTTCAGGTCGCCGAAGCGGATGCGGAAGAATACCTGCCTGCACACCATCCGGAAGTCGCCCGATTTCTCGGCATCCCCGCCGATCAGCAAGTCATGTTTTCGATCCTCGACGAAGAGTTCATTCGCGTCCTCGAAGACCTGATCGACGTGCTGATCGCCAAAAACGTGTTGCGCATGACCGACCTGCCCGAGGAAGTGCAAAGCAAACTACTGATACGCAGGCAACTGCGCGATACCCTGCCGAACTCCCGGCTGCACATCCTGTCGGATTCCGATCAGGGTCTGATCTGAACCTGACTCGCCAAGGAAGGATGGCGCGCAGCGGTCACCAGACGCGCGGCACGGTCACCAGGCAGGCCTTCAGGAACTCCCAGAACTCGGCAACCGACTTGATCTCAACCCGCTCGTCCGGGGAATGGGCATTCTCGATCGTCGGCCCAAAAGAAACCATTTCGACACGCGGATACTTGGCGCTGATCAGCCCGCATTCAAGCCCGGCATGCATCACCGTCACCCTTGGCTCCGCAAGGAACTGCGCACGGTAAACGCCTTGGGCCACCTGCAGCGCACGGGACGACATATCGGGAACCCAACCCGGATAGGCGGCACCGCGTTCGACCGTTGCATGACCCAGCCGTGCGCACGCCGCGATACAGCTCGCCACATCATTCAGTCCAGCCTCAATGAGCGAGCGCGCCATCAGCACCACCTCAAAATCCCGCTCGAGTTTGACCACGCCCAGATTGTTCGATGTTTCGACAACATTAGGCAGTACATTGCTCCAGCGCCGCACGCCATGCGGCAAGGCAAGCAACAGATCGATCACGGATTGTGTATCAGCAGCGCGCAGCATTTCGCCCGCGCCGGATCCACTCGCGCAGGATTCCGATTCATTGACGCTGACGCAAAGGCCTTCGTCAACGCCCGCGAATTCGAGCCGGAAACGCTCCTCGTCGACCTCGGCCAGCGCTTCGAGAATGCCGCCATCGCAAGCCGGAACCGCCACGATCGCACAAGCTTCGCGCGGCAGCGCATTGCGCACACTGCCGCCGTCCATGCTGATCAGGCGCAGATCGGTCTGCTGGCGCGCATCCTGCAGAAAACGCGCCAGCAAGCGAATCGCATTCGGGCGCTCAAGATGAATATCGCAACCGGAATGACCACCCTTGAGCCCGGTTACACAGATCTGCCGCGTCATGAATGCAGCCGAAACAGGATCGCGTCCAACATGGCGACGCAGTGTCAGGTCCAATCCACCAGCACAACCGACGCACAATTCACCCATGTCTTCGGTGTCGAGATTGAACAGGAACTTGCCGCGCAACAGTTCCGGTTCCAGCGTCCGCGCACCGGTCATGCCGGCTTCTTCATCCAGTGTTAGCAGCACCTCGAGCGGGCCGTGTTCGATATCGGCATCCTCAAGCACGGCCAGCGCCGCCGCTACGCCAATGCCGTTATCGGCGCCGAGCGTGGTGCCATTGGCGCGAACCCAGCCGCCATCGATAAGCGGACGAACCGGATCCTTGCCAAAATCATGTTCGTTGCCGCGATTCTTCTGGCAAACCATGTCCAGGTGCGCTTGCAGGATCACGCCGACGTGACCATCCATGCCTCGCGTCGCCGGCTTGCGGATAATCAGGTTGCCACCGGCATCAAGGAGGTTTTCCAGTCCAAGCCCATCCGCCCAGCGTCGCAGCTGGTCGCGCAGCGCAATCTCATGCCCGGAAGCTCGCGGGCATTCGCAAAGCATGGCGAAATGCCGCCACAGTATCTGCGGGGAGAGTTCGGAAATATTCATACAAAACCTCTTGCTGCCGATGCTGCAGCGCAATATATTAGTTACAGCATCGCACTCTGCGAGCCAATTTGCAAAACAATTCGAGCCGTCTGCAGAACGGCGCAGGATACGACGCAACCACATCTGCTGTGGCGGCAATATTACCAGCCAATCATATAGCACTGCCCGGTGTCCCGACAAAACAGTCCGCATCAGGCCTTGCTAAGATAGCGGCTTTTGCTGCGACCCGTTTCAAGCCCAATGCCAGACTCCAGCCACACCACCACTCCCGATACCGATTTCTACTATGCCGGCGTTCCCGACTACATGACCGAAGTCTATGACTGGGCCTATGTGAACCCGCGCAATGCGCGCTGGCTTGACCGCAACATCGTGGTCAAAACGTTGCTTTTTTGTAACGACCAGCGATTGATGCGCGCGTATCTCGACGAAATCGAACCCGGCATGCGCGTCTGGCAAGTCGCCCATGTCTATGGCGATCTGGTGCGCCGCGCCGCAGACAAGGTTGGCGCCAACGGCGCATTCCACCTGACCGACATCACGCCGGTTCAAATCGAGCACGCAAGAAAAAAACTGGCCGGACAGCCATGGTGCCAGGTCATCCGCCACGACGCCGCCACTTTCGTTGGCAATGGCGAACCCTATGACCTGATCTGCAGCTTCCACCTGATGCACGAAGTGCCTGACGACAAGAAGCGCCAAGTGATCGACCGCATGCTGTCTCTGCTGCCCGAGCACGGCAAGCTGGTATTCGTCGATTATCACCGTCCGGCTTGGTGGCAACCGATCCGCGGGATCCTGAAAATCGTCAACGCCTGGCTCGAACCCTTTGCCGACGCGCTCTGGCGACACGAAATCAGCGATTTCGCGAGCCGACCTGACCGGTTCGACTGGCAAAAACGCACGCTATTCGGCGGCGTCTATCAGGTCGTCGTCGTGCGCCACAAGGACAAATAACCCCGAGCCATCCCGGGTTGAATTATACCCTTACGGGGTATAAGCTGACTCCATAACCCTCAGTATGGAGTCGCGTGATGACCTGGAACCTGCAGTTGCCGATCAATGGCATGGACTGCGCAGCCTGCGCGGCACGGCTGGAGAAGCAGCTGAACCGCCAGCATGGCGTTACCGCCAACGTCAATTTCGCCACCAATAGCGCCGAAGTCCGGCTCGAGCGCGATTCGGTCTCGGTCGAAGCGGTTTTTCGCGTGATCGAAAAAACCGGTTTTTCCGTGCCACCTGCCACCTTGCGCTTTCAGGTCACCGGAATGACCAGTCCGGTTTGCGCCAGCCGCATCGAAAAAGCGCTGAACGACCTGCCGGCAACTCGCGCGTCCGTGAATCTCGCCAGCGAAATCGTCGTCATCACTGCGCCGCAAGGCTTACTGACACCCGAAAACGTGATCTCTGTCATCGAACAGGCCGGCTACAATGCGGCGCTGCTTCCCGACGATGCGCCGCTCTTGAACGAAAACGACGAAGCGCTGCGCCGCGCTGCGTTGCGCGATCTGATTATCGGCGCCCTGTTGTCCGCTCCGCTGGTGCTCGGCATGATCCCGATGCTGCTCGGCCAGCACGAATGGCTGCCGCGCTGGCTGCAGTGGTCGCTCGCTACGCCGGTGCAGTTCTTCCTCGGCTGGCGTTTCTACAAGGGGGCCTGGAACACGCTGCGCAGCGGCGGCGCCAATATGGATGTACTGGTTGTGTTGGGCACCAGCATGGCCTGGCTGTTCAGCACCGTGGTCTGGCTGACCGACAACCACCAGCACCATGTCTATTTCGAAGCCGCCGCCGTGGTCATCACGCTGGTGCTGCTCGGCAAGCATCTCGAAGCGCGCGCGCGTCGCAAGACCGGCAGTGCGATCGCCGAACTGATGCAGTTGCAGCCACGCAAGGCCCGCGTCGAAGTGCATGGCCAACTGGTCGAGGTCCCGGTGACGGTACTGAAAGCCGGCGACATTCTCTACATCCCGCAAGGCGAGCCAATCCCGGTTGACGGAATCGTCACCTGGGGACAGGCATCGGTCGACGAAAGCCTGCTGACCGGCGAATCCGCTGCGATCACCAAACAGAAAGGCGACCGTATCTACGCCGGCACGCGAGTGCTCGAAGGCACACTCAAATGCCGCGCCGAAGGCGTCGGCAGCAAGACCCATCTGGCTGAAATCATCCGTCTCGTCGCCAGGGCGCAGGGCTCCAAGGCGCCGATCCAGCACTTGGCCGACCGAATTTCGGGAATATTCGTTCCAGTCGTCATCGTAATCGCAGCGCTGACGCTGATCCTGACCTGGTCGTTGACCGGAGACATCGACGCGGCCCTGATGCATTCGATCGCAGTCCTCGTTATCGCGTGTCCGTGCGCGCTCGGCCTCGCCACGCCTGCTGCGGTCAGCGTCGGCGTCGGCGTCGCCGCGCGCCGCGGCATCCTGTTCCGCAATGCCGCCGCGCTCGAAGCGGCCGAACGCACCAGCGCGATCGTACTCGACAAGACCGGCACGCTGACACGCGGTGAACCGGAAGTCGTCGTACTGATGCCGCAGGAAGGCTGGGACGAAACTGCGCTGCTGCAACTTGCCGCCAGCCTTGAGGCCGGTTCGGAGCACCCGCTGGCCCGCGCGATCCTCGCCCGGGCTGGCGATCTGGAGCGTCTGCCGGTCGACGCATTCCGCGTCGAGGCCGGGCTCGGCATATCAGGACAGATCGGTAGCCAGACTGTCAAAGTTGGCGCACCGCACTGGGCAACGCCCGACTGGAACTGGCTGGCGGAGAAACCTGTCAGCCAGACCTGGACCTTGCTCGCGGTTGCGGTCGATGGCACGCCTGCCGGTCTGATCGCTTGCGCCGATGCGATCCGCCCCAGCGCCAAGGCCGCCTTGGCTGAACTGAACAAGCTCGGCATCGAAACGCTGATGCTGACCGGCGACAATCAGGCCGCAGCCGCTGCGCTAGCGGAAAAACTCGGCATCGCCCGCTTCGAGGCCGGAGTTTTGCCGGCCGACAAGGCGCGCGTTCTCGCTGAACTGAAAGCGGCCGGACATTTCGTCGCCATGGCCGGCGACGGTGTGAACGATGCGCCGGCGCTCGCGGCTGCCGACGTCAGCTTCGCAATGGGCGCCGGCAGCAATACGGCCATCGCCACCGCCGATGTCACGCTGATGCACAACGATCCCGCGCATATCGCAATGGCCATCCGCCTGTCGCATGCGACCTTGCGCAAGATCCGCCAGAACCTGTTCTTTGCTTTCATCTACAACGTGCTAGGCATCCCTCTCGCCGCGCTGGGTCTGCTCAATCCGGTCATTGCCGGCGCGGCGATGGCGCTGAGTTCAGTCTCGGTCGTGACCAATGCGCTCTTGTTGCGGCGCTGGCGATAAAAGTATCAATAAAATCAATATGTTACACCAAAAGGAACAAGCATGGAAAACATCGAGATCCGAATCGAAGGAATGAGTTGCGGCGGCTGCGCGGCCAGCGTTACGCGCAAGCTGCAGGCGCTGGCCGGCGTGGCCAGCGTCGAAGTCCAGCTGCAGCCCGGCCTTGCCCGCATCAACTACGATCCTGCGCAGGCTAGCGTGGCCGCCCTGGAAAACGCGATCGAAGAGGCTGGCTTCGATGTCGTCCGCTGACTGCTGCCATGGCGACGAGGAACGCCGGGTCGAACGACCAGACAAGGCGGCGCTGCTGAAGCGGCTGAACCGCATCGAAGGCCAAGTGCGCGGCATCGCCCGCATGGTCGAAGAAGATCGCTACTGCGTCGACATTCTGACCCAGGTCAGCGCGGTCAAGTCGGCGCTCGACAGCCTGGCGATGCAGCTACTGGAAAGCCACGCTGGCGGTTGCGTCAAGCAGGCGATCGAGTCGGGCCAGGGCGAGGAATCGATCGCAGAATTGATCGCTGTCGTCAAAAGAATGATTTCCACCTGACTGTCCGCATTGCCGCAAAGCCGCGGCAATCTACATCAACGTCATTGACCATTTGTCTGCTAGAATTCCGGCCATGAGTCGAAAAAACGAATCCAGACTGAATTCCGCGATCGAGCTGCTTTATTTCGGCTATCGGGCATTCACCGCGCTGCCCGATGAAATCCTCGCACAGCGCAGTCTGGCTCGCGTCCACCACCGCATCCTGTATTTCGTCGCCCGCGATCCCGGGCTATCGGTAAACCAGCTATTAGCCAAGCTTGGTGTCAGCAAACAAGCGCTGAACGCACCGCTGCGCCAGTTACAGGAAATCGGTCTCGTTTCTGCGCGCCTGTCCGAGCAGGATCGCCGCGTTAAATGCCTGACACTGACCGAGGAAGGCAAAAATCTGGAAGCCGGACTTTCCGCCAGCCAGCACAAGCTGCTGAATTCGATTTTCAATATCTGCGGCCAGGAAGCCGAAACCAACTGGCGCATGGTGATGACCGCTTTGGCCAACAGCCAGAAGGGGCGCAAATAGCGGTCCGCGCATGAAAAGGCCGTTGTCAAAGCAACGGCCTTTGTTTTTTCTGTTTTCCTCTCAGCTTTCCAGATCCGACGACCAGCCATCAGGGCGAATCAGCGCGTTTTCAAACCGCGAGAACTGGCCGTGGAACACCAGCGGAATCTTGCCGGTCGGGCCGTTACGGTGCTTGCCGACAATGCACTCGGCGAGATTCTTGTCCGCGGTATCCGGGTTGTAGTACACATCGCGGTACATGAACATGATGATGTCGGCATCCTGCTCGATCGCGCCAGATTCGCGCAAGTCGGACATCATCGGGCGTTTGTCGGTACGCTGCTCGACCGAGCGCGACAGCTGGGACAACGCGATGATCGGCACCTGTAATTCCTTCGCCAGCGCCTTCAGCGAGCGCGAAATTTCGCCGAGCTCGGTTGCACGATTCTGGTCGCGCGCGCCGGCGCGGCCCGCCATCAACTGCAGGTAGTCGATCACGATCAAACCGAGCTGACCACCGCACTGGCGCGCAAGCCGGCGCGACTTGGTGCGGATATCCATCGCAGTCAGCGCACCGGTCTCCTCGATAAAGATCGGCGCGTCGGACAGCTTGCTGACCGCGTGCGTGAGCCGCGTCCAGTCCTCGTCCTCGAAACGGCCGGTCTTGAGCTTATGCATGTCGATCCGCCCGACCGAGCCGACCATCCGCATACCGAGCTGCGCCGCACCCATTTCCATCGAGAAGACCGCGACCGGCAACTTGCCTTCCACGCCAACATGCTCGGCGATATTGATCGCAAATGCGGTCTTTCCCATCGACGGGCGACCGGCAACAATGATCAGGTCGCCCTTCTGCAGACCGGAAGTCTGCTTGTCGAGATCGAGAAATCCCGTTGCGACGCCGGTCACTTCGTCGGGGTTGTCCCGCTGATACAGGACATCGATCCGCGCGACAATTTCTTTCAGGATCGGGGGCATCGCAATAAAACCTTTCTGCCCGCGCGAGGACTGCTCGGCGATCTGGAATACCTTGCTTTCCGCCTCATCGAGCAGTTCCGCCGCCTCTCGTCCGCCCGGATTGTAGGCCGCATCAGCGATTTCAGTCGCGGTGCTGGCCAGCTGGCGCATTACCGATTTTTCGCGCACGATTTCGCCATAGCGGCGAATATTGGCCGCCGAAGGCGTGTTCTGGGCGAGCGAACCCAGATAGGCCAGTCCGCCGACATAGGCAAGCTCGTTGCTCGAATCGAGCGCCTCGGCCGCTGTGATCACATCGGCCGGACGGTTGTGCTCGATCAGGTTACAGATGGTCTGGAAAATACGGCGGTGGTCGTCGCGGTAGAAATCCCCGGCATGGATGACGTCGGCGATCTTGTCGAATGACGGATTGTCGAGCAGCAGGCCGCCGAGCACCGATTGCTCGGCTTCGACCGAATGCGGCGGCAGGCGGTAGTTTTCGTATTGCGTCCCATCCTGCGGGACGTTAGCATGCTCGGTCATTTCGATCATCGGTCTGGCTCCTTCGGAACCGGGCATTTTACGCTGCTTCATCCATGCATTGCATCCGCAAATCCATGCTCGCGCCGTACTCGGCCGCCCAGATGTATGAATTGGTCGACCGGGTCGAGGACTATCCGACCTTCCTGCCCTGGTGCGGCGGCACGCAGGTGCATGAACGCAGCAATGCCGTACTCGATGCGACGCTGCACATTCATTTCCTTGGCATCCGCTCGCACTTTCGCACCCGCAACCTGCGCGGGCCCGACCGACTCGACATGCAACTCGTCGACGGCCCGTTCCGCCGACTCGAGGGCCTGTGGCTGTTTCGGCCACTCACCGAGGATGCCTGCAAGGTTGAATTCATGCTCGAATATGAATTTTCCAGCCGCATGCTGGAAACGCTGATCGGTCCGGTATTCGACCGGATCACCGCAAGTTTCACCGATGCCTTTATTGCCGAGGCGCTGCGCCGGCATGGCTGACGCCCCTTTGGAGACAATATGCCCCAAGAAAACATCCTGGTCGAAGTCGCCTACGCTTCGCACGAGCGCCAGAAGCTGATCGTCGTGAAGCTGCCAGCAGGCAGCACTGCCGAAGATGCGATCAGCAAGTCCGGCATTCTGGCGGAATTCCCCGAAATCGACCTCGCCGTGAACAAGGTCGGCATTTTCTCGAAAGCCTGCAAGCTCGATACCGTGCTGCGCGACAAGGATCGCATCGAAATCTACCGTCCGCTGATCGCAGATCCGAAGGAAGTGCGTCGCCAGCGCGCCGCCGAGGGGAAAGTGATGAAAAAAGGCGGCGGTACGCTCGAAGCGTAACCTCCGCCTTTTCATGAACTGGCAGTGATCAGGGACAGAAGCGTTCGATCTGCTTGTCAACCTCAGCGAGCTCGGCCTTGCGCTTTTCTGCCGACAAGAATTCCACCGAACCCTTGTCATTGACTGTTTTGGTCAACTGGTTCGATTGCAGAAAAGCTTTCCGAGCCCTGACCTGCTGGCATAGCTTCGGATCCTTCTCGGAAGCGGCAGGCGCCGAAGCAGATTCAGCCTCCGCCCCGGAAGCTTGAGTCTTGCTCGCGGCAGCCGCGGCCTTCGGCATCGCGATCGAGGACACCGGCGCGTTGCCGGTCTTGACCACATCCGGCTTGGCTACGCCAGCCGGCGGCGGAACGTCGGAATAATGCACCCGACCCTGCGCATCCTTCCATTTGTATATCTGTCCGGCCGACGCCAACGCCGACACCCCCAGCAAAGCAATGGCCAGCACCCAGCCTGATTTGGTCATCTAGAACCTCCCGCATCGTGTGATCTGTCGATTATAGGCCGCGTCCAGCGGCAAAAGAAATCAGCCGCCAAGCCAGGCCTTGCGCACATCCTTGCCGGACCCGGAGACCTTCAAGCCCCAGGTATCTGCCTCGGCCTCCTGCAGGGTAACCGTAAACTCGCGCAACGCGTCGCGGCGAAACGCAAACAGACTGCGCTTCGCGCCGCCCGGCTGCCGGGCAAGCAAGGCATCGAAATTCGCCGAGTTCACGCGCAGGCCATCGAACGCGACCAAAAGATCGCCGGCAACCAGTCCGGCCTTTTGCGCCGCACCACCATCAATGACATGGGTCAGCCTGACCATCCCTTCATCCGTCTTGGTTCGCGCGCCCAGTACCGGCCTGGATTCGGGGTATTTTTCCTGCCAGCCACCCTTGTCGTGACTGCCGCTAGCCGGACGCAACTGGCTCTCGACGCCGAATTTCGCCAGCAGTTCCGGTAGCGGCAACTCATCGGTCGAACGCAAGGCCTGCTCGAAAAAGCCGGTTAGATCAAACCCGGCGACCTGCTGCGCGACGGCTTCCCACTCCTCCTCGCCGACCCCACGTTGCAGTGTCTCGAAATCGCGACCGAAACGCCGCCACAACTCGCGCATCACCTCATCAAGGCTACACCCCTGTTGACGCAGAGTCAGATCGAGGCACAATGCAACAAGCGCGCCTTTCGTGTAATAGCTGACCTG
>RRZT011699998.1_pt1 | contig 19695 bp, 15 predicted proteins | sample 2165551 | NCBI WGS metagenome assembly RRZT01 (sample SAMN10456910, study PRJNA506462) | wastewater metagenome | biome: wastewater; feature: sludge; material: wastewater sludge; isolation source: wastewater sludge with Escherichia coli K12::gfp cells carrying plasmid... | place: USA: Moscow, Idaho... | reverse complement strand
TCATTGGGTCAACACCACTCCAGAACCTTGATTCTTCCTTGCCTCGGGCGCTCTCGGAGTGCGCTGGGGACCTTCGGATTACTTGATGGGCACACAGCGTTGAGCTGTGCCGTATTTGGCGTGCCTCAACGCTGTGTACCCACTTACTGAGCGAAAGACCCAGCCCAGCCCCTGGGATCACTCATCTGGGAGCATGATGAACAATGCGAGATCGACGGGCGTGGCATCCCTCTGAGCAGGGGCAATGCTGGACTCTGACGCCGAAAAAGGCCCCTGTTCAGCAGCCTCCTAGTGCGTTGATCCGGCCCCGAGGATGTCCCGGGCCTCCTCGTGAAGGAGTGTGTTGCTGGCGATGGCGCTGCTTCCCCATGGCCCCGGCTCGCCCTCCAAGGAAGTGAAGGTCCCGCCGGCTTCCACCACGATGGGGACCAGAGCTGCCATGTCGTAGATCTCCAGCTCCGGCTCGGCCGCGATGTCCGCCGTGCCTTCCGCGACCATCATGTAGCTCCAGAAGTCCGCGTAGGCGCGCGAACGCCAGCAGGTGGTGGCGAGTTCGTGGAACGAATCCGACTGTCCGCGCTCGTCCCACCCGGTGAGGGAGGAATAGGAGAGGGAGGCGTCCTTGATTCGGGAGACACCGGAAACGCGCAGTGGCTCGGCGCTGTTCGTGCCCGCGCGCACGAAGGCTCCCATGCCCTTGGCTGCCCACCAGCGCCGCCCCAGCGCGGGCGCGGACACGACCCCGAGGATCACCTCGCCGTTCGACTCCAGCGCCAGAAGAGTGGCCCACACCGGCACGCCGCGCACGAAGTTCTTGGTCCCATCAATGGGATCGAGGATCCAGCGCCGTGCGCTGTGCTCCAACGAGCCGCCCTGTTCTTCGCCGTAGATCTCGTCATCCGGGCGTGACCGCGCGAGAAGGTCACGAACGATCTGCTCGGCCTTCTTGTCCGCGTCCGAGACCGGGGTGAGGTCAGGCTTGGTCTCCACCACCAAATCGTTCGATCGGAAGCGATCTATGGTGAGTTCATCCACATGGTCAATGATGTTGAGGGCCAGCAGCAGATCCTCGGAGAGGCTGAACTTCATGAATTGCTCCAATTGGTGTCTCGTCCGGCGCCCAACAGACGCCGGAAGGAAGCGACGCGAGCCGTGAGGCGCTCGTCGGTGACCTCGGACAGGGCACAGTCGAGAGAGTCCTCGGCGTGAGGGCATCCACGGGGGCACTCCCGGGCCACTTCGGCCAGATCCGCGAATCCACGCAGCAGATCCTCGGGTCCCACGTGCGCGAGTCCGAAGCTGCGTACCCCCGGTGTGTCGATGATGCGTCCGCCCTCCTCAAGCGCGAACGACACCGCGGAGGTGGATGTGTGCCGGCCCTTTCCAGTCACCACGTTGACGTGACCGACGGCGCGCTCGGCCTCGGGTATCAGGGCATTGATGAGGGTCGATTTGCCGACTCCCGAATGCCCCACCAGAACCGTCTCATGACCGGCCAGGGCCTCGCGCAGTTCGCCCAGTTCCACCTCGAGGCCTTCCACCTCGAGGCCCTCCACGCAGGGTCCGCCCTCTGAGGAGACACTCACGGGTCCGTCTTCATCGGAGACGTCCCCTTTCTCCCCGCGTTCCTCGACCTCGGCGAGCTCGGTCACGTATGCCGGCATCCCCAAAGGTTCGTAATGCCTGAGAAGTTCCGAAGGATCGCCGATATCGGCCTTGGTCAGCACCAGGAACGGCTCCATCCCCGCCACGTAGGCGGCCACCAGGCAGCGATCAATCATTCCCGGCTTGGGGTCGGGGTTGGCCAGCGCCACAACAATGGCCATCTGATCGGCATTGGCAACGATGACGCGCTCGCGGCCGTCGCCCTCCTCGGTGGAGCGGCGCAGCTCGGAGGTGCGCTCCTCGACCTTGACCACGCGCGCAAGAGTGTCCTTGCGTCCGGAGAGGTCTCCGGTGACCCGGACCCGGTCGCCCACGACGACGGCTCTGCGGCCCAACTCGCGCGCCTTGACCGCAGTGAGTTCCACGGCCTCGCCCAGAAGCAGGCGCGAACGCCCGCGATCCACGCCGATGACCCGCGCGAGTGGTTCGTTGGAGTAATCCGGTCGGATCTTGGTGCGCGGCCGGGATGCCCGACCGGGTCTGACTCGAACTCGCGGATCATCCGTTCCGGTATCGCGCCGCACCGTCAGAGGTCACCGCCCTTGCGGGTTTTGTCCCCGAGCTGGTTGACGCTTACTTCGTGCTGGTCAATAGTGGCCTCGTGCTGGTCGAGAGGCTCCTCGAACTGGCTGGCCAGCGGAATCTCCTGCGGCACCGCCTGAACCGTGGCCTTGCCGGCGACGAGGTCCGCCCACATCTGTGGGAACTGAGGGAGGGTCTTCGACGTGGTCCCGATGTTGACGATGTTGACCCCTGGGACCCGTAGCCCGATCACCGCGGCAAACGTTGCCATCCGGTGGTCCTCATAGGTGTCAACCGTGGCCCCGTGGAGCGGGCAGGGTTCGATGAAGAGGTCGTCGCCTTCCACTCGGGCTCTGCCGCCGAGGCGCTCGAGTTCTGTGGTGATGGCAGTGAGTCTGTCCGTCTCGTGCCCGCGCAGCTGGCCGATGTTGCGCAACGCCGAGGGCCCGGTGGCGAAGGCTGCCACGGCGGCCACCGTGGGAACGAGCTCGCCCACGTCGTGCATGTCCAGATCCAGCGGCGAAATACTCTTGGGGCCGATCAGGGTGAGGCGCCCGGAAACCACCCGGGCCGTGGCGCCCATGCGGGCGAAGATGTCGCGCAGCGCGTCTCCCGGCTGCTGCGTGGTTCGGGGCCAGCCCGGAATCTCGATGGCGCCGCCGGTGACCATTGCGGCCGCGAGGAAAGGGCCCGCGTTTGACAGATCCGGTTCCACTTCAACGTTTCCGACGTCCGGAACGCCGGGCAGAACGAGCCAACGGACGGCCGGATGGCCCGGGCGTACGGGGCCGGCATCCTTGGGGAAGGTGAAGACCTCGATGCCGGCACCTCGCAACACCTCGACCGTCATCTCCAGATGTGGCGACGACGGAATGGACCCGCCCACGTGGCGCAGCTCCAAGCCGTTGGCCATCCGTGGAGCCGCAAGGAGGAGCGCCGAGATGAACTGTGAGGATGCGGAGGCATCGATTTCGATCCGGCCACCGTGCACGGCACCGGTCCCGTGCACGGTCACCGGAAGGACGCCGCGCCCGCGGGCATCAACGGCGTGGTCCACGGCCACACCCAGCTTCTTGATGGCCTGCAGTACGGGGTCCATGGGGCGAACGCGGGCGGCGGCGTCGCCGTCGATCATCACGTCGCCTTTGGCCAGCATGGCAACGGCCGGCAGGAAACGCATCACGGTTCCGGCCAGGCCCGCCTGAATCCGAGCGCCATGCAAGGGTGCCGGGTACACGAAGAGCTCGTGATCGTAGAATTCGAGGCTGGCCCCGAGGGCCTCGAGGGCCTGTGCCATCAGGATGGTGTCGCGGGCAACCAGTGGTTCGCGGATGACTGAGGGTTGGTCCCCCAGTGCGGCCAGCACGAAGTAGCGGTTTGTCAGCGATTTTGAACCCGGAATGCGCACCGAGGAGTTGAGTGGCTCCGGGTGGTGAGGAGCGGACCACACATCACTCATGACGCCTTGCCCTTGGTGAGCTGTGCCTTCTCGAGCTTGGCGAGGCGTGCCTGAGCGGCGGTGCGCTCGCGATTTCGGAGATCGGCGAGTTCCCTGCGGTGCTCCCGCTTGTACATGCGGCGCCACGAATGGGACGGCTTTCCGGCCAGATCGGCCGCAGCGAGCATGACGCCTCCGAGCAAGCCGGCGGAGGAGGTGAGCCCGAGCAGATCCTGGCGGCGCTCGGCACCTTTGTGGAGCCACACCGGGTTGTTGGCGATGGCAACGGGCAGCTGCGTCACAACCAGAATCGCCGCGCCGGAGCGAGGCATCTTTCCGGTGGCCAAGGCGGCTCCGCACAGAACATTCGTCAATCCCAGAGCACGGGTGGCGAGGTCAACCTGCTTGGTGCTCACCGGATACCCAGCCTTCTCGGCCAACGGCGTCAGGACCTCGGCCCGGTCGCGGTGAGACGCGGGCCGTACGAGTGCATCCACTCCGGAAACGATGAACGGCGTGGCCAATAAGGGACGGGCGAGGGCGCGCAGAATGCTCATGCATCATTACTACCGCAATTGGATAGAAAAGTCGCAAAAAGAAAGAAAAACGCTCCCGGTTTGCTGTGCGCGAACCCCCGATTCTGCTCTGTGGGCAGGAGCGGCGGCGAGGAGTGGGCGGGTGTCGAGGCGGACGCGAGTTCGGCGCGCCGTCGTCGGCGGGAATGGATGCCGATGATCGTGCGTTGTCACGAGGGACGGACCGACAAAAGGCGGCTACCCTAGAACATGATGAGCACCGATACCCTCGATACTGCACCGGTGGAGGATGCGGCAGAACGCGCGGAACGTTTTCAGCGCGAGGCAATGCCGTTCCTCGACCAGCTGTACGGCGCGGCGATGCGCCTGACGCGCAACCCTCAGGATGCCGAAGATCTGGTCCAGGAGACGTACGCCAAGGCGTTTGCTGCTTTTCACCAGTATCAGCCGGGCACCAACCTGAAGGCGTGGTTGTACCGGATACTCAACAACACGTTCATTTCCAACTACCGCAAGGCACAGCGTCAGCCCAAACAGACGGACGCCGCCGAGGTCGAGGACTGGCAGGAGTACGTGGCGGCCAGCCACCAATCGACCGGTTTGGTTTCCGCGGAGGCCGAAGCCATCGAGAACCTGCCGGACTCGGAGATTCGCGATGCGTTGGCCAAGCTGCCAGAGGACCGCCGCATGGCTGTCTACCTTGCCGATGTCGAGGGATTCTCCTATCAGGAGATTGCCGAGATCATGGATACGCCGATCGGAACCGTCATGTCGCGTCTACACCGTGGACGACGTCAGCTGCGCGAGCTCCTCGCAGATTACGCACGTGAGCTCGGCTACGGGAAGGATCAGAAGTGAGCCAGGAGGAAATGTCCAGCCAGCGCGAGGACTCCGAGAGTGGGCGAATCGAGGATCACGAGTACCTCGAGATCCGCGAGAGTTTGGAGGTCCGCGAGAATTGTGGAGGGCCGGCGCGCATCGAGGAGATCGTCAATCAGGTCGAGCAGAGGCTGCGCGACCAAACGGATTCGGGCTGTTCCTGCGAGGAGGTCTCCGATCACCTGTTCGAACTTCTCGACGCCCAGATGCCCAAGGAGCAGGCGGCCCGGCTGCGCAAGCACGTGGAGACGTGTCCGCATTGCAACAAACTGGCCGAGGCGGAGAATCACGTTCGGGAGATCCTCCGGCGGTCCTGCTGCGAATCGGCTCCGTCCACGCTGAGGATCAGGATCACCCAGCAGATTGCGGTGTTTCGTTCGACGACGACGTAGCCCGAGCGTACGAGCGTTTGCGTTTGATACCGAGGGTGAGGAAGTCGGCTGTCATCGTAGATGCACGACGACGTAGCCCGAGCGTACGAGCGTTTGTGCTCGCGTCAGGCTGCGCTCCCAGTGAGTGGCGCTCGCCGTTGCGTGACTGGTGCTACACGGCAGCGCCGACGCAATATTGCTAGACTGGCCTTCTGCCGTTTGTTCGATGAGGCGGCACCCAAGAGAAGGAGACTCACATGAGCAGGCGTGGACGTAAGCGTCGCTCTCGTGCAGGGAAGGCCGCCAACCACGGCAAGCGTCCCAACGCATGAGAGCCACAGGCCCGGATCGATGATCCGGGCCTGATTCTTTGTGTGGCCGCGTGTCCAGAGGCCCCGGGGTCGACCTCGAAGAGGCCACGTGTGGGGGGAGAGGCCACGGCTGTGACGCCGTCAGGAGTGTGGCCTCTCGCGTGATTTGTTGCCTCTCGCGTGATTTGTTGCCTCTCGCGTGATTTGTTGCCTCTCCTCGGAACAAACGGGCCCAGGCAGCCGCTCACGCTGAGGCGGGCGGTACTCCCAACCACTCGTTCCATCCGTTGTGGAGAACGAGCCACGCCATGAGACCGTAACCCGCCTGCCGGGGCGCGTAGCTGCCCGAGATGAGCGTGTCCGTATTCCATTGCTCGTGGGTGACCAACGGAGTATAGGTGTCGACGAAGGGGACGCCGCGGCGCTCACACACGTCCTTGTAAGCTCGAGTGAGGTCCGCCTGGATTCTCTGGGGCACGCCGCGGCGTGGGGGAGGCCCCACGACGAACGCACGGAGTCGCATTCTGTCGGCCGAGTCGAGCAGATTTGCCAGGTGCAGCCGTGCACGCGCCAGCGTCTGATTGGTGTCCAGATCGTGCGAGCCGAGTCCTATCACGAGGCGGCAATCCACTTCGGCGGAGACGCGGCGCGAGACCTCGTCCTCCCAGCGCAGCGCCAGATGGGCGGTGTCCTCTCCCGGCACGGCCAGACTCATCCACAGGATGGGCGGTTCGTTCGAGGTTCTCGCCATGACCCTGCCCGTCCAGCCAAGGGCGCGTGCGTCACCAAGGCCGGCGATGAGCTCGTCGCCCATGAATAGGATTCGGATCTGCGGGTCGTTCACACCACTACTTTGGCAGAAAAATGCTGTACGTGCCCGATCCATGCCGAAACAGGACCGGTTTTGCTGGTTCGTGGATGGGACTGGAGCGCGTGGCTGGACACGGGACCGCCCCGCTCGGTAGGAATTGAACCGACGGCATTCCGCGTCGCCCACGAGAGGCCACCGGACCCCGCCAGGAGCGCCCGGCGCCCATCTTTTTACGACCTTTGGAATGCCTTCGTGAGAATGCCCTGATTCTGGGCGCTGTGCTCCTTGCCGCGGCCGGTGGAGGGCGATGCGGCCGTCGGCCGCGAGACCAAGGTTGGCATGATCCCCACCCGCCGGAACAGGTTGAGAGCGAAGTAGGACCACGGCCCCTGATTCCGAGGCTCGTCCTGTACCCAGTAGATCTCAGCCCCCGGATAGTTGGCCAAGGCGTCATTGAGCTCGTTGACCGGGTCGGGATAGAGCTGTTCGATGCGAACGATTGCCGTGGCCCCGTCGCCGATGCGAGTGCGCTGATCCAACAAGTCGTAGTAGATGCGCCCCGAGCACAGCAGTACTCGATCCACGTCCGTGATGGTGGAGTCGACCTCCTCGATCACCGGCTGGAAGGTCCCCGTGGTGAAGTCGGTGATTGAGGATACCGCGGCGCGGCGGCGCAACAGCTGCTTCGGAGTGAACGCCACCAGCGGAGTGCGGGGGCGCCGGTAGGCCTGGGTGCGCAGCATGTGGAAGTGGTTGGCCGGAGTCGATGGCTGGCACACCCACATGTTGTCCTGCGCGCACAGCTGCAGATAGCGCTCGATTCGGGCGGAGGAGTGGTCCGGCCCCTGCCCCTCGAATCCGTGCGGAAGCAGGAGCACCAGCGAAGAACGCTGGGCCCACTTCTGTTCGGCCGAGGAGACGAACTCATCGATGACCGTCTGGGCGCCGTTGGCGAAATCGCCGAACTGGGCCTCCCACACCACCAGCGCGTCCGGGCGCTCCACGGAGTAGCCGTACTCGAAGGCCATGACGGAGTACTCCGACAGCGCGGAGTCGTAGATCCAGAATTTTGCCTGATCCTCGGTGAGCGCACGCAGTGGCGTCCACTCGGCGCCCGTGGTGTGGTCGTGCACGGTGGCATGGCGCTGCACGAAGGTCCCGCGGCGTACATCCTGACCGGACATTCGCACGGGGAGTCCCTCAACAAGCAGCGAGCCGAAGGCCAGCAACTCGCCGAAGCCCCAATCGATGCCGCCCTCGTGACTCATCTTGGCGCGCCGCTCGAAGAGCTGGGCGATCTTCGGGTGCGGCGTGAAGCCCTCCGGCACCTGCAGATGCGCCTCGCCGATGCGCCCAATGATCTGCGAGCTGGTGGACGACGTCCAGCCCACCAGTGTTCCCGCGTCCGCCTGCTGGGCAGCGGGCAGCTCGAGCCCGGCAATGGCATCCTGATGCCCCTTGTCCAGGGCGGCCTCGGCTTCCTTGACCTGTATGAACGCGTTGTCCAGCGAGGCCTGGTACTCGCGTTCGGAGGCTTCGGCCTCCTCCGCCGTGAGTTCGCCACGGCCGATGAGGGCCTCGCGGTAGAGCTGCCTGGTGGTGCGCTTGGAGTCGACCAAGGCGTACATGACCGGCTGTGTCATCGAGGGATCGTCGCCTTCGTTGTGCCCGCGGCGGCGGTAACAGATGAGGTCGATGATGACGTCCTTGTTGAATTCCTGCCGATACTCGTAGGCAAGTCCGGCCACTCTCACCACGGCCTCCGGATCGTCGCCGTTCACGTGGAAGATCGGCAGCTGCAGGCCCTTGGCGATGTCCGTGGCGTAATTCGAGGACCGTCCGGCCGTGGGCGCGGTGGTGAACCCGATCTGATTGTTGACGATGATGTGGATGGTGCCACCGGTCTTGTACCCGCGCAGCTGGGAGAGATTGAGGACCTCTTGGACAACGCCCTGCCCGGCAAAGGCGGCGTCGCCGTGGACCAGGATCGGAAGGACGGCGTATCCGTCGTCGCCCAGATTCTGCAAATCCTGTTTGGCCCGGACGATACCCTCCATCACACCGGACGCGGCCTCCAGATGAGAGGGATTGGCGGCGAGATAGACGCCGGTCTGGTCGCCATTGGGTGCGGTGTACACGCCCTCGGTCCCGAGGTGGTACTTCACATCGCCGGAACCCTGAACCGTGCGCGGATCAACAATGCCGTCGAATTCGGTGAAGATCTGCTTGTAGGACTTGCCCGCGATGTTGGTCAGCACATTGAGGCGTCCGCGGTGCGCCATGGAGATGGCGACGTCGGGAAGTCCATCGTTTGCCGCATGGGCCAAAATCTCATCGAGTGCGGGGATGAGTGACTCCCCGCCCTCCAGCGAGAAGCGCTTCTGCCCCAGATACTTGGTGTGAAGGAAGGCCTCGAAGGCCTCGGCCTGATTGAGCTTTGCCAGAATGTGGCGCTGCTTCCCCGGATTGATCTTTTCGGGGGACAGTTCCAGGCGCGTCTGGAACCACTTGCGCTGGAAGGGGTCCGAGACATGCATGTACTCGTAGCCGGCGGTGGAGCAGTAGGCCGAGCGCAGCCGCCGCAGAATCTCGCGCAGCGTCATGGTGCGCTCATCCGTGAAGTCCCCGGTGGGGAACTGCCGATCGAGATCCCACGAGGTCAGCCCGTAGCTGGCCAGCCGCAGGTCCGGGTGGCGCAGCGGGCGGAAGGCGAGCGGATCGAGATCTGCAATGAGATGGCCGCGCGAACGGTAGGAATGGATGAGCCGCGCGATGCGCGATGGCCGATCCAGTTCGCGGTTGGCGTCGTATTCGATGTCGCGTTCCCAGACGTAGGGCTCGGCCGGGACGTGCAACGAGATGAAGACGCGGTCGTAGAAACCGTCCAAGCCCAGCAGCTTGCGCTCCAGGATGCGCAGGAAATCGCCCGACTGGGCGCCCTGAATGATGCGGTGATCGTAGGTGGAGCTGAGCGTGAACACCTTCGACACTCCCAGGCGGGCCAGTGCGCCGTCCGAGGTCCCGGAGAACTCCGCCGGATGGACCATCGATCCGACGCCGACGATGAGACCCTGTCCCTTCATCAGGCGCGGAACCGACTGGGTGGTCCCGATGCCTCCCGGGTTGGTCAGGGAGACCGTGGTGCCCTGATAGTCCGCCATCGTCAACGCATTGTCGCGTCCACGCCGGACGAGGCCCTCGTACTCATTGAGGAACTGGTCGAACGTCATCATCTCCGCGCCCTTGATGGAGGGCACCACCAGCGAGCGCGATCCGTCCGGACGATTCACATCGATCGCCAGCCCAAAGTTGATGTGCTCGGGTCGATGGATCGAGGGCTTGCCGTCAACGATGGCGTAGGAGTTGTTCATCTCCGGCATCTGCACGAGGGTCTCGATGAGGGCGTAGCCGATGAGGTGAGTGAAGGAGACCTTGCCGCCGCGAGTCGCCTTCAGGTATTCGTTGATGAGCGCCCGGTTGTCGAACATGATCTTGGCGGGCAGCTGCCGGAACGAGGTCGCGGTTGGCACCTCAAGGGAGGCGTCCATGTTCGCCGCCACCGACTTCGCCGCGCCCTTGAGGCGTTCGGTCGTTTCCTCGCCGAGCGGATGCTCGGACGGCGCCAGCTGATAGTGATCGGCGTAGGGAGTGAGCGCCGGCTGTGAAGCAGATCGCGGTGCTGGCGGAAGATCCGCACGCTGGGTGGAGATCTCCGGGGAGGTCATGCGTGAATCGGATGTCCTGTGGATCGTGATGCGGGCCTCCGCCGTCTTGGAGGACAACGGGTCCGGGGTTCTGGGCGCCTTGCCGGCATCCTCCCAACGTCTGAAAAGCTCTCGCCATTGCGGCTGCACGTTCGTGCGATCTGCGAGATAGCTGGAGTAAAGATCCTCGATGAACCCTTGGTTGGCCCCGAAATCTTCGGGCTGCTGCTGTGTCACGTAACGCCTCATCTACGGGTGGGATGAACACATACAGAGTACGTGACGTTCGTCCCAGAATCCTAGCTGGCGCAAAGATTTGACGAAGGTGTTGCAGTGTCTTGAACGAGGCATTGCTCGGACATGACGAAGGTGGCGGTGGACTGACCATTTCCTCCCCCGCGCGGTCCCGTTAGACTGTGGCTCATCATGCTAGCCAAACTGCCCAATATCCGATGAGCGACATACTTCTTCTGACACTGGGCGTGCTTCTCACGCTCGGTACCGGAATCTTCGTCGCAGCCGAGTTCTCTCTCGTGGCCCTCGATCCGGCCACCGTTGCCGGTCAGGCCGAGAACGATCCACGAGCCCGAGTCGTCAGCAGGGCCCTCCACCAGCTGTCCCTTCAGCTTTCCGCCTGTCAGGTGGGCATCACGCTCACCACGATTCTGCTCGGATATGTGGCGCAGGATCCGTTGTCCCGGCTCCTTGATGGCCCGTTGCAGTCGATGGGGCTGGCCAGAGCGGCTGCCGTTGCCATTTCGGCGACGACGGCGTTCGTGCTCGTCAACCTCTTTTCCATGCTTTTCGGCGAGCTCGTTCCGAAGAACATGGCACTGTCCGGGCCGCTGCAGACAGCGGGCCGGGTCTCACGCCCGCTGCACATCTTCACAGTGGCCCTCAAACCCGTCATCGTGACGCTCAACGGCATGGCGAACTGGCTGTTGCGCCGCTTCGGCATCGAACCGGCCGAGGAGATGTCCGGTGCGCGTTCGGCCAGCGAGCTCGGTGCTCTGGTGCGCCGCTCGGCCGAGGCGGGAACCCTCGACGTGTCGACCGCCCGGCTCGTGACTCGTTCGATCGGCGTCGGCCAGCTGACCGCCGTCGATGTCATGACGGATCGGGTCCGGTTGGAGACGTTGCCGGCGTCGGCCAGTGCGGCCGACGTCGTCGCCCTGTCACGGCGTACCGGACTCTCGCGTTTCCCGGTGATCGGCGACGGCGTCGACGACATCCGTGGGTTCGTCCACCTGCGCCGTGCCGTGGCAGTTCCCTTTGAGCGGCGGGGCGAGGTGCAGGTGACGAGCAGTTCGCTCATGTCCCCGGCCCCGCGAGTTCCCGAGACGATGCGCTTGGCCGAGTTGCTGGTGGACTTGCGCGATCAGGGACTGCAGATGGCGCTCGTCGTCGACGAATACGGCGGCACCTCGGGAGTGGTGACGCTGGAGGACGTGGTGGAGGAGATCGTTGGCGAGGTGGCCGATGAACACGATCCGCGCCGTCCGGCCGTCTACCGAACCAGCGGCGGGAGCTGGTCCGTTCCGGGCTCAATGCGTCCCGACGAACTGGCGCGGCTGTGCCCGGTGGACGTTCCCGACGACGGCCCGTACGAGACTCTTGGGGGCTACATCATGCTGCGGCTCGGGCGCATTCCGCAAGAGGGTGATGTGGTGAACGTCGATGATGCGCAGCTGCATGTGGAAGCCATGGAAGGACGGCGCATCGAGCGGGTCCGCGTGTCGGTGACCGATGGTGGGGACGTCGAGCTCGGCGGTCACGCCGGAGGCGGTCACGAGGGAGAAGACGCATGAACCCCGGATACGCTCTGCTCGCCACATTCCTATTGCTGGCACTCAATGCCTTCTTCGTTGCCGCCGAGTTCGCGCTGACGGGGTCACGGCGCTCGCGGATTGAACCGCTGACGGCGACGTCGAAGGCGGCGCGCAAGGTGCTGTGGTCCATCGAGAATCTGTCGCGCATGCTTGCCGCCGCCCAGCTCGGAGTCACGCTGTGCTCCGTGGGGTTGGGAGTGATGGCCGAGCCGGCCATCGCGAAGCTCATCGAGATTCCGCTCGAAGCACTCGGACTGGCACCCACCGCAATCCACGGCATTGCTTTCGTGCTGGCGCTCATCGTGGTGGTGGGGCTGCACGTGGTGCTGGGGGAGATGGTTCCCAAGAACATCTCGGTGACCTTCCCCGAGAAGGCTGCCCTGCGCCTGGTGCCGCCGCTTCTTGTCTTCGAGAAGATCTTCTATCCGGTGGTGGCGCTTCTCAACTCCTGCTCCCTGTTGGTGCTGCGCATGGTAGGCATCGAGCCGAAGGGCGAGGTGGCGTCCGCGTTCACTGCGGATGAGGTTGCCTCGATCGTGGAGGCGTCCGAAGCTGCCGGCGTGCTGCACGATGATCTGGGCCTGATCTCCGGGGCGTTGGAATTCTCGGATCATGACGTCAGGGATGTGATGATACCTGTGGCGAAGGTTGCCGGGGTGAGCGCAGATGTGAGCCCGGAGCGCATCGAGAACGCGGTGGCCTCGACGGGGTATTCGCGCTTTCTCGTGCGCGACAACAGCGGTGCGGTGTGCGGTTACGTCCACCTCAAGGACGTGCTCGCGATTCCGGAGGCCCGCCGCCACGACCCGATTCCCGCCGGGCGCATTCGCAGTCTCGTGGAGGTGACTCCCGGTGACGAAGTGGAGACGGCCCTGAAGGTCATGCGCAGCTCGGGTACCCACTTGGCTGGGGTGGTGGAACAGGGGGCGCTCGTGGGCATTGTCTTCCTCGAGGACATCCTGGAGGAGCTGGTCGGCGAGGTCCGCGATCTCATGCAGCGAGATTAGATCGGCAAACAGGACTTAGGTACCACCTGGGGTACTGCGGTTTGGTAATTCCACCTTTCGGCGAGCAGTCGCCATTCTTGCCGCCGTGAGTAAGTTGAGTCACAGGGTACGCCGACGTCAGGTCACGGGAAAATCTCGATTGGGACCTGCCGCACAATGCTGAGAAAAGCGCGGTTTGCAGCCGTTTTGGGAGATCGGTGAACGCTAGATGGGTCACATTGAATAGTGGCTGCGACGCCGCGACGTTATCATTTTGTGATAGAAGGCGGCGCGAGGTGCTGCTGTTGAGTGAATGGGAAACGAGTGGAGAAAGTGACGGCTGAGGTTCTGGTTCAGGACCGGACCGAGTCATCTGAACTGCCCAAGCGGCGTCGCTTACGCCGCGAGGACGAGTCATCGTTCACCCCGGCGCAACTCGAGTTCGCGCGTCACATGGAAGCCGAATCCGCTCGCCGCAAGGCTCTGCGTGAGGCTTCGCGAAAGCCGGTCGAGCGGAAGACCCCCGCGGCGAAGGTGGTCGCTGTGAAGATGGCCGATTCGCCGGTGGTTGTTCCAGCTCCCGCGATGACCGTGGCGCCCGTGGTCCTTGAGCAGCGGACCGAGGTTCTCACCGCCGAGACCATCGGGGCAGCAGTTTCCGAGGGACTGCGCCTGTCTCGCGTCGAGATGCGGCGCCGGGAGCGCCTTGCCCAGGGGGGTGGGGCAAACTCCTCCGGCGGGGACGGGTCCGCCCACGATGCCGTGATCTCCTCCCGCGATGCCGTGATCTCCGCCCGCGAGTATGAGACCTACAAGGCTTCGCCCACGGCGATCTCACAGCCCATCGCCAAGCCCACGTCTCTCCCGAGGACCGCCGCCCCGCGCAGCCGCGCACCTCGCAATCGCGTGCTTCAGGGAATGACCGTCTCGGCGCTGGCCGTGGCCGGCGTGGCAGTGCCCGTTCTGGGAAACTTCGGTGGCGGTCAGGCTCAGGCTTCGCAGCCACTCAGCGCGTCGATGCTGGGCGGGCAATCCCAGCAGGTCGATACGCCGTCGTCGCTCACCGGAACGCCCACCGCGGCAATTCGTTCCAGCGCCGTCGAGGCGAGCGAACAGGCCAAGGCAAATCCCGCGAACGCCCAGTGCTCACCGGAAGGTGCTCAAGGGCTGCGTGCGGCCTTCATTCAGGAGCGGAAGAATCTGGTGGTCTTCCCCTTGCCGGCGGGCACCTATCACCGGTCGTCGACCTTTGGTCCGCGCGTCGATCCCTTCACCGGCGGATCCACTTATCACGCGGGTCAGGACTACGCCGCACCGATGGACACCCCGATCTACGCGGTTGCGGACGGCGTCGTCGTCCATGCCGGCGGAAGTTACGAAGGACGTTCGCCGAACACGATCGTCGTCAAGCACGAAATCGACGGCAAGGTCTACGAGTCCTGGTACGTCCACATGTATGATCATGGTGTGCTCGTCAAGGAAGGCGACACCATCAAGGCTGGCCAGCAGATCGGGCTCGTGGGTTCGAATGGAAACTCCACCGGGCCGCATCTCCATCTGGAGATTCACGACCCCTCGCTGGGTGACGGCGGCGATGTCTCGGATCTTCTGACACCTGATGACTTCCTCTCCGAGCACGGTGCAGTGGACATCAGCGAAATGTGTGACTAATGATTCGTCTTTACCCCTACGGTGAGGCTCCACTTGTCATGGCCCATCGTGGTGGTGGCAACGAGCAGCCGGAGAACTCGATCATTGCCTTCGAGGCGATGCGCGATGCCGGATTCACCTGCATGGAGACCGATGCCCACGTGACGAGTGACGGAGTCGCCGTCATTTCCCACGATCCGATCCTCGATCGAATCACCGACGGCTCGGGGCTCATTTCCAACCACACGTGGGGCGAGGTGATGAAGCTTCGCGATGAATCGGGAAATCGACTGCTGCGGGTGGACGAGCTTCTCGATTCCTTTCCGGCGATGGTGTTCAACATCGATGCGAAGGTCGACGACGTCGCCCAACCACTCATCGACGCGGTGTGCCGGACCAATGCGGCGGACCGAGTGTGTGTGGCGAGTTTCAGCGAGAAAAGACTGCGCTTCGTGCGCAGGAGGTTGCCGCAGGTGGCGACTTCCTTGGGTGTTCGCGCCCTTGGCAGGCTCGTGGTGGCGGCGAAGCTTCCGAGGCAGCTCAGTTCCGGAGTGCTGCGTTCCGTGCCCGGTCCGGAGAAGCGCGCCGAGGTTGCGCAGGTCCCGATGGTTCACAAGCGCGTCAAGGTGGTCAGTGAGGAATTCGTGAACACCGCCCACAAACGGGGAATCGCGGTGCACGTCTGGACGATCAATGATCTGGACACCGTGGATGTGCTGCTGAAGATGGGCGTGGATGGCATTATTACTGATGAACCGACTGCAGTGAGAGAATTGCTCAAGGCGCGTGGCTTCGACCAGTAGGTTGTGAGATGCGCGGCATCAATTCGGAATCAGTGCGGTGTCCGTTCAGTATCAATGCGGTATCAATGCGGCATACAAGAAGAAGTGCCAGCCCATCGAAGAGAGTCAGCATGCCAAGCCTTGCACCACTTCCCAAGCCGGTGGAGTTTTGCCCCTGCCAGAGCGGAAAACGCTACTCGGATTGCTGCAGACCGTTCCATGACGGGGAAGCAGCACCCAACGCAGAACTTCTCATGCGGTCGCGATATTCGGCCTACGCCCTGCACTTGCCGAACTACGTGCTGACCACGTGGCATCCCGCCTACCGGCCAGACAGCCTTGACTTGGATCCGGACGTGCAATGGCGCCGACTCGACATCATGGACCACTCGGAGATCGGGGATCGGGCCGTGGTCGAGTTCCGGGCACACTGGCGCCAGAAGATGGAGCGCGGCATCATGCACGAGCGCTCGAGCTTCCTGCTCGAGGATGACCGTTGGTACTACACCACCGGGATCCAGGTGTAGGGATCGCGGGCCGCGGCGCCAGATCTCAGGTGCGGCGCCCCAGTTCACTGTCCGTGATCGCCAGGAATGAAGAATCCCGGCATCTCATGTGTCGAGATGTCGGGAGGTTTCTTGATTTGTACCCCGAACAGGATTCGAACCTGCGACCTTCTGCTCCGGAGGCAGACGCTCTATCCCCTGAGCTATCGGGGCGTACCGGTACATGCTAGCAGAGTTCGGCGGTGGTCTCACATTGGCGTATCGCGGGCCGTGCCGATCCGCCCCATGGACATCGCGCCTGCCCCTCATCCAGTCGGTTCCGCCTGTTTCACGGCCGGGTCGGCTCCCGTTTCCGCACCCGGATCCGCGTGTCTCCCGCCCTGCACCCGGTCGGCTTCGCCCGTCCTCGCGCGAGCTTCCCAGACGGCCCGTGCGAGCTTCCCAGATCTGTCACAATTCGGGGGAATTCCCAACGAGTGCGTAGAATCGGAATCGTGACTCCTGAAGAACTCAGCAAGGTAATTGCCGCCCAGCTCGCCGCTGGTGTGGCCGACGGTTCCATCGCCATCGAGGGCGAACTGCCCCGCGTGTTGGTCGAGCGGCCGCGCTCTCGTGAGCACGGCGATTGGGCAACGAACGTCGCGATGCAACTGGCCAAGCGGGCTGGTATGAAGCCGCGTGATCTCGCTGAACTCCTTGTGACCCGTCTCGGCAGCGTTGAGGGGATTGACTCCGCTGAGGTTGCCGGGCCGGGCTTCATCAACATCCGTCTGTCGGCTGGAGCCGCGGGTGAGCTCGCCCGCACCATCCTGGCCGCGGGTGCTGATTTCGGACGCTCCCACGCCGGTGAAGGGAACACGGTCAATCTGGAGTATGTGTCCGCCAATCCCACGGGCCCGATCCACATCGGTGGCGCTCGTTGGGCCGCGGTGGGAGATTCACTCGCGCGAATTCTGTCCTTCACCGGATCTAATGTGGTGCGGGAGTACTACTTCAACGATCATGGCAATCAGATCGATCACTTCTCCGTCTCGCTTCTGGCGCGCTCCCAGGGCCGGGACGTGCCCTCCGACGGCTACGGTGGCCAGTACATCGGCGACGTCGCCAACACGGTCATCTCCCAGTGTGTGGCCGCCGGCGAGCCGGATCCGCGCACGCTTCCGGACGAGGAGGCCCAGGAGGTCTTCCGCCGGTACGGCGTCGAGTTGATGTTCGCGGAGATCAAGAAGGCGTTGCACGAGTTTCGCGCGGATTTTGACGTCTTTTTCCATGAGCAGTCCCTGCACGAGTCCGGAGCGGTTGACCGGGCCATTGAGCGCTTGAGCGAGCAGGGAGCCCTCTTCGAGAATCAGGGAGCCCTCTGGCTGCGTTCAACTGATTACGGAGATGACAAGGATCGTGTCATCATCAAGTCCGACGGCGAGAAGGCCTACTTCGCCGCGGACATCGCCTACTACCTCGACAAGCGCGAGCGCGGTGCTGATCAGTGCGTCTACATGCTCGGCGCCGATCACCACGGCTACATCGGCCGCATGTATGCCATGGCGCGCGCCTTTGGTGACGAGTCAGGAACCGGCGCGAACATGGAGATTCTCATCGGACAGTTGGTGAACCTCGTGCGCAACGGTGAAGCCGTGAGGATGTCGAAGCGCGCCGGTACAGTGGTCACCATGGAGGACCTGGTGGAAGCCGTGGGTGTTGACGCCGCCCGTTATTCCCTCGTGCGCGCCTCGGTGGACACCACGCTGGAGCTGGATCTCGACGTCGTCGCCTCCCACAGCAACGACAACCCCGTCTATTACGTGCAATACGCGCACGCCCGCACGTGCGCCGTCTCGCGCAATGCCACTGAGCACGGGGTCAAGCGTGAGGACGGATTCACCCCCGAGGAGCTGGAGGCCGCCGATTCCGAGTTGCTCGGAACACTGGCACGACTCCCCGACATTGCGGCGCAGGCCGCGGCGCTGCGCGAGCCTCATCGCGTCGCCCGCTATCTCGAAGAGGTGGCAAGCGCATACCATACGTGGTATGCAAAGGCGCGAGTGACTCCTCGTGCCAACGAAGAAGTGACTGATCTGCATCGGACTCGGCTGTGGATCAACGATGCCGCGCGTCAAGTACTCGCCAACGGTCTCGACCTCTTGGGTGTTTCCGCGCCGGAGAAGATGTAGGAGAGGAAATTCATGACCAACCTAGAGAATCTCGCGGCCCCGGAACCCGATGGCTCCGCTTCGGGCGTCTGGCCCACCTCGGTGAAGAGGGTCGACGGCGAACTCCACGTCGGTGGTGTCGGCGTCACCTCGTTGGTGAGTGAGTTCGGCTCACCGGTGTTCGTGATCGACGAGCTGGACATGCGTGAGCGTGCCCGGGCATGGAAATCCGCCATGGAGGAGGCATTCGAGGATCTGGCTGGAGCCGAGGTCTTCTACGCGGGCAAGGCATTCCTGAGCGTTGCGGTTGCGCGCTGGATGGCGGAGGAAGGTCTCGCCATCGACACCTGCTCCGAGGGCGAGCTGCGCACGGCCCTCATCGCGGGTGTGCCGGGTGAGAAGCTGGGCCTGCACGGGAACAACAAATCGCGTCGGGAGATTGAGCTCGCTCTTGACTCGGGTGTGGCCCATCTGGTGGTGGATTCCCTCGCCGAACTGGCGTTCGTCGAGGCCATTGCGGCCGAGCGGGGGACCACGGCCAAGATCGTGCTCCGGGTGACCACCGGCGTGCACGCCGGTGGTCACGAGTACATTTCCACCGCGCACGAGGATCAGAAGTTTGGCCTGTCGATAGCGGCGGGCTCCGCGTTGCGCGCCGTCGAGGAGACTCTGGCGGCACCTCACCTGGAGCTGGTGGGGCTGCATTCGCACATCGGTTCGCAAATTCTTTCTTTGGAGGCATTTGCCGCAGCGGCGCAGGCGATTCTCGCCCTGCGTGCGGAGGCCTTCACGTCCTTCGGCGTGACCATCCCGGAGATCGATTTCGGTGGAGGATACGCGGTGCGATACACGGTGCTCGACGATGTTCCTCCGGCACCCATCGATTTCGCGAAGGCGCTGGCCGGTGCCGTCACCGTGCACGTCATTGAGACCGGCCTGCCGGCACCGACGGTTTCGATCGAACCGGGGCGTTCGATCGCGGCGCCGTCGACCATGACGTTGTACACCGTCGGCACAATCAAATCGGTTCAGCTCGAGGCGGGCTCGCGCCGGTACGTGTCCGTCGATGGGGGGATGAGCGACAACATTCGTCCGGCGCTCTATGGAGCCGATTACACGGCAGCACTCGCGAATCGCGCGCCTTCCGAGGAGAACGTGCGCTCGCGCGTGGTCGGCAAGCATTGCGAGAGTGGCGACATCGTCATCAAGGACGTCGCACTTTCCGCCAATCTTGGGCCCGGAGACGTCCTCGCGGTCCCGGCCACGGGCGCCTACGGCCGCTCGATGGCCTCGAACTACAATATGCTGACCAAGCCGGGAGTTCTGGCTGTTCGAGACGGAGAAGCTCGCTGGGTCGTCCGCCCGGAGTCGGTCGAGGATCTGCTGGCGCTGGACGCCGACGCCTAGGAGCCGACGGGCGCGAGGTGAGGGAGGGCAAGTGGCCTGTGGACCACTTGCCCTCCTCTTTTCTCGCTTATCGGGAGAGGCCACACAAACCGGGAGAGGCCACATTACCCGGGAGAGGCCACACAACCCGGGAGAGGCCACACAACTG